>Ga0222647_1000852_pt1 | contig 10731 bp, 10 predicted proteins | sample AntAcemetagen333_FD_179864 | JGI IMG/M metagenome (GOLD analysis project Ga0222647, IMG submission 179864) | Saline water microbial communities from Ace Lake, Antarctica - #333 | ecosystem: Environmental > Aquatic > Non-marine Saline and Alkaline > Saline | place: Antarctica: Ace Lake...
AAAACCCACGTAAAACACAAAAAACCTTTAAATTATCCTTTGTGAAAACCCTTTGTGCCCTTTGTCTCTTTGTGGTTCAAAACCCACGTAAAACACAAAAAACCTTTAAATTATCCTTTGTGAAAACCCTTTGTGCCCTTTGTCTCTTTGTGGTTCAAAAACCCACGTAAAACACAAAAAACCTTTAAATTATCCTTTGTGAAAACCCTTTGTGCCCTTTATCTCTTTGTGGTTCAAAACCCACGTAAAACACAAAAAACCTTTAAATTATCCTTTGTGAAAACCCTTTGTGCCCTTTGTCTCTTTGTGGTTCAAAAACCCACGTAAAACACAATAAACCTTTAAATTATCCTCTGCGAAAACCCTTTGTGCCCTTTGCACCTTTGTGGTTCAAAAACCCAAGCAATTCCTCCATCGAAATCTTATTCTCATAAATCGCCTTTCCGACAATCGCCCCATAAAGTCCCATTTTTTCCAATTCCATCATTTCCGAAATCGAAGAAACGCCACCAGAAGCAATCAATTTCATTTGTGGATATTTTTTTAAAATGTCCGCATACAAATCTATTGAACTGCCCGACAGCATACCATCTTTTGAAATATCCGTACAAATCACATATTCCACCCCTTGTTTGGTATAATAATCCAAAAACTCCCAAATCGTCACCTTCGTTTGTGATTGCCAACCTTGAATCGCAATATTCCCATCTTTTACATCTGCTCCCAAAATCAGTCTCTTAGCCGTGTAACGCTCTAACCAACTGATAAACAGTGATTTATTTTTCACCGCAATCGTCCCAGCCGTCACTTGTTCTGCACCCGAAGCAAATGCCAATTCAATATCCATATCACTTTTGATACCACCACCAAAATCAATTTCCAAATTTGTATGCTCCGAAATCGTTTTTAAAACCTCGTGATTCACAATATGCTGAGCCTTCGCACCGTCCAAATCTACCAAATGTAAATTGGTGATACCAATACTTTCAAACATTTTTGCGACTTCCAAAGGATTTTCATTATACACTTTTTTTGTATTATAATCGCCTTGCGACAAACGAACACATTTGCCATCAATTAAGTCAATTGCAGGTATTATTTTCATTTTTTTTGTTTGATTGTGTTGATGTATTGACGTGTTGATGTGCTGACGTTTTGCACAACATCAACACGTAAACACATCAACACATCTTTATAAAATTCCTCAAAATTCGCTCCCCAATGCTTCCCGATTTTTCCACATGAAACTGTGTCGCATAAAAATTATCCTTTTGCAAAGCCGCACTAAACGGTACGATATAATCCGTTGTTGCAGCCGTAAATTCGCTCAATTCCGCATAAAAACTATGGACAAAATACACATATTCATTTTCCAAAGTTGGATTAAAAATATCGCTTTTTAAATCAAAAATCGTGTTCCAACCAACGTGCGGCACTTTCAATTTTGGCTCAAACTTGACGACTTTTTGTGGAAAAACGCCTAAACATTTCGTATTGCCTTCTTCCGAATAATCGCAAAGCAATTGCAAACCCAAACAAATCCCCAGAACGGGCTGCGTCAAAGTTGGAATCAACTTATCCAAACCAAGTTCTTGCAAGTATTTCATCGTCGTACTCGCCTCGCCAACACCAGGGAAAATCACCTTGTCCGCTTGTCGTATCATATCCACATCTTTCGTCAAAACTGCCTCAACGCCCAAGCGTTTTAAAGCAAAAATGACCGATTGAACATTTCCAGCGTTATAATCTATAATTGCTATCATTTTTCAAGTAGCACCACTCTCCAAAGTGGTGTGAGATTTAATTAAAAAAATATTTTACACCACTTTGGAGAGCGGTGGCACTTTACAAAACGCCCTTTGTTGGTGGCAAAATATCCGAATTTACGTCCCGTTTTATTACTTTCGCAAACGTTCAGAAATATAATTTAAAAATTGGTTTTTAAAGCCGTATTTTCGTCAAAATTGATAAACTAAAAATCATGGAAATAGCTAATAAAAATTATAATTTTTCTTCTTTTTCAGAATAAATGATTAAAATTATTTTGGGTTTAAAAGCATAATTACCACGTCTAACTTTTTAGACGAATGAATAAATAATGCCCAAAATATTTTAATTACAGATAATGAAAATTTGCTTTTAAGCCAACTTTCAGGAAAAATAACCGTTTTTTCGAGAGGTTGGAACGAAGAAGAATTAAAACTAAAATTCATTGCACCATTAATTCATACTGTCAATTTCGATAACTTCCACCTGTCTGTTGCCGCCTTTTCTGAGCGTCCGTTGAGTATGACGATTAATAATACCCACAATAAGCGGAATCGTAGATTTTGTAATTGCTTCGGGAGCTTACGAGCTGGTTCAGCCTTACTTTTTTATTCACGAATATAAGCGTAAAAAAGAGAATACAGGCGACCCAACAGATTAACTATTATCCTCTATGTTTTTCGCTCAATTTTTGAATGGCAAACCCCGTCCGATGTTTTTATTTGAAACCAAAAGCCGCACTTTTGCGGAAGTTCCGATTTGTGGCATTTATGTAATCGGTCGTTTTTGGTGGTTTGTTCGATTGATTGATAATAAATATTTTATTTCCAATGCTTACAACAGTTCTGAAAAAGAAGACTTAGAATTCATTTTAAAAATGCTAAAAGTTCAAAAGCAAATGATTTTCAAAATGTCAGAAGATTTTTCGGTGTAGTGTGCGTTTTTTAGGGGTCGGACGCTTTTATGTACTACAAAACGCCCTTCGTCGTCGGCAAAATATTCGAATTTACGTCCCGTTTTATCGCCATTTTTATCGCTTTCGCAAATGCTTTAAAAATCGCTTCAATTTTATGATGCTCATTTTTGCCCTTTGCCTTGACATTCAAATTACATTTTGCGGCATCGGTAAACGATTTAAAAAAGTGAAAAAACATTTCCGTTGGCAAATCACCAATTTTTTCCCGCTTAAATTTTGTTTTCCAAACCAACCAATTTCGGCCACCAAAATCTAACGCAACTTGTGCCAAACAATCGTCCATCGGCAAACAAAAACCGTAGCGTTCAATCCCACGTTTGCTGCCCAAAGCCGCATGAAAAACCTCGCCCAAAGCAATAGCAGTATCTTCAATCGTGTGATGTTCGTCCACTTCCAAATCACCCTCCACTTTCACCGTCAAATCAATGCCTGAATGACGAGCAATTTGGTCGAGCATGTGATCAAAAAACGGCAAACCAGTCGAGCAGTTTCCGATACCTTTTCCGTCCAAATTCACATTGATAAAAATGTCCGTTTCTTTAGTCGTTCTGCGGATTTCAGCCGTTCTATCTTTTAATTTTAAAAACTCATAAATTGCCTTCCAATCGGCAGCAATCAAGCCACAATATTCCGCTAAATCGCCGATTTCTTCATTCGGATTATTAGTAATAAAAATCCCTTTCGCACCCAAGTTTTTCGCCAATTCAACGTCCGACAACCTATCGCCAATCACAAATGAATTTTCCAAATCATAATCGCCCTCAATATACTTTCCCAAAAGTCCAGTATTAGGTTTTCGAGTAGGTGCATTTTCGTGCGGGTACGTTTTATCAACAAAAATATCATCAAACGTAATACCTTCATTTACAAAGGATTGAACAATAAAATTTTGAACAGGCCAAAACGTATCTTCAGGAAAAGACGCCGTTCCCAAACCATCTTGATTGGTAATCATGACCAATTTAAAATCCAATTCTTGAACGATTTTCGCCAAATATTGAAACACATTCGGCAAATATTCCAACACTTCAAAACTATCGACCTGCTCCGTTATCGGTGGCTCAACGCAAAGCGTCCCGTCACGGTCAATAAATAATACTTTTTGCATATTTTCTATTTTTTGGACACGAATTACACGAATTACACGAATTTCACGAATTGTCTATTTAGTGAAATTCGTAAAAATTCGTGTCAAAGTTGTTTAATTCATTAATCAATAATTCATTTTCCACCTTCGTTCCAACCGTAATCCGCAAACAATCATCGCACAAAATCACCTTTGAACGATCCCGAACAATGATGCCTTTTGATACCAAAAAATCATATACTTTTTGAGGATTTTCAAATTTTGCTAAAATAAAATTCGCATCAGTCGGATAGGTTTCAATCACCATTCTCAACCCCTCAAGCGTACTTTTCAAAAGCAATCTTTCTTTCAATATTTGCTTGATGTAAGTTTGTGTTTGTCCTTGATTTTCAAGTGCTTGTAAAGCGACCTCTTGCGTCAATTGATTGATATTATAAGGCGGTTTCACCTTATTCAAAAGGTCAATAATTTCGGCTGAAGCAAACGCCATTCCGAGGCGAATTCCTGCCAAACCCCACGCTTTTGAAAACGTCTGTAAAATCACCAAATTCGGATATTTTTCAATCCAATTCATACGACTTTCCTGCTCCGAAAAATCAATATACGCTTCATCAATTACCACAATTCCGTTGAAATGCTTAACCAAATGTTCCATCGTTTCCAACTCAAAACTATTCGCAGTCGGATTATTCGGAGAACACAAAAAGAGGATTTTCGTTTTATCATTGGCTTTCGCCAAAATTTCATCCATATTCGGCTGAAAATCAACGGTTAAAGGCACTCCCTTTATACCAATATCCGAAATCGAAGCCGACACTTGATACATGCCATAGGTCGGCGGCAAAATCATAATTTCATCAATACGAGGCTCACAAAAAACTCGCATCAATAAATCTATCGCTTCGTCGCTTCCATTTCCCAAAAAAATATGTTCCGTTCCAATATTTTTAATTTTACTAATTCGCTCTTTCACAGCATATTGCAAAGGATCGGGATAGCGATTAAAACCAGTATCAAACGGGTTTTCATTCGCATCTAAAAAGACACTCGCATCGCCAGTAAACTCGTGCCGAGCAGAGGCATAAGGAGCGAGATTTTTTATATTTTGACGTATTAAGTTTTGTATGTTCATATTCTTGTTTTAATTCAAAATTCCTAATTTCTACTCAATCAAAAAAATCAAAAAAGACTGTCATACCAACCTTCGTCGATATAACGGTCTTTATTTGGCGTTTTAATTTTGTTCGTTTTTCAAATTTTCAAGTCTAATCGTCACCGCTATTTTATGCCCCATCAATTCCTCTGCTTCCGCCATCAATTCCACCGTTTTACCGATATTTTGAATACCGATTTTTGTAATTTCTTGATACGTTATTTTTTTAACAAAAGCATCTAAGGAAACACCGCTAAACGCCGTTGCAAAACCATTTGTTGGTAACGTGTGATTTGTTCCAGAAGCGTAATCGCCAACGGCTTCTGGAGTATAATTACCGATAAAAATTGAACCTGCATTGACGATTTCGTCGGTGAAATCGTGGGCATTTTTGACAGCAATAATTAAGTGTTCGGGAGCGTATTCGTTGATAATTTCGATGGCTTCATTCCTGCTTTTCGCAATAATCGAAACGCTGTTTGCCAATGCTTTTTTTGCAATTTCTTGACGAGGTAAATTTGCTAATTGTTTACCAACTTCCGTTTCCACTTGATTAATAAAATCGTCCTCAAAAGCGACTAAAACGACTTGTGAATCTTCACCGTGTTCGGCTTGTGATAATAAATCTGCAGCGACAAACGCAGGGTTTGCGGTTTCATCGGCAACGACCAAAACTTCCGAAGGTCCCGCAGGCATATCAATTGCAATGCCCGATTTACTGATTAATTGCTTGGCAACCGTTACAAATTGGTTGCCTGGCCCGAAAATCTTTTGGACTTTCGGGACAGTTTCCGTACCGAACGCCATTGCTCCAATGGCTTGAACGCCACCGATTTTATAGATTTTTGTAACGCCACAAAGGTTGGCGGTGTAGAGAATCGCTGGGTGAATATTGCCGTCTTTTTGCGGTGGCGAACATAAGACGATTTCGTTGCAACCAGCCAAATTCGCAGGAACGGCTAACATCAAAACCGTTGAAAACAGCGGTGCGGTGCCGCCTGGAACGTACAAACCGACCTTTTGAATCGCTACCGATTTTCGCCAACATTTTACACCTGGCATAGTTTCAACTTCCAAAATTTCTGCTTTTTGAGCAGCGTGAAAAGTGGTAATATTGGCTTTTGCAGTTTGAATAGCCGATTTTAATTCTGCTGAAATTTGATTTTCCGCAGCTTCTATTTCTATTCTTTTTACTTGATAATCAGCTAACGCTACTTTGTCAAATTTTGCGGTAAAATACTGCACGGCTTTGTCGCCGTCCGTTCTGATTTGATTTAAAATGTCATCGACTAACGGTTCTAAATCTGATAAATCTAAAGTTGGTCGTTTCAAAATCGTTGACCAATATTCTTTATTTGGACAGGTGTATTTTTTCATTTTTTGTGCGGTTTTAGGGGTCGGATGCTTTTAAAGCGTCCGATCCTTTTATCTAAATTTAAAAAACCATTTTTTCAATCGGCATGACCAAAATTCCTTCCGCTCCTGCCGTTTTTAATTTGCCGATAATTTCCCAAAATTTATCCTCGCTAATGACGGAATGTAAGGCCGACCAACCTTCTTTCTGAAGTGGAACGATGGTCGGACTTTTCATACCGGGTAAGATATCGGTGATGATTTCAATCCTATTATTTGGTGCATTTAGCACAACGTATTTGCTATTTTTTGCCCGTTGAACAGACTCGATTCTGAATAATAATTCATTTAATAAAGTCTGTTTTTCGGAAGGTAAATTTTGATTAGTAATTAAAATTGCTTCTGAATCTAAAACCGTTTCCACTTCCTTCAAACCGTTGCTCATCAACGTACTTCCCGTACTAACAATATCAAAAATTCCTTCTGCCAAACCGATGTTTGGAGCAATTTCGACCGAGCCGCTGATTTCGTGAATTGCGGCATTAATATTATTTTCGTCCAAATACTTTTTCAAAATAATCGGGTACGATGTGGCGATATTTTTATTGTTAAAAAAATCTAAACCGCTGTAAGATGTAGCTTTTGGAACGGCTAAGCACATTCTACATTTTGAAAAACCTAACTTTTTCGCCACAGCGACTTTCTTTGATTTTTCAAGCCAAACATTTTCGCCAACGATGCCCAAATCCGACACGCCGTCTTCGACATATTGCGGAATATCGTCATCCCGCAAAAAGAGAAAATCAATTGGAAAGTTCGTGGAACGCGCCATTAATTGATTTTTTCCGTTGTTAATTTTGATACCACATTCCTTAAGCAAACTTTTTGATTGTTCGCTTAATCTTCCTGATTTTTGAATTGCAATTTTTAAGCGCATATTGATGATTGTTGATAGAAAAGTAGCATAGATATTTTCATTTGTCTGTATTGATTGAAAACACAGAGAGGAATGTCTATGCTACTTTTGGCACAAAAAAAAGCGGCTTGTCGATGAACGACAAACCGCTTTTGATAAATAATTTATTAAAAATTATTACACAGCAATCACATCATCTATCGGAATAGAAACCTGAAAATGATGGTGATGTGTGTGTATGTTAAACATTATCTTTGATTATGATTTTTATAATTTTGTGCTGCAAATGTAACGAACAATAAATCAATTCTACAAATTATTTACGAAATTTTAACAACTTTGAGCTTTTACTTAAAATTAAATATTCATCATGATGTCACCATATCTTGCACTAATTGTAGATTTCAGTGCTTTACGAGCAAAGAAGATTCTACTTTTGACAGTACCTAAAGGCAAGTCTAATTCTTCTGCAATCTCTTGGTATTTGTACCCTTCGTAGTGCATTATGAATGGAATTCTTATGCCGTCTTCCAAAGCAGAGATCATTGATTGTAACTCTTTCATTAAAATATTATTTTCACCAGAATTAGCAATTGTATTGCTACCTGAATTAATATAATACAAGTTTTCAGTGGAATCAATTATGGTGTTGGCTTTAACTTTCTTACGATAATTATTAATGAAAATATTTTTCATAATCGTGAAAAGCCATGCCTTGAAATTTGTTCCTGGGCGGAATTTTTCACGATTCGTCATTGCACGAAAAGCAGTCTCTTGGAATAAGTCTTTTGCTTCTTCCGTATTCTTTGTCAAGTTGTATGCAAAAGAATTTAAAACAGAAGACATCTTATTAAAATTATTATCAAATTCGTATGTTGTCATGATCGTTGATTTTTGTTTATTTTGAACTAATGTTTGAACGCCTATCCGGTTTTGTTTAAACAAATGTATGACGAGATTCAACAAAAAACAAATGTTTTTAGGTTTTTCGTTGAATTTAAAATGCTTGAATATTTAAAAAGTAGCTTATCTTATATTTAAGTACTTGGTTATCAGTTTTTTACGAAAAAATAAGTAGTGTATTTAATTTTCAATTTTTTTTGAAAGTTGTAAGATTGTAAGAATGTTAACATTTATTTAAGACTTTTAATCATATAAAATGACACTATTATCATCAAAAGAATCATTTATTGAATTCAAAAACGGTTTTAAAAGCTATTTAGGTAGTTTTGGTTCATTTTGTTTAACGTTCGTTAAACAAAATGTTTTTGTGGATTAAAATCGCTTAATTATCATTTTAATGACTATAAAAAATTAATTTAGAATGGAGTTTCCGCATGGATTAAAGCGAGTTGCGTCAATGTGTATTTTACAGCATCAGCAAAAATTTCTGTTATTAAAAAGGGCAAAAAATCCTTTTATTGGGCATTATCTTCCTGTAGGTGGAAAATTAGACGCACACGAAAACCCTTTGGCGGCTGCAAAACGGGAAACATTTGAAGAAACAGGATTACAAATTGATAATTTTAAATTTTGTGGAATTTTAACCGAAAGTTCGCCGCTAAAATATAACTGGATATGCTATATTTATTTGGCTCAAATTGACGATATCGAACCACCTTTTTGTGATGAAGGAATTTTGGAATGGATTCAGTATGAGGATTTATTGAACGTTCCGACTCCGCCTACGGACTGGCAGGTTTATAAATATGTGTTAGATAATAAGCCTTTTGCGTTCAACGCAATTTATAATGAAGCTATGGAAATGGTAGAAATGTGGGAAGATTTTGAAGGTAAATTACTTGATACCTTAATTTGATTAATCGTTAACCGACTTATTAATCATAAAGCATTGATTGTTAGTTTGTAAATATATTTATTAGAAATCAATATTTCAAAATTGCTGATGTTGTAAGGTATTTTTGTCAGTTGTATTTTTTTCAAAAATATGATTTTTCAATTAAGAAATTAGAGACTCATCCAAAATACTCAAAATACAGATACTTTCATTTTTAATGAAGGCATCGGTCAGAAAAGAGCCACATGATATTTCTCTAAAAAACCAAAAACCAATTCCTATCTTTAACTTTTATAAATATAATAAATAACCAAATTTTACTTCGATTTACGAGTCGTAAGTTATGAATTTGATTGTTTGAATGGTAATAACACGTTAAAACAGTCAAACTCGTAGCCTGCAATTTGCAATTCGCAACTTGAACAAATTATGAGAAAAATTACGAACTATCTGATTTTATTTGCAATTGCAGCAACGGTGACGAGTTGTGTCAAAAAAGAAACGTCGCAATACGATACTCAAGCACCAAACACATTGAGTGAAGCGGAAAAAGCGGCTGGTTGGAAATTATTATTTGATGGCAAAACGACGAACGGCTGGCGGAATTTCCGGAAGGAAACTATCGGTTCGGCTTGGAAAGTAGAAGATAACGCTTTGGCTTTGACGAAAGCCGAGGGAAATGACGGTTGGCAAGTCAAGGACGGCGGCGATATTATCACGGACAAAAATTATCAAAATTACGAATTGTCAATAGAATGGAAAATTCAAGACTGCGGTAATAGCGGTATTATTTTTAATGTTTTTGAAGATGAAAACTTCGATTATGTTTGGCAAACTGGACCCGAAATGCAAGTTTTGGACAATGTCTGTCACCCAGATTCTCGTATTGAAACGCATCAAGCTGGTGATTTATATGATATGATTGCTTGTAATCAGGTGACTGTAAAACCCGCTGGAGAATGGAATCAAGCTCGATTAATTATCAAAAATGGCAAAGCAGAACATTGGTTAAACGGTAGAAAAGTCGTTGAATATGAAATGTTTACGGAAGAATGGGAAGCGATGATTGCCAAATCTAAATTCAAAGATATGAAGGGTTTTGGAACGTATAAAAAAGGACATATTGCGTTGCAAGATCATGGTGATTTGGTTTGGTATCGGAATATTAAAATAAAAGAATTATAAATTATAAACGGTAAATTATGAATTATTAACCGTTTTAGTGTGTAATATCAACGATTAAGTGTCGGACGCTTCAAAAGTGTCCGACCCTTTTTAATTTTTTTTTAAACCAAAAACAGCGGAATAAAAGTATTTTAGGAGTGGCTAAATTGAATTTTATTTATAAAAAATAAAAGGTTTTTTTACAATTATTGTAAAAGAACCTTTTTAAATTTTGTCAAAGTCATAAAAAAGACCAATTAATCATTGGCAACTTAATCTACCTCACAAGCACATTCATATTCCTCTTTTGGCCCATCAATGTAAGATAAATCCAATATCAAAATACAACTATCTTCGCTGTAATAATACGTGCTGCCATTATTAAAAGCAATTTGGTCATTAATAACTGAATAATTTGTACTGTCTTCCAACGTTCCATTTTTATAAAAATATGCTACGCTATCTGTTTTAATTTCAATACTTCTCGTAAAACCCTCCGTTTCAGGATTTTTTACAA
>Ga0222647_1000853_pt1 | contig 10728 bp, 6 predicted proteins | sample AntAcemetagen333_FD_179864 | JGI IMG/M metagenome (GOLD analysis project Ga0222647, IMG submission 179864) | Saline water microbial communities from Ace Lake, Antarctica - #333 | ecosystem: Environmental > Aquatic > Non-marine Saline and Alkaline > Saline | place: Antarctica: Ace Lake | collected...
TGAAAGCCAAAATCTTGTTTCTATCCAATATTTCAGAAAAAAAAAAGAATTTATAATGGTGAGAAAAATACCTTTTTTCTCTGAAACGATTCCTTTGACAGAACAAAATGAAGTGAATCGTCAATTCGATTTATTAATTGAAAAAGCAAAAAAACTTTATTCGGAAGGTATGAAAAATGACTCGAACGCTAAGTTTGAGCAGATGAGATTGTATGTAAAAATGTTAAAAGATTGGTTTAAGAATAATCAATCTGGAAAGTCTGAGAAAAAAGAAATTAAAGCCTTATTTGAGCATAAAACTCAAGTTGAAGATATAAAAATCGGTATGGAGGTTCTGGTTTCGAGTGCTAAAGGTGATTTGGATTTTGGTCACAAAACTAATTATCGTATTGGTGTAATCAAGAATAAAATCGGTACTAAAATACCGAGGTTTGTTATTGAAAATGGTTCGCATGAAGGTCATTATGTTGCTCAGGAATTAACCTTATTTGAAAGCGTATGACGTGGTATAAAGCGAACGATTAACCTAAAATATCAAAAGGAATATTCAAAATAGTGAATAGTGAATAGTGAATTATGACACATTTAATCAAATTATTGTCGGAATACGACAAGATAAAAGATTGGAAGGAACGGCTTGATTTCGGAAGTGAAATTGTCCGACTTTATAAAAGACAATTGAAAGCCTATTTGAAAAAAAATCCTGAGAAATATACCAGTCTTTGGTTGTTTCGAGGAGGTTATCCAACTGGCACTTCTTATTCGGATAAATTGACTTCGCATGATGCGGATTATAAAAAAATCGCCTTCGTTCAGCACGATGGCGAATTGAGTATCTACAATAAAGAAAAGCATGGTCGATGGGAAACCTATCATAATACTGGTTTGGCTTTGGCAAAAAAGGAAGTTGAAAAGATAGCATTCCTCAAATCCAAACTAAAGATTTATCATACCTATCCATTGAAAGGCAAGTATTATTTTACTTATAAAGGGTTTTTATACGTAGAGTTTGAGCGTCTTGAAACGAACAAAAGCATTACCCAGCAAATTGATTTAGATGATGTTTTGACACCTGAAACGATTAGCAATGAGCCTAAATTTTCTGTAAAATTAGCGGCAGAATATGGATTGACGATATCCGTATTTAGTGAAAGTGATTTTATTAAAAAACAACCTATGAAACCACAGGAAGTCACTACATCAAATGAAAAATCCATTCCATCAAAAAATAAAGAAATGTCAAATCAAAAAAAATTAGTGTTGGCAGATGATGTCAAAACGTTTTTTCAAAATAGTCAATCGAAAGAAGGTGCTGCGGTTCAATCTTCATCAGGAAAAACCTACGATACACCAAAAAAGCTAAATCGAGGTAAAAAACAAATCGACCCTGAACTGGCTAAAAAAATAGAAAAAGAGGGCATTACGATTGAGGAATTGGAACGCTTACAGGATAAAGGTTTTCCAGTATTCAAATACAAAACACAAGTTACCGTACACGGTGATTTCAGCGAGGTAGCAGGTTTCGGGCGTGTCGGTGGTTATAAAACGTTATTATTTAATAAAAATAATACGTTAGGAATCAAATACAATGGGATTGATAATAAGAAAAAAAGAGAAGTCGGTGATTTACTTTGGACGTATAATTATGTCAAAAAGTTTGCGGATGATTCTGAAAATAAACAGGTGTATTGGATACTAAATAAGGATTCTAAAGGTACGGAATTACGGTTTTCTTCTGCCTTGCAGAAGGCAGAAGATTTGGTTGATGCGTTGCCAATCATCAAGGAGCAATACGAAAACTTTCCGATTGATAATATTTACGGTGACATTGGTATTTTTAAATTCAAATTTTGGGGAACAACCTACATCACGATTGGCGTATCGCTTAATGCGTTTTATGAAGGTGACAAATACGTCCTTTATCGTTACTTTACGAATGGTTTGGTGACGGATAAGGCTTCGTATGATAAGTTATACGCAGCGTTTGCGGAATTAAAAAGGAAGGAAAAAGAGCAGTCTGATGCGGACAAAATTGTAAGACAAGAAGCGGAGCAGAAGGAAAAAGAAAAGGTTGAGCTTAAAATGGCTGCAACGGCTGCCGTTTTAACGGAAAGCGGTTACAAGCCTGTTGATTCCAGAAAGATTAGAAGTTTGGATATTAAACCACCGTATATTATTGTTCGACACGAAGGACGGATTGATAGCGATGGCGTGTATGATGATGGATTGAAAACTTGGTCGGTTGCTTACAACAAGGGTAGTTTTGGTAAACCGTTGCCAGTTGGCTATCGTTCAACGAATATTACGGCTGACGAGATTCCAACGAAAATTAAAAGCAAAAGAGAAGCGGAATACGAAAATTTTGTAAAGTATCAACGTGACCAATGGACTTGTAACACTTACCTTTCGGAGGTTTGCCAATTTTACGTGCTTGAATTAAGTGCGAATGTGGAATTAGAACGTACTGCGGATACATCGCCTATCGTTGGTTCGGATTGTTCGGTTATGAAAACGAATAATTTTAAAAAGGCAGGAATTGAAATTCGCTTTACATCAAGTCCAGACGCAAATGTATTGAAAATATTGAACGCAAGTGCTTTTCAATGGAGTAGAAGAAAAGCACTTTGGTGGGCGTATTATACGGATGCTTTGTGGGCGTTTGCGAATGAAGTTTGTAGTGGAAATGAGGGCGATACGGATTTGGTAGATGAAGCTGAGGATGATAAGACAGATGAGGGATTTCATCTGAAATATTATGACGGTTTAGATGTTTATCCGAACGATTCTGTAATCGTGTATGACAGTTATCTTGACGAAATTACTGGTATTTCTAAAATTTATCGTTTTGGAAAAGATTTTAATGACAAAATAGGGGTAGATTCTGAAACTTCGCACGAAAAAAAGGGTGCAGGTCATTGGGTAAAATCTCCAGACTTTCACGATACGGCAGGTGGTTTCTATTTAGGGTTACATTTTTATCAAGGGGACGGTATTTCCCTGTATCGCTTGGATAAAGAATTGGCAAAAAAAGAAGGACTTATTTTGTCAATCAATAAACAAAGGGAATTATCAATAAAGGAAACTTCAACGACGGATGCAAAAAAAGATAATGTTACATACGTAAAAGATGCGGTTTATAGCTATTACTTATTGAGCCGTCCAATGGGTTACGGAACGCAGCCACCCGAAGGATTTATTAGTGGTGAAAAAGATGGAAAACATAAATTTGAGCGTATTGATTATAGCAGAAAATTAACTTTAAAAGAGTTAAAACACTATAATTTGGGTGTTGCGGCAAATCCTAATGATTTCGTAGGTGGTAACTTTGTTTATGAATGGAATGGTGGATTTTACACGGTTAAGATTATAGAGGTGCAACCGTCATACATCACCATTCAAGAAGCTGGTAGCAAAGCAGAAGGTCTGTCTTGGAGTGTTTTTTATCAAAAAATAGAGGACGATAAAATAATTAATATCTCTTTTCCGATCCTGGTTGTGCTTCCGAGTCAAAAAAGTGTTCCTCCGATTACTGAAGGCGATGTTTTGAAGTTTTCCGCTGGTTCAATCGTTCAAGATAATGATTTTTTTGCTATCAAAAAAGACGGTCTAGTTCGCTTTATTGGTACGGTCGTTAGTGTAACGAATAAGGAAATAGAAACACTTACGACACATAGAGCGAAGGGTCTAAAACTTATTCCTGCACACGTAAGAGAGCGAATGTCGCACGATAATTTCCGAATGTTTGACACGTTCAAAATTGATACTACTGAAATTGACAGAAACCTTAATTATAAGTATAAAGGGTCAAATGTCATCGAAGAGCATGAATATCAAGAGGAATTGGAAGCCATTGATACCAAACCGTTGGCTATGTCATTGAGCAATTATTTAATCTTTCGATACGATAAAAAACACGCTGATAAGTATTTGAATGCAGTTAAAAAAATGTCTTGGGGCGACCAATATCCTGCGGCTAAAGATGGTTCAGGTACGTACCTTGAAGATAAAAATACGACTAACCGGTATGCTTATGAACACAAGACGGCTATTAGAACTGCTTTGGAGCGAGGTCGTGGTAGCGAGATAAGCTATCAAGCATTGGCAGCGTATGAAGATTTGATTCAATCCTATCCCAACGAATCGGTGAAGGCGTTGGATATGATTAGTGGCGGTGCTGATTTTGAGTTGGAAGATAGTGGCGAAGTCATAATTGATTTGGTGGATAAAAAGGCTGGTATTCTAAATCCGTTTGAAGGGAAAGAGGATATTCAAATTTTTGTTTTTGAAGAGGCGATTCAAAAGAGGAGATTGGAGAAGGTTGAAGCTGCGATAATGGTTGATGGTTTGGCGATTAAATCAGCATCAGGTTCAATAATTTATCAGATGAATGAATATGACCTTTTTATAAAAAAGAAAATTCATAATAGATTACATGATGTTTTTCAAAGCTACACGAAAGAAGGATATGAAGAATATTTGAAGGGATTAATGAATGAAAATCCTGATAATATTGTCTGGTTATCAAAGGATTATTTGCATTTATTGGACAAAGATAAATCGAAACAGGATAAGATTGTTCCAGCCAACTTATCACCAAAACACCAAATTATTCAAACGCTTCACAATCATTGGGCGAACGGTGATAAAATCAATAAAACCCACATCCGAAAAATCGCATTGGCAAATGGGATTGACGATTTAAAAATGGCTTATGAGATAACGGAAGTCGCTTGGACGATTTACTATCGTCATTTGATTGAAATGGATGCCAATAAATCCAACGAACTTGACCATGTACGAGAGCAATTGATAATAAAGAAAAGCAGCAGTCGGAAAAAATATGATAGCGTTGTAGATTTTTATGAAAAGCAGCAACCAACGTACTCTGTTCGTGATGCGATTACGAAAATTGCCCAGCAGTTTTCTACGGCTGCACCTATCGCATTTTTGGCTGGTTACTTTTGTGAAGTAGATGAAAAAAAGGTAAAAACGATACTTGAACCTTCAGGCGGAAACGGTTTATTAACGATACTCGCACCTTACGAGAAAATATTAATCAATGAAATAGACGAAATAAGGTTGGCTAATTTGAAAATTCAAAACTTCAAAGAAGTGACTGCCTTAGATGCTTCCGACCCAAAATCATTTGAAAATAAGGCACGGCAAATGGATGTCGTCTTAATGAATCCTCCATTTAATGATTTGGAAAGTTCAAAATATAAATATGATGGCATTCAGATTGGTCGATTAGATGCGTATATGATTGCGATTGCATTAGAAACACTCAAAAATGATGGGCGTGCTGCCTTTATTATGGGCGGACATACGACCTTTAATGAAAAGGATAAAATTGCAAAACATCGACCATTTTTTAATTGGTTATTCCGTAACTATTGCGTTGCCGATATTATCAATATTGATAGTAAGAAATTGTATCACCGACAAGGTACATCGTTCCCGTTGCAGATGATTTTAATTCAAGGTCGCAAGGAAGTTCCACATGGTTCTGCACCTTACAAAAATTTAGATAATGCAGAATGGGAAGCTGTGGTTAGTGATACGGATACGTTGTGGAATCGAGTAGAACGAGCAATGCAGCGGTCTATTCATCAACAAGATGACTTAACGATGCGATTACGTAGAATGGCTGAAATGGCTAAAGATGCTTTTGAATTCATGCAATATGAAGTATCGTCATATAAACTATCTGAAAAAAGAGACTATGAATTATTTTTAGGTTCTGCACCTAAATTTCATATTTTGAATAGCGGAACATATAAAGAAAAACAGATTGAAAAGGCAAAAGAAAACCCGGAGTATTCCGTTAAATCAAGGTCACTATCCGTATTAAAGGAAGTTTTCCTTGTATTTGTGAACAAATACGCCCTAAAAAAGCCTAATTTCTTACCAAATACGGGGATTATTTTCCATAATTCGGAAGTTTTCGCTACCTTAGCACTTGACGGTACACTTCGTGACGTTGATACTAAGAGAATTATAGAATGATTTGGAATTACATAGATGTTTGGGTAAATACACCAAGTGGTGAAAGGCTTGTTAGTGCAAATTTCAAGGGTAATCGCAACGACTTTGAGCAGTCGTTGGATTGCCCTTTTTTTCGTTTAGACGATGAGGTATATTATCTTGAAAGCATCTTTGCCAAGCCTTCTATTTTGTATAAACCCACAGGTTTATTTTTAATTCAGTTTATGATTAGTGGATTGTTATTACTGACAACCAATTTTTTTTTCTTATCCGTTATTTCAACGGTTTTAATTTCGGTTTTCCTATGGTTTTCTTACTTGCAGTCAGAGGAAAATGTAAAAGAATTTAATGGTATATGATTGAGAGAAAAGACATAGAATACCCTTTGTGGCAAGAGTTATTCCAAACAGAAACGCATCATAATCACGAAATAGAACAAAGTGAAAGTGGGAAATACTTTTGGAAACCTGCTCCACTTATTCAAAAACAAGTACAGAAAATTGGATTAAATGAGATAGTCGATTTTCTACATTTAATGGGGTTCGGTCGTAACTCAGAAGTAATGCGTTCCTTGATGCGGAATATCGGATATTCCATACATGGTTATTGGGAAATATTCTATTGCGAAACCAATAATCCTAACGCACCAAATTATCAGAAGAAAAAGTAGTGATTCAAGATGATTTAGTGGGTGCTGCACCTGATAAATTACAAAATGGTGCAGCGTTTTTTGTATTGGCTTAAAATTGATAAAAAACGTCGAAAATTATTTAGTAAATTTTTATTTATTTATTTTTTATATCTTTTTAATAAACTCAATTGTATCCTTTTCGCTTGTTGCCTAAGGATTTAATTCGTTCAGAATTTCAATTAAAACCATTTCGTCATTATCGAGAAAACTCAACCAAAACGTCTCCTTAATATTTTTACCCAAAACCTTTGCAAGGTCGCAATAGACCTATACTTGTGGTTTAAATTGGATATTTTTCATGCTTATAAGGTAGAAACAATGACGACTGATTTTCTTTATTAAAGCAAATTGACTTAGTTTCCCTGACTTCCGATGTCCCTTAATTTGTCCGCCAATGCTCTCCAAAATATGGATAAACCAACAATTACTCATAGCAAAAATATAGATTAAATCCTTTATTATGGATTTTATAAGTTGGTTATATCTGTTAAAATCCATAAATTGCAGACTTTATCACAATATTAAGAAAAAAAAGGTCGGTACAAATATGAAAGTTTCACCTAAAGTCGTGTTTTACAATTGTCGCTTAATACCCGAATTAGATATTAATGGCTGTTTATCGACAATCAAAACGCCAGTTGCTCCTATCAGTTGCTCGAATCACAAAAGCTATATAGTAGATAGAGTTCAATCCTTGATTAAGGACTCAATGTTAGGACTTCACAAAATCAATGCGTTAATAGAAACTAAATTGATGGCTGATACTTATGCCGATAATCCAATTGATAATATCCGAAATAGCGACCAGTTTTCTGCCTTGATGATTAATGTCCGTGAAATGTGGGATGATGTCAATCTTGAAGTCATTGCACAAGACTTTGACGATTTACAAAAAGCAACGATGGGCGGAAAACTACTCGATATAGATCGTACTGTGTTGCCTTTCCTTTGTTTAAATAGAGGATATAAGGAATTAGTACAAACTTTTGAGTCGGAAACGCTTGAAAGCTATTTGGACAAATTAGGAGAATATACCGACCATTAATAATCCAAATTTTTATGGTTGCAATTCCAGTAGAAGCAATATTAAGGTGGCAAAACATAACAGATGCTGTCTTCGATTTTTATACAAGAGAAATTGATTTTGATGATTTGTATTTAATGTTTGAAGATTCAAACAGCATTACAAATGAATGTTTTTCAATAATGGCTAATGAAGTCGTGGAATTATTTGATAAGGAAACAATGATGAAACTACATGACCTTTTAGAAATTTATTTAACGATTGACTCATTTGTAAGTATTTGTTCTGAATTAGATTTAGAACTCTCCTTCTCAGAACACGCATTGGCGATGATGCAAATGTGTTTTTCCTATTAAATTTTTTATTAGCTAATGATATACGAAAGGTTAAAAGATAAGGGTTTTAGAAAGTTTGGCGATAGTGCAATTATTACGCTTTATGAAGATGGTAAAGAATCCTTGTCAGAGGATTTCAAAGCCTATTCATTGGGCGGTAGTTATATGTTTGGTGCTGATGAGGTGTTGCTATCTGAATTTAGCATTGACGATTTTGCGGTTGCGGTCAATGAACAATTAGCAAAACTAAAAGCCGAAGGTTTTACCAAAAGTATTACGACCGATACCGTAGTTAATGCGTATTACGCTAAAAATGTCAAAGAAGTAGAATCGGATGATGACGAAGAGATTGAAATAAAAGTACAAGAAGGAAACTATCCTTATTCGGCAATTTCACAAAATCCATTTTCATTAAAGGTCTTTACGCCAACTTCAATGGCTTTTGAAACACAACAGGCATTGAAAAAATTGCAACGTAAATATGGTGACGTTGATGAATTTGTAAGGAAACGGCTGAGTATTTACGCTACAAAAGAGGAAATGTGGCAAGTTCTGGCGGCAGAGCAGGTCGATGGCGTTGCTTTAGCGATTGATAATATTGAATCCGGGCAAGGTTTTATTATTGGTGACCAAACTGGTATTGGCAAAGGGCGACAAGCGGCTGCAATTATTTTGTATTGCAAAATGAATGGCTATAATTGCGTTTTCGTCACCAAAACTGCCGATTTATTGTCTGATATGTACCGTGATTTTAAGGATATTAAGGCTGATTTTATTGTTCCCTATGTGTTTAATGAAACCGATTTGATTGACCCAGAAGTTAAATTGACGGAAAAGGAAATTGAAAAAGGTACCGGTAAAAATTTACTTTGGGTACTCAAGGATGATATTCGCTACAAAAAGAAAAATAACAAAGACCACAATGATAATTTGGACGGACAGCGTAAATTGCCTGAAGGTTATGATTTTGTAATGACGACTTATTCTCAATTAACAGAAGATAAAGTAGCAAAAGAAGCTGCAAAAAAGGCAGAGTACGGTGAAAATAAGTGGCAAGAACACTACTCTTTTACGGAAAATTCACAAGCAAGATGCGAGTTTTTGCGGCAATATGCCAAAGGTTCGATTATCGTAATGGATGAAGCACATTTGGCAAGTGGTAAGTTTAGTACAACCGGTTTCTTTTTTAAAGAAGCGGTTACTAATTCCCATTCAACGATTTTCCTATCCGCTACTTATGCTAAAAGACCTGAAAATATGCCGATTTATGCTTTAAAAACAGCATTGTCGGAAGCTAATATTACCGAAGATGAATTTGAAACCGTTTTTGAAATTGGTGATGTGCCATTGCAAGAATTGGTCGCTGCTGAATTAACTCGAAATGGTCAAATGATACGCAGACAACGACCTTTCAACGGTATTGATGTCAATTATAAAATCTTAAATGACATTGAAACGTCGGATAGGCACATTCGATATTACGATAAGGTAATGGAGGTGATTCGCGCGGTAATGGCATTTGAAAAGAATTTTGTTTCGGAAGAGCAGCAAGTTGTAATGCAACAAATTGGCTTTAAAGGGGAGGTCAATGATAATCAAACGATACAGACGACAGGTAGCGATTTATTCAGTAAAATACATTCGATTGCCAGACAATTACTGTTTGCATTGAAGGCTGGTGATGTAGCGGATTTAGCTTTAGAATTACTCCGTCAAAATAAAAAAGTAGTCATCGCTTTTTCTTCGACTAATGAGACCTTCTTAAAGGAAATGAATTTGTCGGCTGGTGATGTGGTAAGTGATTTTTCATTCTCTACCATCTTGCAGCGATTGTTGAATAAAACGCTTAATTTTTCTGCAAAAAGGGAAGATGGGGTCATTGAAAACTTTAAAATCGACCCCTTTAATGTGGGTACTGAATTCGAGAATACGTTTGAAAATCTATCGAGAGAAATTTACGATTTAGGTCAAGAATTGGGTTTAATGTCTGTTTCTCCGATTGACGATATTATCAATAAGATTCAAAGTGCAGCTCGTCCAAATGATAAAATTGGTGGCATAGCGAGTGCCAATTATCGTGTTCGAGAATGTACTGGGCGTTCTGCACAGATTAAGATTGAAAAAGGGCAACCGATTTATTATTCATTCAAATCAAATAAAAAGCAATTTTTTAAGGATTTTAATAGTGGCAATGCAGATGTATTGTTAATTAATTCCGCAGCGTCAACTGGTGTTTCTTGTCATGCTTACTACAAGTTTGCTGATACTCGCCAAAGGTCGATGATTATTCACCAGCCAGAACTGGACATAAACGAGGAAATCCAGAAAAGAGGGAAAATCAACCGTACTGGTCAGGAAATGGTTTCGGGACTACCTTATTTTGACAAAAAAGGAAATGTTGCTACCGTTCATGTTCAAGAGGAAACACCGACGGATACAAATGGATATTGGATAAACTTAGGGAATAATAAGAAGGTATCTGTCTTTGATGACAAGTCGAGCGTGTGGAAAGTGCATCCAACGGCTCAATCCAATTTACCCGAATATTGGTATGTTTCTACGGTTATACCAACCGAGGAACGGGCGTTGAAAATGTTAAAAAAGAAATTGAAATCATTAGATTCTTTGACAACAGGAAATCAAAAGGCAAATGACGACCAGTTGGATACGGAAGACTTTTTTAATAAATATGG
>Ga0222647_1000854_pt1 | contig 10713 bp, 9 predicted proteins | sample AntAcemetagen333_FD_179864 | JGI IMG/M metagenome (GOLD analysis project Ga0222647, IMG submission 179864) | Saline water microbial communities from Ace Lake, Antarctica - #333 | ecosystem: Environmental > Aquatic > Non-marine Saline and Alkaline > Saline | place: Antarctica: Ace Lake | collected...
GTAAATATTAGCGATAGGCATCTTTTTGATTTTATTTTGAATACTATAACTCCACCTAAAAACGTGACAAGGTTTGTTAAGATTGTTTAAATGTGGGAAAATTTATATTTGCACAGGTACAACCTGTGGCTACTCATATTTAACCCTTTCAGGGTTTTTCGTTGGTTTTGCACAGGTATGACCTGTGGCTACTCATATTTAACCCTTTCAGGGTTTTTCGTTGGTTTTGCACGGGTACAACCTGTGGCTGCTCATATTCAACCCTTTCAGGGTTTTTCGTTGGTTTTGCACAGGTATAACCTGTGGCTACTCATATTTAACCCTTTCAGGGTTTTTCGTTGGTTTTGCACGGGTATGACCTGTGGCTACTCATATTTAACCCTTTCAGGGTTTTTCATTGGTTTTGCACAGGTATAACCTGTGGCTACTCATATTTAACCCTTTCAGGGGTTTTCGTTGGTTTTGCACGGGTGTAACCTGTAGCTACTCATATTTAACCCTTTCAGGGTTTTTCGTTGGTTTTGCACGGGTATGACCTGTGGCTACTCATATTTAACCCTTTCAGGGTTTTTCATTGGTTAATGTCCTTTATTGATAAATCAATTGTTAGTTTTGCATCGCTTATCTTTACGAAAATAGAAGGTGTAAGAGGGTTGATATTTTAAGGTATTTTGGCAAGCGTGTTTTTCGTTATGGCGGTAATACCTTAAAATCTCATACCGCAAGACCTTAAAATCATAATAAAATGAAACTAATTTCATACAATTTGAATGGCATTCGTGCTGCGGTAAAAAAGGGTTTAGTGGAATGGCTTGCTGAAAATGATTTCGATTTTGTCGGTATTCAAGAAACGAAGGCGTGGGAAACGGATATTCCAAAGGAATTATTCGAGGAATTAGGTTACAAAACCTATTGGTATTCAGCTCAAAAAAAGGGTTATAGCGGTGTTGGTATTTTGTCCAAAATAGAACCAGATAAGGTTGAAGTTGGTTGTGGCTTTGAGTTGTACGATTATGAAGGTCGAGTGATTCGAGCAGATTATGGTGATTTGACGGTTTTGTGTATTTATTTTCCTTCGGGAAGTTCAGGCGATGCACGTCAAGCAGTCAAAATACAGTTTTTGGCAGATATCCAATCTTGGATAAATGAGTTGCGAAAAATACGTCCAAACTTAATCGTCATGGGCGATTATAATGTGGCGAATAACGAAATTGATGTTTATAATCCTGACAAAGCTCATAAAATGTCGGGCTTTTTACCAGAAGACCGAGAATGGATCAACGGTTGGTTTAATGATGGTTTTGTCGATGCGTTTCGCTTGATGAATCCCGAAAAACAGGAGTTTTCTTGGTGGTCGTATCGCCGAAGTAATCGAGATTTTAACCGAGGTTGGCGGATTGATTATCACTCAGTTTCGGAATCCTTGAAGGACAAAATCAAAGCCTGCCATCAGTTAACGGAAGTCAAACATTCTGACCATTGTCCTGTTTATTTAGAGATTGAGTAATTGCATTGCTTCATTGTTATCGCCTTCGGCTCATGGTTACATTATTAATCGTTAAACCATACTATTATACAAAATAAAAAATTGAACCATAACTTATCTCGAGAAAATCGGGACAAGTTATGATTCAATTAAAAATGTATGGTAGTGTGTCGTTAAACAATAAAAGACAATGAAACAAATCGGACAATATAGCAATCATGCAACCATGAAAATATGAATCAAAACATAACAGTAGCGATTGTCGATGATAAACGGGATATTCGGGAAGGTTTGCAATTAATTATTGATCATGCGGAGGGTTTTCAGTGTGTGGCGGCATATTCTGATGGAGAATCGGCAGTGGACGGTTTACAGAAAGTGAAGCCAGATGTAGTTTTAATGGATATTGGTTTGCCGCAAATGTCGGGCATTGATTGTGTGAAAATCTTGAAAGATATTGCTCCCGAAATTGAAATTATTATGCTAACGGTGCATGCAGATAATGATTATATTTTTGAATCTTTGCGGGCTGGAGCAGTCGGTTATTTAGTAAAAAACATTTTTCCTTCTAAATTATTAAATTCAATAAAAGAAGTAAAAAATGGCGGTTCGCCAATGAGTTCGAGCATCGCCAGAAAGGTAGTTTCCTCCTTTAATAGTTTTCGCAAACCTGCGGCAAATTTGACAAAACGAGAAAAAGAGGTTTTAGATTTATTGTGTCAAGGCAAAAGCTACAGAGTCATTGCCGATGATTTATTCATCAGCCCAGATACGGTTCGCTATCACTTGAAAAATATTTATAAAAAATTGCAAGTCAACTCTAAATATGAAGCCGTAATTAAGGCTTTGAAAGATGGAATGGTTTGATTTTGTCATTTGTCAAGTCAGTACAACTGCTCAAAAATTCCTGATAATTATTTTTTTGAGTGTCTTCTAATTTTAGACTTGAATATTGAACAGGCGACTTTGGGTCGAATGTACAATTGTCAACCTTTTAACTATCAAAAACTTTTGATTTGTTGCATTAGCTTTAGGTTTCGTTCCAAACTACTATACAAAGTTATTTTACAGTTATTTTTTAAACGGCTACCCTTCTAAGGTTGTAAGCGTTGGTATCGCCTAAACGTGATAGAAATCCCGAGAAAATAATTGATAATCAAACCTCTCAAGTGAGGTATCGATTGCGAGTGGTTTATAGTTCAAAAGTTTGCCCCATTTTTTACCGTATCCGCCGAGGCTTCGCATACGCATCAACAATAAAATTAATAATATGTATTATATTGGTAGTTAATACTTTATAATGATATTCCGTTTTTCTAAAGTTGTAAAGTATTGCGAATAGCTATTCATAAAAATTGTTATTTTCACTTTTTTAAAACCGATACGGTTTATTCCGACAGAAAAACAATCGTTTTTTCGCAATTTAAAATTCTGATTGTTAAAACATTACATATTAATTAATTATTAATTCGTATGCGAGTTCTCGGGCAGGCAAACGACCAGTAACTAATGACAATAAAAAATAACCAATAAATGTACAACATCAACCTACCACAATTCGAGGGTCCTTTTGACTTGCTTTTGTTCTTTATTGAGCGGGACGAGTTGGATATTTATGATATTCCGATTGCGAAAGTGACGAATGATTTTTTGGAGTATATTCGAGTGATGGAAGCAATGAATATCGACTTGGCGAGTGAGTTTATTTTAGTAGCGGCGACTTTGATGCGGGTTAAATCTAAAATGTTGTTGCCTCGCAAAGAGTTGGACGAAGCTGGAAATGAGATTGATCCACGAGAAATGTTGGTCGAGCGACTGTTAGAATATAAACGATACAAGGGGGTTTTGGATGATTTTCGAAATTTGGAAGAAGACCGTTCGCAGAAAGAAATACGAGGAAATACGACTAAGGAAGTTAAAAAAATTGCAGAAAAAGCACTGGTAGATTCGGAGTTAGAATCGCTTTCGCTGTATAAATTATTGATCACTTTTCAGCAAGTTTTACAGCGTTTTGAGGACGCAAGTAAGGAGGTTAAACATCAAATTATTCGTTATGATTATAGTATAAAAGGTCAAAAACGATTTTTGGTAAATTTAGTTTCTTTGCATGAAAGAGTCGATTTTAATATGACTTTTGAATTATGTGAAGATAAAGTTCATGCAATTTTTACTTTTTTAGCAATACTGGATTTGTTGCAATTACAGGCGTTGGATATCATTATTGGTGAAGGCGTGAATAATTTTTGGATTACGAAAAGAGAGATTACGGACGAAATTATGGAAAGCCTAATTGAAGCAGAATACGATGACAAAATTCAGGAAACAACAATTTGAGGAAACGCAAGCAAATGTCAATAAATCCTTCCAACTATCTCGAACGATTTTACCGATTTTAATCGGAATTGGAGTCGTTTTTTATTTGCTTTGGGAAGATTTTGACGTTCAGGAATTTTACAAAATTGAATGGACTTCACACACTTTAACTTGGTTATTAATTGCTTTTGGGATTTTGGTTTTTCGCCATCTTTCCTATATGGCTCGGCTTTATATTTTGACCGAAGGCGAGTTCAGTTGGCGAAAATGTTTTGAGTTAATTTTCATTTGGGAATTTAGCTCCGCCGTTACACCTACAAGTCTTGGTGGTTCTGCGGTAGCCTTATTTGTCTTGTCGCAAGAGAAAATTTCGACTGCAAAAACAGCAACAATTGTCATCTATACCGTCATTTTAGATTCGCTTTTTTTTCTGATTGGCGTGCCAATTTTCTACCTTACTTTTGGCAAGCAAATCATTCCGCCAGAGGATGCTCAATTCTTCGGAAACTGGGGAGCAACCGTTATTTTAACCCTCACGTTTGCTGGTATGTTTTTATACACGATGCTATTTGTTTGGGGCGTTTTTATCAATCCAAAAAGTATTAAATCCCTTCTTTTATTTTTTTGTAAAATCCCTTTTTTAAAACGACTTCAAACGAAAGCGGCACAATTAGGCGATGATATTATTTTGACTTCCAAAGAGGTCAAATCAAAAAAATGGCCATACCACATCAAGGCTTTTTTGGCAACTTCTGGGGCATGGACGGGCAAATTTTTACTTATCGTTGCAATAATTATCGCCTTAGTTCCGACTTTTGAAACCAATATTCCTTTACTAATTTTGACCTTTGCGAAGCTCCAAACCATGTTCGTTTTGATAATGCTTTTCCCCAGTCCTGGCGGAGCAGGTTTTGCAGAGTTAGCATTTACAGCCTTTATGTACGGCTATATTCCGAGTACGTCGGCGTTGGTGATTGCCCTGGTTTGGCGGCTGATGTCGTATTATAGTTACTTAATTTGCGGGGCGATTATTATCCCAAATTGGTTGCAAAAACGGCGAAAAAAACGAGAGTGAAACGCAAATTCAAAATTCAACTGATTCATTTCTATAAAAATCGTGGATTGATAGAATAATTAAAACCCAACCCTAAAAAATCTTTAACCTTAAAGGCTTTAGAAGCGTTTTAGACCTGATAGGTTTTCAAAACCTGTCAGGTCTTGAAAGTATAAAAAAATATAAAAAATATGAAAAAACAAGCAGAATCAACAATTAATAATCATGCGTTATATGCCGCAGGTGGCGGACTAATTCCAATTCCGATTATCGATTTTATGGCGGTTTCGAGCATACAAGTCGATTTGGTACAGAATTTATGTGAAATTTATAATGTCAATTTTTATAAAAATCAAGGAAAATCATCGATTAGCGCTTTGGTCGGAACGTCTTTGGCGAGTTTGGGGTCGTCCTTGATTAAAGCAATTCCAGGGGTTGGTTCATTTTTGGGCGGTGTTTCGATGTCGATTTTATCGGGGGCAACGACTTACGCCATCGGTCAAGTTTTCGCTGAACATTTTGAAAAAGGCGGCACAATGGAGGATTTGAATGTAGCCGATTTTAGTAAATTTTACAAACAAAAACTGGAAGAAGGGAAGCGGGTCGTGAAAGATTTAATGGATAGAGACAAGACGAAAAAACAGAAAACGCCTCCCCAAAAAACACCGAATTCTCGCCAAGATATTTTGCAATCTAAATTGGAAGACGTAAAACGTTTATTCGATAATGGCATTATTGATAAGTCAGAATCCGATAATATGCGCAAAAAATTGTTTGATGAATATATTAGTTGAGCCATTGAAAACGTTAATTTGTATCCTCACTTTTAGGGAGGGTGTGAATTTGCTCACTATGGCAAAAACTTTGAAAATAGGACTTTAGGAAGCGAGAAACAGACAACCTGTTCCCTAAATACACTTATTTTTATTATACCAAAAACAAACAAAGTATGAAACAATTATCATTCATTTTTGCAGTAATAGTTATGCTGTTTTCAGTCGGTTGTACGCCAAGCGGCGAAACGACGAAAACAAAGGAGCGTATTGGTATCAAATTCGTGGAAGGCGAAACGTATGAAGCTGTTTTGCGAAAAGCACAAGTCGAAAATAAACCAATCTTCATTGATTTTTACACGACATGGTGTAAACCCTGCAAATGGCTCGAAAAAGACGTTTTCCAATTAGAAAATGTCGCTGATTATTACAATGCAAATTTTATTAGTTATAAAGTAAATGCCGAAGATTTTGATGGTGTCGCTTTGGCTCAACAATACGAAGTCGGTGCATATCCGACGCTAATTTTCCTAACAAAAGATGGTACTTTTTTAAGAAAACACGAAGGCACAACTTCCGCTTCTAATTTTATGAGTTGGGGAAAAAGTGCGGTTTTGAAAAATCAAGAAGCTTTGTAGCAGTTGGCAATTTACAGTTGGCAGTTCTCGCCCAAATGTATTAAAAAAGCGTCATTTTTTCCCGAATATTTGGGGCAAAATGACGCTTTTTTAGTTGCTCATTCGTTCTAAAATTCGTTCCGAAAAAATCCGATGTGCCGTTTTATTTGGATGAATATCGTAGGGCAGATTACTATATTTTTCGCTCGGCAACTCCAAGCCAATATCCATCAATTCAATGTTTTGCCGTTCGCAAAATTGTTTGGTTAGAGCCGTACTTTCATTTTTGGTAATAAATAAAACGATGAATTTTATATTATTTTGTTGACACAATTCCTTGATTTTTAATAAGATTTGATGCGTAACGGCTTTTTCGTCATTTGACGCATTTTGCATTTTTTCAAACGCATCTTGCAGCGAATTAATGGCAGCCGAATAATCTCGACCCAGCCAATTTTTGTACATATTTTTCCAATCGCAATATTGAATTCCTTTTTTTAAATCGTAAAATGGTATTTGGCTTTCGCCAAAAAGTGGTTTAACATTTTCGTTAGCATTCAAAAAACCATGGTACAAACTTTTGCGATAATTCGTATTTAACGCATTTCTCTCGTCATGAAAATCGGCATAACTAACCATTACAACATCGGGAAAATCTTGATTTTTGACTTGGTTTTGCAGCCGAATCAACGCCTGTAAATTCCCAAAACCTGGCACAGCGTAATTTCGAAATCGATAATTTGGTAAGGATTTTTGTAATAAAAATGGAAACGTCAAACTGTCATCAACGCTCATACCGTAAGTAAACGAACAGCCGTGAATGTCAATCACCGAGTTTTCGGGACAGGTTTTTTTAGTGTAAATACCTGATTTTGAATAAGATACGATTCGTAGAGAATCGGAATTGTGCGTAACGGTATAATGAATTTTATGGTTCATCGTCACATCAAATTCGCCAGAATTCAAACCAAAACCATAAGCAGAATTGGGTATTAAACAAAAATTTGGTTTCGATTGAATATTAAATTTTTGGACTTCAAAAGGCGTTACGCCACAAATCCGAATGACGATTTCTAATAAAAAAATCGTTGTTAAAATAATAAATAAAGTGTTAAATAGTCGTTTCATTTTCCCTTAAAACTTTGTTTCTAAAACCATAAAACTTTGTCCCTCAAAACCTTGTTTCTTAAAATTTCAAAAAAACCTCGTCCCTTAAAACTTAAAGCCGTAATTTTGCGGCATGACGAAGATAGCAGTAAAACAAGATATTCGTAAATTAACGACAGACCAACTAACGGAGATTTTAATTGGAATGGGCGAAAAGAAATTTCGTGCAAAGCAGGTTTGCGAATGGCTGTGGCAGAAAGGTGTGAAATCCTTTGAGGAGATGACGAATTTGTCAAAATCGTTGCGGGAAATATTGGTGGAGAACTTTGAAATTTTGCCCATCGTAGAAGATATGTCGCAACGGAGTTTGGACGGAACGATTAAAACTCGTTTTCGCCTGTTTGATGGGCATTTGATTGAGGCGGTTTTGATTCCCGTCCCGTCAGATAATCGTTTCACTGTCTGCGTTTCATCGCAAGTTGGTTGTAGTTTGACCTGTTCTTTTTGTGCAACGGGAAGAATGAAATTACGCCGAAATCTTGAACCGGGCGAGATTTATGACCAGGTGCAAATGGTGAACGAACAGTGCTTAGAAGTTTTTAATCACCCTTTGACGAATATCGTTTATATGGGTATGGGCGAACCGCTTTTGGCGTACAAAAGTGTGATGCGAAGTATCGATTTGATTACGTCACCAGATGGGATGAATATGTCGCCTAAACGAATCACGGTGAGTACGGCTGGGATTGCGAAAATGATTCGGAAATTGGCTGATGATGATGCGAAATTCAATTTGGCGATTTCGTTACACGCTGCGGACGACGTAAAACGCAACGAAATTATGCCAATTAATGAGTCAAATAATTTAGAAGTTTTGACCGATGCGTTGGATTATTTTTATCAAAATACCAAAAATCGCATCACGTTCGAATATATCGCTTTTCAGAATTTTAATGACAGCATTGACGATGCGAAAAACTTGCTAAAACTCTGTCGCCGCATTCCTGCAAAGGTTAATGTGATTGAATATAATCCGATTGATAACGCGCCGTTTGTGAAAGCGGACGCAGAAAAAATTGATAAATTCGCTCAATATTTGCGGAAGCATCATGTCGGAATTACGGTGAGAAGAAGTCGAGGCAAAGATATTGATGCGGCTTGTGGGCAATTGGCAAACAAATAATTTTTTAAGTGCGAAGTATTAAATATTAATTATTTGACCGTTTTGACGTGAAATTTATTTTGCATTAAAACGGTCAAATAATTTATACTTCATCGTTTTTCACAGCAGTTCGGTCAAATACCTTATACTTAATATTTAATAATTAAAGACGGTGCAGTTTCTATTAATTTTCATTGGTGGCGGTTTGGGTAGTTTATCACGTTTTGGGATAACCAAAATAGTCGCACCGTATTCGGAAGAGTTTCCTTTTGGTACGTTGGTCGCCAATATTTTGAGCTGTATTCTTTTAGGTTTTTTGCTGAGTCTGACGTTTCGGTACCAAATTAAGGATACCTACAAATTCTTATTGATGACCGGTTTTTGTGGCGGTTTCAGTACATTTTCCACTTTTTCAAGCGAAACTTTTCAACTGTTTCAAAATGGCGAAATCATCTTAGCGATGTTAAATATCGTTGGCAGCGTATTGGTTTGTTTATTGGCAATTTGGTTGGGTTTTGTACTTGGAAAGTGATGACAATTTTGACGTAATTGATTGATAATAAACCTATAAAATTTTGAAAATCTTATAGGTTTGTCGTAGTAAATCTCAACTCGTTTAGTCCAAAAATAACGCTTTCAAATCTGGCGTTGGCATCCAACAACTGTCTTTTTTTCCGAACCATTTGTAGCGATTTCTCGCAATAAGATCATAAACTGCATTTCGGATAAATGGCGGAATGAGGATAAAAATAAACATTACTGGCCAAAGTCCGTCCAGATTTCGAGCGACGCGTAACCCTGCCGTTGATTTTTGATAAATTTCCCCGTTTTCTACCAAAAGAACCGTGTCAATTTTGTCGATTGACAAACCAGCTTTTTTTTGATATTCCCGCCCAGTTTTGGATTGCAAAGACGCAAACCGAAAATGCTGGTTTTTATCTCTTTCTATGATAAATTGTATCGCACCATTGCAAAGATTGCAAAAGCCGTCGAAGAGGATAATTGGATGTTCTTTCATAAGTTATGAATTATTGACTTAGACACAAAATTTTAGTTTTTTGTTCCTAATAAATCTACAATACATTACACCTTAGACAGTCAAATAGTTTACCGTTCAGAATTCATCGTTTCGTTAATTTTATTAAAAAATCAATAAGAATCCGTGAATATTTTCCTGCTAAAAATGACAAAGTTTTAATTATTCCTATTTTTGTCGAAGTTAGAACTTTTTCTAAAAATTATATAAAAAACGCCATGTATCCAAACGTACATTTTATCATAAAAAAATTAACAGGTTGGGACGCTCCGATGATTTTTTCGGTCGTTCAAACTTACGGTTTATTCCTTGCGATTACTTTCGTCATTGGGGCGATTATTATTTATAAAGAATTAAAACGGAAATATAACGATGGTTTGTTGACCGATGTTTTAGTGACGGTTAATCCGCAAACGGAGATGATTATTAATGGAATTATCGGGTTTATTTTTGGCTATAAATTATTAGACATTGCGTTGAATTATTCGACTTTCGTCAATGATCCGCAAGCCTTTGTTTTTAGTTCAGAAGGGTCAATTTTAGGCGGTTTTCTGTTGGGTGGAATTATGGCTGGAGCGAAATATTTGGACATTCGTAAAAATAGCTTGCAAAAGGAAACGATTGAAAAAAAGCCGTATGATTTAATTGGCGACATGGTGGTTATTGCTGCGATTTTTGGGATTTTGGGGTCTAAAGTTTTAGCGATTATTGAACCCGAAACGTGGTCACAATTTTTGAAAGACCCGTTTGGTGTATTGTTTTCTGGTAGCGGTATTGCGATTTATGGCGGATTATTGGGCGGTTTTATTTCGCTTTTCATCTATGCCAAACGCAAAAAAATGAATCCGTTGCATTTGATGGATGCAGCTGCTCCTGCCTTACTTTTGGGTTATGGAAATGGTCGTTTGGGCTGTCATTTTTCGGGCGATGGCGATTGGGGAATCGTGAATATAGCAGCAAAACCATTGTCATTTTTGCCAGATTGGCTATGGTCTTACACGTATCCGAATAATGTAATTAAAGCAGGAATTCCGATGGACAACTGCGAAGGTTTGTATTATACAAATGAATATTGCAACGTTTTGCCGCAAGGCGTTTATCCGACTTCGGTTTATGAAGCAATAATTATGGCGGTGCTTTTTGCGATTTTTTGGGCAATTAGAAA
>Ga0222647_1000855_pt1 | contig 10687 bp, 9 predicted proteins | sample AntAcemetagen333_FD_179864 | JGI IMG/M metagenome (GOLD analysis project Ga0222647, IMG submission 179864) | Saline water microbial communities from Ace Lake, Antarctica - #333 | ecosystem: Environmental > Aquatic > Non-marine Saline and Alkaline > Saline | place: Antarctica: Ace Lake | collected...
GCAGGTGGCTTCCGTAGGTGAATTTCCTGAACATGAAAATAAGTACGCCATATATCCCAACCCAGCCACCAATCAACTTTTTATTGATAACAAAAAAAAGGAATGCTTTACATATGAAATAATTTCCCTTCAAGGACAAGTACTATCTTCAGAGAGGAGTTGTTTGGATAATCAATTTGTTGATATCTCTAAGTTAGCTTCAAGTATTTACATTGTGCGAATAGGTAACCGATCGCTTAAATTCATTAAAATATAATAATGTGCATAACAAAACGTATAAGCAGTGCCCTGCGACACACCACTGCTCATCGCTAAAAAGGTATGTGTAAGCTAAAAAAAAATCGAGATTAAAAGGTACAACAGTTTATAGAAGAAAAACGTTTGAAAAAAAGCGCAACTTAACGGAATTGAAAATTGTTGCATAAGAATTTTAGCAAAACAACGTGAGAATTTAGCACAACTGCGGAATCGAAATAAAAAAAAAGAACACTAAATTGAAAACAAAAAAAAGCACTAAAACCCAACAACATATATAAAACATAGTGCAAGTCTCTGCTAACACTAAGTTTCAGGAATTTTTGGAAAGTCGCCAAATTTTTAAATTTGACAAATTCCTAAAAATAAAATAATTAGAAAAATTTAAAAATTCGGGTTGTGTTTTATCCGAAACTAAACTGCTTTTTAACTGCACTACGTTTCATATACAAGACCGTTAGTGGTCATGCTAAAAAACGACTTTTCATTGAACTGACAATTTACTGAATATGACAACGAAACATCTAAACTATCATCTGGACATTTCAAACTTGAATTTGTCAGTTTCGGTTAGTTTTCGTAAAATAGAAATATATATCTGAATACTTTTGACGTTATTAAATCATTATAAACAATTAAAAAATTTATAAAATGAACATGCAAATCAAAAATTTAGCCATTATGGCAACAATCGGAATTTTTCTGCTTTCATCTTGTAGTAAAGAAGAATTTGATGAATCAGGTACTGTCTTTGGTAACGAAGACCATGTAATGACACTCGAAAGAGGTTATACCTCTAATGTTACATCAGCACTTGAAAAATCTGCTGATTACGAATATTACACAAAAGGTGTTATTGAGTATTCAAAAGGCGGTGTTGTAGTTGCCACATTAGACTATGGTGACGGAACTAAAGATGTTTGGGCAAAATTAAACAAAAATGGAAGTAAAGTAGATGTTGATCTTTCCGCAAAAAAGAAGGATGCCAGATACAAAAAGGTTATTACATCTCCATTAATTAAAATTGAAGGTTGTGATTACATAGTTGCAGGAACAATTAAATATTTTAAAGGAAAGGATTGGGTTGCCACGGTTGATTATGGTGACGGAACTTGCGATGAATGGGCTAAGAAAGAATGGAAAGGCGAAAGCAAAACATTTAGTTTACAGAAATAATTATAGAAAGCAATTTCAAATTTTAAACACCAGGACTGGATGATTACTGGTTCCGGTGTTTTTATTTTAAACACTTGAAGAAAATATCCATACATATTATTGCATTATTAGCAGGATTAGTGATAGCATACCTCTATAATTTTGGTTATGCTTATCATTTATACGCCTTAATTCAATCCGAATCCATTTTCGAATTTTCTTCTGCAGAATTTGCCAAATTAATTCATACCCTGTTTTGGTTTGTAAGTGTTTGCCTTCTTGTTTATACTTTCATTTTGTTCAATTACTCCTGGAAAAATAAATTCATAAAAGATGATTTAAAAAGCTGGAAAAAAAATATTTATAATATTGCTGCCAATCTTCTTTTTTACTTACTATTTGCAATAATTGCGCTTTTAGTCTCCACAGTTTTTTTAGTTGACTTTGGTAAAAATTCGTTCATTTTACTTTTAAGTAAATTCAGTTTCGCTGCTATACCAGCAATAATTATTGCTTCAATACTACTATCCTACAAAAATTCTAAATGGAATGAAAAACTTATTGCACAGTTAAAATTAGAAAAAAGAAACTCAGAATTACAAGGGCTAAAAGAGCAACTAAGTCCACATTTTTTTTTCAATACTCTCAATACATTGAGCAGCCTCATTAGAACTGGTGATAAATCAGACAGTTTAGAATTCGTTGACAGCCTTTCAGATGTTTACCGTTATATTCTCGACAGTCAAACAAATGATACTGTGAAGATTTCAGAGGAAATTGATTTTGTAAAGTCCTACATGTTTTTGTTAAAAAAGCGATTTGGCAATAGCATTGAATACTGTATTGATATAAATTCACAAATGACAGATAAATATATTCCTCCACTTTCAATTCAAATACTCATTGAAAATGCAGTGAAGCATAATGTTTTTACAGAAAGACAACCTTTGATTGTAAGGATTGAACAACAGATAGCTTCTATAATAGTAACTAACAATATGCATTCTAAATCAAATTCAGAAGGTCATGGAATAGGCTTATCTAATCTTAACAAAAGAATTCAATTACTTGTGGGTAAAGAAATTATTATCCACTCAGACCAAAGTACATTTTCAGTTTCTATCCCAATTAAAGTATGATGAAAGTTATTATTGTAGAAGATGAAACTAATGCTATAAAAAATTTAAAAGCATTATTAAGTGAAATAGACATAAGTATTTCAGTAATAGCTTCCCTTCAAACGGTAAACGAAGCTATAGAATGGTTTGAAAACAATCCTCCAGTTGATTTGGCATTTTTTGATATACACCTTTCTGATGGGCTTTCATTTGAAATATTTGAAAAAACAGAAGTAAAATTTCCGGTAGTTTTTACTACAGCATACAACCAATATGCACTAAGAGCTTTTAAAGTAAGCAGTATTGACTATGTATTGAAACCCATCAAGAAGAGGGAACTCGCTGAAAGCATAGATAAATATCGTTTTCTCAAACAAAATTTTTCATCACAAAATGAAATGTTGCTGCCAACACTTAAAAGTTTGTCGGCTGAAATTAACCGAACCTACAAGAAGACACTATTGGTTAAAAAATATGATGGTATTATTCCTGTTCTGATTTCAGACTTTGCATTTTTCCAAGTTTCCGACACTATTGTTTACGGAAACACTTTCAATAAAGAACGATTTGTGATAGATGACACTTTAGATAATTTAGAAAAACAATTACAACCTTCATTTTTTTTCAGAGCTAACCGACAGTTCATTGTTTCAAAAAATGCAATAAAAGAGGCTTCATTTTACTTCAACAAAAGATTTATTTTAAAAATTAATCCTGCTCCTGACGAAAGCATAATAATTAGTAAAGCAAAGGTTGCAGCATTTAAGGAATGGCTTGTCAAGTGAGGCTTTGGCTGTAATTAACCATATTAGAAGTGAATATAATTTAAGAAGTATGAACCGCTAACAACGTATATAAAAAATAGCGGGTTTAGTGCTTAATCAAAGTGAAATACATATATTTAAAGTCAGTTATAAACCTAAAATTAGTGCATTTTAAGCCGCTACTTTTCATATACTAACCGTTAGCCACAAGTAAGGAACCAGAGAATCATCGAGCCACTTCCTTCACAGTCAGTTAAAGGAAGTTTACAATCGTTACTCAAGTGTTATCGAGAAAGGAGAAATGGATGTCGTCCAAGGTGAGTGGATCGTCAAAAGAAGAAATTGTGCTGCAACTTTGTATAATAGGGGGAGCAACATATAATGATAAAACGGTTATACTATTATAAAGTGTAGCCGTACCCCATCATCAAATTGAAAACTCACCTTAATTAATAGTCATTTCAAATCCTATTTTATCATCCTTAGTTAGAAAAAAATCAGAAATAAAATCATAATTCTTAATTATGTATTCAATTAAAAATTATTGTAAAATTAAATTTGGAAAAAATGATTATTAAAATTTCGAAAATATTTATTCTTGCTTTTGTATTCTTTATTTCTATAAATGCAAATTCACAAAGCAGTTTTGTATTAAGTGGTATAGTCAAAGATTCAGTTTCGGGAGAAACGTTATCAGGTGTTTCAATCTATGAAGAAAGCACCAAAACAGGAACAAGTTCAGATTTAAATGGTTATTATTCAATAAGTTTAACAAAAGGCGAACATTTTTTGACTTTTAGTTTTATAGGATATATTAAGCAGATAAAAACAATAAACCTTACTAAAAATGTTATACTTGATATAAAACTATCTTCTTCGGAAAATCAATTGGAAGAAGTTGTAGTTTCAAATAAAAAACCAGATAAGAATGTTACTTCAACAGAAATCAGTATTAAAAAATTAAACATTGAACAAATTAAGAGAATTCCCATAGTGATGGGAGAAACAGATATTTTTAAGACTATACAAATGCTTCCAGGAATAAATAGTGTTGCCGAAGGGCGTGCTGGATTTATTGTTAGAGGTGGTGGACTTGATCAAAATTTGATCTTGATGGATGAAATGCCACTCTTTTATGCTTCACATCAAAGAGGATTGTATTCAGTTTTTAATGCCGCAGCTGTAAGTGAAATGACTATATACAAAGGTGGAATTCCTGCTCGTTTTGGAGGAAGAAGTTCTGCTGTTTTAGATGTAAAAATGACAGATGGAAGTTTTGAAAATTATAGTGGTGAAATCAGTCTTGGACTTATTACTTCAAAATTTTCTTTTGAAGCACCGATAATAAAAGATAAACTTTCAATATTTGTTGCAGGCCGAAGTACTCGCTGGGGCTTTGGGTATTGGTATGATCAAATTAGTCGTAATTCAGACCCCAATGGCAAGGGAGATAAAAGTGGAGGTAAAGGCGGCACAACAGGTAGTTTAACTTTTTTTCAGACTGAAGAAAGATGGTTTGATTACAACACCAAACTCATATGGAAAATTAATGATAAAAACAGCCTTATATTCTCCGGATATTACGGAAAAGATTTTGCTTACACAGCAGCAGGACTTACTAATTGGGGTAATCAGGCAGGTCATTTAAAGTGGTCACATATATTTAACGAAAAACTTATTTCTAATACATCTTTAATAGTTAGCCGTTATAATACCTTTGGAGATGGAGGTCAATATCAGTTTTATTCAGGAATTGGTAGTTATACTTTTAAACATAATTTCACCTATTTTGCAGCTAATGATGCTACTTGGCAGTTTGGATTGCAAAGCGAGTATCAGGATTTTAATCATGGTTCTTTAATAGATGTAACTCAAGATGATGGAGCTAAATTTATGCCACCAATGCAAGGCTTGGAAAGTTCTCTATATTCGGAATATAAAAAAACTTTTAATGAAAAATTTGCTGTTCATTTAGGATTAAGGTTGTCTATGTATAATCGCTTAGGTTCAGGACACACAACAGTATTTGATGAAGAAACCAACGAAGAAATAAGTCAAACAGAGTATTCAAGCTTTACTGATGTCATGGCAACTTACATAAACCCCGAACCAAGAGCATCTTTGACATATATAGTCAATAAAAACAATTCAATTAAAGCTTCCTATAATAGAAATGCGCAATACTTAAGATTAATGACTCTTGGTTCAAATATTACCTGGTACGACATCTGGATGCCATCAACAGAAAATGTTGAACCAATGATTACAGATCAATTTGCAATAGGGTATTTTAGAAACTTCTTTGATAATAAGATTGAGCTATCTACAGAGGCGTATTACAAATACCAAAACGGTGTTTCCGATTTTGAAGACGGACTACACAATTATTTGGTAGATAATTTAGAAGCATATGTAGCTCAAGGAACAGGAAAATCCTATGGATTTGAAATTTCCATTGAAAAACCAAAAGGTGATTTTACGGGAAGAATAAGTTATAATATAGGTGAATCCTTGTGGGAAATTGATGAGATAAATCAAGGACGCCCATACCACAATATGTTTGACATTACCCATAGTTTGAACTCCCAATTTAGCTACAACCCTTCCAAGAGTAAACTCTTTAAAGATTTTACTCTTTCTATAAACTTTGTTTATTACACCGGACGCCCAGTAACTTTGCCTGAAAGCTATTACTACATTGGTAATGTTTCCATGCCATTTTGGGAGGCAAGAAATCAATACCGATTACCTGATTATCACAGAATGGATATCGGTATCAATTATGAGCCTGAATCTCTTTCTTTTAAAACTAAAGAGAACAATCGTAAATTTCAACCAAGCATAGATATTTCACTTTACAATATTTACAACAGAAGAAATATTTTTACGATAGATATGGTCAACAATGGATTAGGAAAAGACGGAGTTAATCCTTCGAGTGTTTTTTCTGCTCAAGGCAGAAGCACTTTTGGCTTTGTTCCCAGTTTCCAATTTAACTTAAAATTTTAAATTATGAATAAATTATTAACAGCTATTCTAATCTTATCAGTTATAAGTTCATGCACAAAAGGGATGCAAGAGGAATTAATTCCTTTGAATATAAATGTAAATAATATTGGTAGTATTACTGTAATAGATTCCAAGATTGAGATGGACAGTACTGCATGGGTTCAGATATCATATTCTGAAGATATTAATGCAGTATTTACATTAAGTCCGAATTATGAAACAAATGCAATAATCGAAATCAGCGATGGAATTTCTTCGGAGCAACTCACCTACATAGGCGAGGGAGTTTACAAGGGAAGTTCAATTTTAGGGCAAGTAGGAAATACATATAGTATCACTATTGAAATTAATGGAACGATTTACAATGCCTTATCTACTATGCTTCCACCCGCTACATTGAGAGATATAACTTTAACTCCCTATGAGGTAGCTGACAAAGACGGCAAAAGCTATACAGCTTATACTGAAAACTGGATAGTGAATGACCCGTCTGCCACACGAAACCGATACTTATTTGAATGGTGGACGAATGGCGTACATAATGAAAGAATGGATTGGGCCATTGATGATAATCGTGTTGTGAACGCAAATGAGGGTCTATTTTTAGGTAATATAACAAGAGATGTTTATGAGGGTGAAACAACAACTTTTCGGGTTGCTGAAATAGACAAATCCACGTACGATTATTTCAATATGTACGAAAAGATTGTACGAGGAATAGCTAGTGCCGGAGATCAAACACCTTACAATCCGGTTTCAAGTTATGGACCCGGAACAGTAGGGAATTTTAGAGCTGTTGCGTTTTCTTCTTATATTGTTGTACCATAGTAAATATGTAAGTTTTAGAAATATCACAGATAATTATTCATTATGGGTTACACTTTATTTTTCTTGGATGGATAGCGTGGAAATTTTATAGAAAAAAATGGAGAAAAGTATATCTGATAATTCTGGCAACAATGATGGTTGATTTAGACCATTTATTATACACACCTCTTTTTGATCCGAACAGATGTGGAATTGGATTTCATCCGTTGCATTCCTATTACTCAATAGCCGTTTATGGTATCATGTTGTTTTTTCCGAAAATGCGTATTGTTGCAATCGGGCTTATACTACACATGTTTACCGATTTTCAGGATTGTGTATGTATGTGGTATATAAATAATTGATGTTCAATATATTTTGATTTCATCAAATAGGTTAAATTTTAAAATTTATATTTTTACAATAATGAATAACACTAAAAAATATAATAAGATTCTTTTTATTTCAGGATTATTAATCGTGATATTTCTGAATCTAAAATCGTTATGGTTTATTACAGATTTATTTTTCCCATATTCTGAACAAATATCGAATGAAACGGAAACTAAATTGTACTACATCATTCAACAATTTATCATTCATCTTGTTACATTTCAGATTATTGCGTTTTATAATTTTTCTTGGAGAGAAAGTATTTCCAGGTTTTTTAGGTTTTCAAAGAATACAAATATAATCTTTGATATTGCATCAAATTTATTCCTATTCTTTCTTTTAACTTTATTTATGGCCTTTTTGAGTGCAGGGTTCTCGGGATTTGATAAAATGGTATATTCTTTATTATTCGGTATTTTTTTTGTAAATATTTTGGCTGTTTCTTTGGCATATTTATTGGTGTTTATGAAAAAAATGTTTATTTTAAGAATCGAACACCAACAATTAAAAACCGAGAAAGCAAAAGCCGAGTTGTACGCATTAAAAGAACAAATAAGCCCTCATTTTTTCTTCAATACAATGAACTCCCTTAGTGCTGTTGTTCGAACTTCCGAGAAAAGTGATGCCCTTGAATTTGTGGAGAAATTGTCTGATGTTTACCGATATATTCTTGATAGCGGAAAGAATGACCTTGTGAGTATAAAAGAAGAAATTGGTTTTTTAAATGATTATTCCTATTTGATGCATAAAAGATTTGGCAATAACTTTAGGATCGATAACAGGGTTAACAACAATGTATTGGATTATAAAATACCACCATTGTCATTGCAGGTATTATTTGAAAATGTAACCAAACACAATAAACTTCTGAGTTCAAATCCGGTTAAAATATCAATAGAAAATACTGATGATTTTATTTATTTTAAAAATGAATTGAGAAGGAAAGAAAATGTTTCAAGTCATGGTTCCGGATTAAGTAACATTAACAAAAGATATCAAATAATTTGCGGGAAGGAAATAGAGGTTACTGAAAAAAATGATGTATTTTGCGTTAAAATTCCAATTATAAAATGAATGTAATACTGGTTGAAGATGAGTTAAGTGCAAAACAAAACATGCTTGCTATTTTTAATGAATTGAATATTCAAATCAATGTCATGGCATGTCTTGAAAGTATTGAAGAATCTGTTAAATGGTTAGAATCAAATCCAAAACCCGAACTTGGTTTTTTCGATATTCAACTTGCTGATGGGTCTTCATTTGAAATATTTGACAAAACAGAAGTGTCATTTCCCGTGGTATTTACAACCGCTTTTGACGAATATGCAATCAGAGCTTTCAAAGTAAACAGTATTGATTATATTTTAAAACCTATTAATAAATCAGATGTTGAATTTTCAATTAACAAATTTCAGAATTCACAAAAACAAACCATTATTGATGAAAAACTCTTAGATGTCATTCACACTTTAACTAACAAGACTTACTTTGAAAAGAAAACCATTTTAATAAAAAAATATGATGGATTCATTCCTATTCCTTTTTCTGATTTTGCTTTGTTCTTAATTGAAAACGGAATTGTTTACGGACTAACACATAAGGAAGAAAGATATGTTATTGACGAGACTTTGGATGTTTTAGTAAACAAGTTAAATAATACTGATTTTTTTAGGGCTAACCGACAGTTTATTGCATCAAGAAAAACGATATTTGAAGTAATCAATTATTTTAATGGGAGATTATTATTGAAAACAAAACCAAAAACAGAAGATCAAATATTAATAAGTAAAGCAAGAGTAAATATATTCAGGCAATGGTTAGAGATGTAAAATTCTATTGAACTACCCCCCACTTTTTCAGTCACATTCGGAATTCACACTACTCAAGTGATATTCAGTAAGGATAAATGGATGTCGTCCAAGGCGAGTTGATCGTTAATAGAAGAAGTTGTGCTGCAACTTTTAATAATAGGGGGAGGGGAAATCAAAATTCAAACATCTCAATCTCTTTATTTTAATTTCTTAATTTTGACTTATGTCAAGTACTAATTCAAAAGATAATAACAAACATCACAAAAGAATAGAATATAGAGGGGAAAATGTCAGAGTATCAAGAACAGGAGGTGTTTCTGCAACAAAAACATTTAAGGGTGATGGAGTTGGTGCAACCATTAATACAAACCATGGAATTCGTCTTCATAAACGATTATTTAAGGGTGCAAGAATGGGTTTCCAAAACGGTAACTTTCAATTTATTGGGAGATATAATAGCGGTCCTTTTAACTTCAATATCTCCAAAAATGGAGTTAGTACTTCCCTCAAAAATAAACGAGGTTCTTATAACCTTTTAAAACCCAATTACTCAAGTTTCAAATTAGGAGGTGTTCAGGTTAGAGGGAAAAACGCTGCAACCTTTCAACTGATCTACATGTTGGTCATTCTCTGTGTAAACTTGTTTAAATTATTTTGGCACATTTTCACCTCTATTTTGTGGTTTTTATTTTTAACTCTAAAATGGATTGTAGATTTTACAATTGGTTTTTTGAAAGGGTTAAAAGTGTTAATCACATGTAAAAACGTCATAAAAAATATTATATCTTTAAAATCTTTCTCATTACCCTATTTTTTTCAGAAGAGATTTTAATAAGATACATTCCATTAGATAAGTTATCTGTTTTAATTGTTTCAAAGCCTGAATGAACCTCTTTTACTTTTTTACCTAATAAATTAAAAAATTCAACTTTTATTATTCGAAAATTTTTAGATTCAATTGTTAAAATATTAGTTACTGGATTTGGATATAATTTAAGTGAATTATTCAATATTTCGTCATCTACACTTAACTGATTACTGGTACATCCGTTCTCATCTACTTCTTCTCCTTCAGGAGTATCAGGACAAGTATCCATATAATCTATGACCCCATCACCGTCAGTATCTAATCTGGAAAGAATTGAGTAGAAAACACGTTCATTAGGTTCCGCTGTATTTGAACCTGACTTAGGTTTTTCCACATAACTTATAAAATCCACCCCACCTTTCCCATCTAAATCTATCGGAAAAGATTGATTAGAAGTATCTTGCGAATAACAACACTCCTTATAACCTTCACTACCTTTAATCTGCCACCTTTGCAAAAATGCATAACGTTCACGTTCAAACACTTCAAAATTACCACCTTTATTTA
>Ga0222647_1000857_pt1 | contig 10672 bp, 10 predicted proteins | sample AntAcemetagen333_FD_179864 | JGI IMG/M metagenome (GOLD analysis project Ga0222647, IMG submission 179864) | Saline water microbial communities from Ace Lake, Antarctica - #333 | ecosystem: Environmental > Aquatic > Non-marine Saline and Alkaline > Saline | place: Antarctica: Ace Lake...
TTTTATACCCCAAATATTCCGCTCCAAACCGTTTTTCCAAATCTACCTCTTCCGCAGGGCGAACCAAATAATGCCACAAAACAGCACCAGACAAAGCATAAATAATTACGGACAAAGAACCAAAATACAAACCGACACTGATGCCTTGACCAATTCCTGCAACCGCCAAAGGATTGCGGACAAAACGATATGCCCCTTTGACGACTAATTTATTCGGGCAATCGTTTGGTAACGGTGTGCCTTGACCGATGACGCTCATCATGATACCGCTCGATAAGCCTAAAATGCTGAAAATTGCGAAAGCGAAAACGCCTAAATTTGGTAAAGGCGAAAAGGTCAAAACTGTGGAATTGCCTGTGACATACAGGATTAAATCGGGTAGAAAAATCAAGAAGAAACCCCAAAAAAAGGCGGTTTGAATCAAGGTTTTGGTGACGTTCCAAACCCAGTTTTTGGAAGTGGCTGTTCTAAAATATTTTTGTGTGTTCATATAGTTTGTAATTTCTTACCGTTGAATTTTGGGTGAACCATAAAAGGGATAAAAGAAAATATAAGTTTTTGATTCTGGCTTTGCCAAAATTACTTTTATGCTGTTTTTATCATTTTTGTGGTTTATTCAAAACGACAAGATAAGGCTTATTTATGAATCGGAAAGGTGACGATTCGTAATGCCTTCATCAAAATCATTACTACAAACAAATAAATTTTCCTACTTTTGCAGCGTATTTTTCCTCACCAAGGAGAATGCAAACGCAGTTTTTAAAATCGGTAGTTTGTAGGCTTGTAATTAATCAATAAATTTTTTCCAAACTATAAATTGCCGAAAGGAAGATAGGAAAGGGAAAGTGTTGTATTCTTTTTAACCGTTTGGTTCTGATGAGCCAGACCTATATCTAATTTGTACTAATGAGCCAACATAAGGACGATAACTTACTTGAAGTCGTAAAATTGCTATTTAGATGGCGGAAACATTTGATGATTACCGTTGCGATTGCTGCTATTGGCAGTATAGTTATTTCGCTATTATTGCCAGTTTACTACGAAGCAACGACCACGCTTTTGCCTGTCAATCCATTATTAAAATCTCCAAATCACGTTTACGGAACTTCTACCGAAAACCCTGAACCGTTTGGCACAGAGGAGGATTTGGATCGTATGCTCGCTATCGCAGAATCAAAGGAATTGACGGATTATTTAATCAAAGAGTTTGATTTGTATCGTCATTATGCGATTGATTCCACTGAAGAAAAAGCACCTTATAATATTAAGAAGCATCTTTTTAAATTGTACAATGCGCAAAAAAATGAGTTCGGTCAAATCGAAATTTCCGTAGAGGATAAAGGTAAGAATTTGGCAAGGGATATGGCAAATGCGATCCGTGTCAAAATGGATTACATTGACCAACAGTTGATGAAATCGAATCAAAGTTCAACCGTTTTGATGTATGAAAACGAGCTGAAGGGTAAGGATGAATATTTGAAAATTATGAAAGATAGTCTTTCGGCTCTTCGTCAGCAATACGGTATTTACGATATCAAGGCACAAGGGGAATTTGTTTCTCAAACCATTCCCAAAATTCAATCTGATTTGTCGGGTGTCCGTGCGAGTTTGAAATATTTTCGAAGTATCGGCATGAAAGATTCGATTCGTTCGATTGAAGGACGAGAGCGAGATTTGACGGGTAAATTAGCTGCTTTCTCTGGTACGGGCGAAGGTTTTAACCTGAATACCTTCAATGAAGGGCGTGAAAAAATCCTATTCTTAGAGCAATTCTTGGAAAGTTATTCTGAAGAAATGGCGGAGCAGCGAGAGATTTATCGTCGTTATAAATCCGTTGCGGAAGCAAGTACACCATCAATTTATACGGTAGAAGCAGCCTATACACCGATTGTCAAGTCATATCCAGTTCGTTGGTTGATTGTTGCAGGGTCTATTTTTATTGCCTTTGTTTTGGCAGTTATGGCGATTCTTATTCTCGACCGTTATCGAGATGTGAAATGGAATGAAATTCTATCTGATAATTAATCAAATCGTAAAAACCTATGAGGTTTTTGAAACCTCATAGGTTTGGTCATTCATAATAAATGAGCAATCTTTTTAACATAACATTGAATAAAGAATACGCCTTGAGCGAAAAGCTATTTTGGTTTTTTGCAATTCTGTCGCTGTTGTCGATTTTCACGGCAATAGCTACCGATGTGTTGTACTTAGTGATAGTGCCGTTTGCGGTGATTTTCTTTTATTTGGTAGTCGTTGATTTTCGATTGATTTATTATTTACTAATGCTTTTTGTGCCGCTCTCGATTGAGGTACAATTGGGTAGTTTGGGGACGGATTTACCGACTGAACCGCTGGTTGTGGGGTTGATGTTGGTGTTTATTACGCAAGTCGCAGCAAAGAAAAACGACAATTTTGAATTTTATCGGCATCCGATAATTTGGTTATTGGGTTTATATTATTTTTGGTTGTTATTTTCGACCGCTTTTTCTGAAAACTTCATGGTTTCATTCAAACAGTTTTTGGCGAAAACGTGGTTTATCACCGTTTTCGTCTTTATGACAGGGCAGCTGAATCGTACCGAAAAACAAATCAAAACCTTATTTTGGGTAATTTTAGCACCGAATTTATTCGGTATTGCTTGGGTTTTATACCATTTCAAAGCCTACTTTTTTTCGTTTGAATATGTCAACGAAGCGATGTCGCCTTTTTACCGAAATCACGTTAATTATGCGGCGATATTGACCTTATTTTTTCCATTCGTATTTTTTGCAATCAGTTGGTACAAGCGGTTTTCAATCAAATGGTTTTTCCTAATCGGTACTGCCGTTTTGTTTTTAGTTGCCATACAATTGACCTACACTCGTGCGGCTTACGCAGCGTTAGGCATCGCCTTTGGTGCATTTTTTATCATTCGTTTGAAATTGACAAAGTACGCTATCGGTTCGGCTTTGATTCTTGCCGTGTTGGGTGTTATGTACGTGACAAATAATAATAAATATATTGATTACGCTCCAGATTATCACAAAGCGATTTCGCATTATGAGTTTGATGATTTGATGAGTGCAACTGCAAAATTCGAGGACGTTTCGACTATGGAACGCGTTTATCGTTGGGTTGCAGGGTATCAAATGATTGATGAATATCCGATTACGGGTTTTGGGCCGGGTAATTTTTATAATTTTTATAAAGGATATTCTGTCGGAATGTTCCGAACTTATGTGAGTAATAATATTGATAAATCAGGAGTTCACAATTATTATTTAATGACTTTGGTCGAACAAGGTTTTCCAGGGTTGCTCATTTTCTTGATTTTAGCCTTCGGCATTTTGCTCAAAGGCGAACAAATTTATCATCAAACGGATATTAATAACAAAACTCGTCGCAATATGATTATGGCAATTTTATTATCCATGATTATCATTTACGCCTTTTTATTAATCAACGACTTGTTAGAAGCCGCAAAAGTCGGTTCTTTCTTTTTTATTAATTTGGCTTTGTTGATTAATTTAGATTTGATGAATAAGAGGGATAAAGAAGCGTTGGAAGCGAATAATTAATATATTTATTCCAAAATAATCTTAACAAAAAAGGTTCAGCGGTAGCTGAACCTTTTTTGTTTCACCTGTTAAGCCCCAAAACTTAAACAAAATTTGTAAATTTGTAAAAAAATAAATCTTAGATGGCTGTAACAAAAAGACATGGGTTTAAAAAAATTAAATCTCCTTTAAATTATATTGGTGGTAAGGCAAAATTGTTAGACCAAATTTTGCCACTTTTCCCAAAAGAAATAAATAATTTTATTGACTTATTTGCTGGAGGCTGTAATGTTGGAGTTAATGTAAATGCTAAAAAAATTTATTTTAATGATAATTTGACCTATTTAATTGAAATGTACAAAGTATTTCAATCAAATGACCTTGATATAACCATAAATCACATAGAAGGCAGGATTAAAGAATTTGATTTGTCTTTAACAAACGAAGAAGGTTATAAAAAAATGAGAAAATTTTATAACGAGCAAAAAAATCCTTTAGACTTATTTGTTCTGATTGCTTTTTCATTTAACCATCAAATTCGTTTCAATAATAGCCATCAATTTAATAATCCTTTTGGTAGGGAAAGAAGCAGTTTTAACGCTTCGATGAAGAGGAATTTAGAAATTTTTATATTTAGAATAAAAGAAAAAAATATTGATTTTATTAATGGTTGTTTCAATAATTTTGACTTCTCATTTCTAAATAATTTTGATTTTGTTTATTGCGACCCTCCTTATCTAATAACGACAGGCTCTTACAATGATGGTAAACGAGGATTTAAAGGTTGGACGGATAAGGAAGAAAAGCAACTGCTAAAAACATTGGATAATTTAGATAAACAAAATGTGAAATTTGCGTTATCAAATGTCTTAGAACACAAAGGAAAATCAAATGATATTTTGAAAAAATGGATTGAAAATAATCCTAATTATCAAATTAATTTTATGGATTTTCATTATTCAAACTCTAATTATCAAACACTTGTAAGAGATAAGAATGCAAGTGTGGAAGTGTTTAAAACAAATAATTATATTTTAAAAATATGGCTAAATTAAAAGAACCAACGTGGTCAGATGTAATTGAAAAAGCAATAATCCAACTTGGCTACATTGCTACATTAAAACAAATTTATGAAGTAGCACCTCTATTTAAAAAGTTTGAAGGATTAACACCTAATAAAACCATAAACGAAAGAGTCCAAAGAGATAAAAGGTTTTATAAAATTCTACCTGGACTTTATGGTTTAGTTAATCATTTAGATGAAATTCCATTAGAATATCAACCAGATAATTTTTTGGATAAAGAAGACGGTAATAAAGAGCAAAAAGAAACTGAAAAAACGTCAAGGATTGTTCAACAAGAGATAAGAATAGGGCAAGAAAAGTTTAGAAGAAGTTTATTGGTAGAAATGTCATTTTGTCCAATAACAGGGATTTCAGATAAAAGAATTCTTACCGCAAGTCATATAAAACCTTGGCGTGTTTGTAATGATATTGAAAGGTTAGACAAAAATAATGGCTTCATATTTAGTCCTACTATTGATAAACTTTTTGATATAGGTTTAATCACTTTTGAAAATGATAAGTCATTATTAGTTTCAAAAGTATTAGATAAATCAAATATCAATTTTATTGGAATCAAGCCAAAAATGATTTACGAAAATCTGCCAGTTGAAGACAGATTTCAATATTTAGAATATCATCGAAATTTTATATTCCTTGAATAATTAACTTATGGGTTGTAAAATAAAACTAACAGAAAAAAATCACTTGATTTTAGATAATATTTTCAAAAATGCTCCGAAATCACATGAGGAGTCATTGGCAAGAGGTCGTAATTCACATATTCCTTTTGGTAAAAAATATAAAGAGTTTGAAAATGAAGAAAAAATTATCTATTTATTGTTCGAAATACATATAAATAAAGAATGTATTTGTAGCACAGAAGTAATTTGTCTTTTCAAGAAATATGAAAATAAAGAAATTACAATAGATGCTATTGTTGAGTTAATGAAATAATTTTAAGTTGTGTGCATCTCAAAATATCGCATTTTTATTTATATAAAGTGTTTTGTACTCGCCGAGAACTCAGCGGGTACGGAAATGTATTAGTATATTTTATATGCGACAAAATAGAGATGTAGCCGTTTAAGTTTTATGTCAGAGGTAGAATCGAAAAAAAGTTATAGCGAATATATCTACCCGAGAGAAAACCCTCAAATAGGTTTCTCAAAAAATCTTAGGTTTTTAACCGACGAAGTTCTTAAAACGATATTTGAAAAATTTGCTCGTGATTATAGCCTAGCTATTTTCGTTGATACTTTACGTATTTTTCCAATTTTAGAAGGCGACAAATTTACGTTTATTTATGAGGTTACAGGTTTTCGCTGTAATAAAGTCGATAAAGTTTATATAAAAACCGTTTCAGGGAATTCCAGTTTTACAGATTTTTTAATTTTCTACCAAAAAGATGAACCGACTCAAAAAGACAAACCTATCTATGCAATAGAGGAAACAAAAACAGACGATAAAGAAAGTCGAAATACGGGTGTTTATCAACGTTGTTCAAAGTTTGTTTTTATTCAAAGTTATTATCCTGATACTAAAAAGATAATGCTTTATAATTTACAAATAGAACAAAAAAAGAATCCAACATCAACATACATCTTTGGAACAAAATTACTTTTGACTTTGGGTGTTGAAATTTTAGGCAAAAAACTCGACCCAGATATTTTTGCACCTTTCAAAACTATTGATGAAATCATAGCTTTGAAAAATGAAATGCGAAAAGCTCCAAAAGGAAACGTTCCTATTTTACTAACAAAATCAAAAAATACGATAGAAGTGTCTGGCAGACTTTTTAAAAGTGGAGGACTTTCGCATGACCCAAATATCGGTGCACTAAGTATAATTTGTGCAACTCTAAGAAAATTGGGTTGGAAACAAAAAATTGAAATAACACAACACGGACTTTTGCAAAAACACGTTGGAAAAACCAATAAGTTTATTCAAATCGCTAATAAGGTTGGGATTTTATTACAAGGATTGGAGATTCCAAAAGTAGAAATGAACCCTAATTACTGGAAATATGATACAGGCGGCGAAAAATTAGGAACTATTTTCATTCATTTAGTAGTAGAAAATTTCACAAAAGGATATTCAATTTTCGAAAATCATGCGGGTTGTGAAAAAGGCTATTTTATTCCGTTAGAAGGCGATCCTATTCCTCTTGCAAAATACAAGGATAAAGCAAAATACAAAGCAGGAGATAAAGAACAAATTGTTCATATTCCCGATTTAATCCTTATTGATTTTGACAGAAGTGAAGTAATAAACGTAGAAGGTAAAAAATATAAGTTTCGTCAAAATGGAATAGATGAACTTTATAATTATGATTTTATTGAAGAGAATTACATATTGAAACATTATCCAAAATTTGAAATTATTAGAACAGTTGTTTTATATGGAGGAACAGAGGAGAAAATAATTGAGATAGAAATTGGTTTTTTACTTAATGAAAACGGAAAACTAATTTTAGGTATCAAAGCACCAAAGCTATTTCAAGAAGCCATTAAAAACCTATTAGACTTTTGGAAATAACAAATTGTATTTAAAAAAAAAAAATCCGTGTCCGTTTTCCAAAACGAACACGGATTTTTTCAATTAAAACCTAACCACAACCTTCCCAAAATCCCCCTTCACCACAAAACTATTTTCTCCTTTTTCCACCATTTCGCCATCGACTTGAATCGTTGTTACATCGATTGGAAAACCGAAAAAATGTAAAATTGCTTTTTTGTAAGTGAGTTTGAACGTGCCTTTTTGGTGTTGTTCGAGAATCATGCCCTTATCATTTGCTTGAAACTCAAAGGTTTTTAACGAATAAATCCCCATTCGATATTCCATACCTTCGCCCCTATCTTCGTACAATTCGCTGATTTCCCGACCATTTTTATAATAAATATTCAACGTCAATTCATCAATCGGTTTTTCGTTCGTGTGCTGCATCACGGGATAAAGCGGCAGCACCGTACCTGCTTTGACAAACATCGGAATTGCGTTTATCGGTGTATCAATCGTAATTATTTGACCGCCTTCGATAGTTTCGCCCGTCGTATAATCGTACCAAGTGCCTTTCGGCAAATAAGTTTCCTTCGTTTCAATACCTTGCTGCGACACAGGACTTGCCAATATTTGACGACCAAAAATGAATTCCTCTTCTCGTTCGTAAGTATTTTCGTCCGTTTGATCAAAGAAAACCAACGGCTTCAAAACCGGTTCGCCCGTCCGAGCATTGTGATAAAAAGCCGTGTATAAATACGGCAACAAACGATACCGCAACTCAATCGCTTCCCGAATAATCGAGGTAAACGGCTCACCGTAAGCCCACGGTTCTTGATCGGGAACGATGCCGCTTTCCTTCATTTTTTGGACTTCTTTTTCATTAATGGTATTGCCGCCATCTAAATTATAACCTATCGAATGAGCGCGATACAAGGGATGAAAAATCGCCAACTGAAACCAGCGAGTCAATAAATCTGCTTTTGGATATTGTGCAAAACCGCCAACATCAGAGCCGATAAACGAAAAACCTGAAATGCTCATCCGTTGGCACTGGGTATTGGCAATGTGCAAATGTTCCCAAGATGCCGTGTTATCACCCGTCCAGGCGGCAGCATAACGCTGTCCACCAGCGTAACTCGCCCGTGTCAAAACGAAAGGTCGTTTAGTCGGTTGCAGTTTTAATAAACCATCAAAAGTCGCCCTCGTCATTTGCATTCCATAGACGTTGTGCGCTTTTTTGTGGCTGCAATGATTGCCGTCAAAATCGTGACGCACCGACTCTGGAAAGGTTTTGCTCTCGACCTCAAAGACCGCAGGCTCGTTCATATCATTCCAAAACCCATCAACCCCATCTTCCAAAACCAAATCTTTGTACAATTCGCCCCACCATTTTCTAACATTTTTGTTGGTATAATCTGGAAAAACGCACTCTTCAGGCCAAACAGGGCCTTTCATCAATTTGCCATCTTCCCGACGACAAAAAGCGTTATTTTCAAGCCCATCTTTATAAACGTGATATTCCTTATCCACTTTAATGCCTGGGTCAATCATTACAACCGATTTAAACCCATCTTTTTTCAAATCCGCAATCAATTCCTTCGGATTCGGAAAATGATTTTTATCCCACGTAAAGCAGCGATAACCGTCCATGTAGTCAATGTCAAAATAAATCGCATCGCACGGAATTTGGTGCTTTCTAAAATTTTCCGCTAAGTCCCGAACGACTTGCTCTGGATAATAACTCCACCGACATTGATGATAACCCAACGTCCACATCGCAGGTAATTCGCCCTTTCCCGTGAGTTCCATGTACTGTTCCGACACTTGCAACAGTTCTGGGCCGTACATAAAATAATAATTCATTTCGCCGCCATGTGCCTCAAAACTGCTGACTCCATTTTCTTGACGATTGAATGAAAACCTCGTTCGGTACGTATTATCCAAAAAAATCCCGTAGGCTTTGCCTTTATTCAACGCATAATAAAAAGGAATCGAACGGTAAAGCGTGTCGGCATCTGCATCATAACCGAATGAATCGGTATTCCAATTTTCGTAGGCTTTGCCGTGCATTTCCAACGCTCCAGGCTTATCGCCCAAACCAAAAAAGCGTTTGGTTTCAGGTGCTTTTTTCGTCATTTTCAAACGAGAAACGCCCTTCATCACACTTTCTCTCATGTAAAAACCTGTGTCGTCCTCACAAATTGCATTACCAAAACTATCGTAAATATGAACTAACAAACCTTCTTTGATAATTTCGCAATGCAGTTTATCCGTTGATAATACATACTTTTCGTCAAATTCGTCAAAAAGTACATCGACTGATTTTGGTTTGAATCGTTTATCAATAGCGTAAGAAAAATCTCGCTCAAAATCGCCATCAAAAGCGTAACGAAATCGAATTATCGTATCCGACAAAACGTGCAACCGCAGCACAATATCATTTTCACAATAAAATTGAAAATACGTTTTGCCGTTTCGTTCGTGTTTGCGAATCCTATCGGGGTGATGTCGTTTGACAATATCTTTAGAACGGTTGCTTTGTAAAGGTGTGTTTTCCATAATTGATGATTTTAGTTTTGGTTGGTGTGAATTTTTTTGATAAAACCGAAAAGGTCAAAAATAAAAAAAATTATGATATGATAACAACAATTTTATTAAAAAGGTATGTCGTATTTAATTTCACTTTAACTTTCACTTTAACTCAACTACCTTTACACCAAGTTTTTAACACAAAGGTAATTCTACAAAATACTACAATTTACCAACCGTATTTCTACAATTACCCTTACACCGATTCAATTTTATTTATACTGCTTGTAACGAATTGCGATGATACCTAAAATTTGGTTGTATGATAACTTTTAATTTGTCATTCGCCATTAGTTCATTCGTCATTTTGCTAAGTTAAACTCTAAATTTGTGTTTTATTAAGAAAAAATTAAAACTTTAACTAACTCACAAGTGGTAAGTTTACCCCGAAAATGACCAATGACAATTGACAAAACACAATCTTAATAAAGAACTAATTTTAAGCTATCACCGCAATCCGTTATAATTAGCATTTACAAAATCCAGCATCATGACTTTAGTAGAATTTAAAACCAAAACAGAATTGGCTCAAAAATTAAACATGAGCTTACGAACACTTCAACGTAGATTAGTAGCCGCAGACCTCGAAATACCACGAGGTTTAATCTCTCCAGAGTTGCAAAAAGAAATTTTAAAAAAATTAAATAAGAAAAATTTAGATGAATGACACGTTTTGGCACGAAAAGACACGAAATGTCACGTTTGAGTAAGTTGTCGTGTCTTATCTTTGCAGCGTTGTACAACAAAAATGAAAAAGGACGAATGTAGGTATGCACACCTATTATCATTCGCCCTATTTTTTAATTTAAAAACATGCAAAGTTAACCTGTCCCGAGACCTCGGTGATGAAAAATTTAAAAAATTTACTTGTTTTTGCAAGCGTTTTGCTTGTGAGTGCGGTTATTGTCGTGTCTTGTTCTAAGGATGAACAAAAGATTACTGATTCTTATGATTATGGAATTGCTTCAGCAAAAGAATTTAAAG
>Ga0222647_1000860_pt1 | contig 10661 bp, 12 predicted proteins | sample AntAcemetagen333_FD_179864 | JGI IMG/M metagenome (GOLD analysis project Ga0222647, IMG submission 179864) | Saline water microbial communities from Ace Lake, Antarctica - #333 | ecosystem: Environmental > Aquatic > Non-marine Saline and Alkaline > Saline | place: Antarctica: Ace Lake...
TACTTCAAAATCGCTATTAAATCTTCCATATTATGATTGGCTGTAGGTATATCTTTTGATGTATTTATGGCCAATTATAACTTTTAAGGCTATTTTCAGAAACATAATTAAAATCTTGTGACTCGTTTTCCGAAACTTGCACCCAACGCAAACCTATTTTTGCAATAATATCATTGTCCGCAATCCTTGCCAAACCAAAGGCTTTTAGTTCGCTCGAAAAACCATTTTGAATCAGTCGAATATCAATAAAACGATAGCGATAATCTGAGTCTTGAAAGTCCGCACCAATTCGCCATATGTTATTTAGTTGATGATTAAACCACAAAGTCGTGCATGAATAATCTGTTTCGGAAGTTCCAAATTGTAGGTCTGCCGAAATCTGTCCAAAATAACGGTTGCCATAAGCAAAAATTTATTAATACAAAGGTCAAAAATTTGATTTGGATTAAAAACGCATCCAAAAAACTTGAAACTTGAAATCTATTTCTACCAAAAATTATAGTAGCAAAAATGATTTTCTTGCAAATAATGGCAAGTATATTTTTTAATATTTTATAGACCGTTATATAAAAAAGTGGTGTTTTGAACTACCCGTATTGTACAGATGACTCAAAGTCGAATGCTCACTTACCAAATTTTAATCTTAATTTATTAACTGACGATTGATACGAAGTAAACACAAAATAGAATTTAGTCAATTCAATTTTCACAGGAAAGGAACATCAAAAAAAGTTATTTCATTGGATTAAGATTTAAGGATAAGGCTTAAATTCTTATACCTTTGCTCACAGAATAAGGAAAATAGCTTTCAAAAGTACGGGTTCAAATTTTTAAAAAATTATCAACGATAGATGAAAAAATTATTGACTATTCTGCTTGTGTGTGCATTCGCACCAACCATTTTTGCACAAAAAACTGTTCGAGCATTTTTTGCAGGAAATAGTTACACCGCAGCACATAATTTACCTCAACTCATTGCAAATGCTGCATTATCGGTAAACGATACCTTGATTTTTGAGAGTAATTTGATGGGTGGTGCAACACTTCAAACACACGCTTCCAGTACTGGAACGTTAGAACCGATACAAGTTGGCAAATGGGATTTTGTGGTTTTACAGGCACAAAGTCAAGAACCGGCTTTTCCGATTACGCAAGTTCAAACCAATACTTTTCCGTATGCAGTAGCCTTAAATGATTCAATTGAAAAATACCAACCTTGTGGCGAAACGATGTTTTTTATGACTTGGGGACGGCAAAATGGCGATGCGAATAATTGCCAATTTTATCCACCGATTTGTACTTACGAGGGCATGGATAGTTTGCTACGACTGCGTTACGAAATGATGGCGAATGCGGATGATGCGGAATTGTCGCCCGTTGGTGCGGTTTGGCGATATATTCGGACGAATCACCCGAACATTAATTTATATGCAAATGACGGCAGTCATCCTTCGGCGGCGGGTTCTTATGCAGCTGCTTGTTCATTTTATGCGGCAATGTTTCGCAAAGACCCGACGGCGATTACTTATGATTTTTCACTCAATGCAGCTGATGCTTTGGCGATTAGAAACGCTGCGAAATCAATCGTTTTTGATGATTTACTGACTTGGAATATTGGTACTTACGACCCAACGTCGAGTTTTACGTTTATAACTTCGGATAGCGCGGATTTTTCTTTCATAAATAATTCTACGAATGCGGACGGTTATTTTTGGGATTTTGGAAATGGAAATACGAGTACTTTAGAAAATCCGACCAATTCGTACAGTAATTTTGGAGAGTATATCGTGACGTTAAGCGTTTTCAGTTGTGGCGATACGGCAACTTTTGCGGACACGCTTACGGCTTATATCGTTTCCACAAATTCGATTATTAATAAAAATATATTTCAATTATCGCCCAATCCAACAAAGGGAATCGTTCATATTCAAACGGAAATAACAGATTTTATAATTACGGTTTTTAATACGAATGGACAGTTTATATTGGAAACAAAATCGAATCAAATCGATATTTCGCATTTGCCAAAGGGCATTTATTATTTTAATATTGAATTTGAGGGAAAACGTTTGCGAAAGCAGATTTTGAAATTTTAAAAAAATAGGTTTTGATTTATAAATTTTGGTTTTTTGATAAATCCTGTAATAAAACGAAAGTTAGAAATAGTTTATATTTTCGTGTTGAAGTGTTGACGGTCGCAGTAGCATCAACACTTCAATACATCAAACACCGATAAATCGGAGTTTGCACAAAAAATATTCAACAAGAGCAAAATTTAATTTTCTACGGAATTTGTCAACGAATCTAAACATTAAAAAATCAGATATGTGACAGAATCAGCCGCCTAATTATTATATATTTTCTACTTGTGTTCTTTAATTGCTGCCTCACTATACGCCCAAAGTTTTTCAGACAAAGCTTCGTCATCGGCTAATTTTGATGGTTGTTTTTCGGTCGATTTATCAAAATATTTGCCTGAAATATCGACCAAAGGCGAGGAAGCCAAATAGATAGAGGTTTTTGCGCCTTTTTCTGCGGTTAATAAAAACGGTTTCATTATCGTCCAAATACCTTTAAAATACCATTTCATGTCGCCATTTCCAAAACTCGTACCGACGACTCCTGGGTGCAAAGCATTCACGAGAATTTTAGGATAACGTTTCGCCAAACCTTTGGTAAATAAGACGTTTGCCAATTTGGATTGAGCGTAAAATTTCATGCTGCTGTAATCCGTTATGGGCTGGTCGAACGTATCAAAATCCAAAACGCCTGAATAATGAATTGCTGAAGAAACATTGACAATTCGAGGTGCATTTGCAGCTAAAATATGGTCTATTAATAGGTTAGTTAAGTAAAAATGTCCGATGTGATTGACTCCGAATTGCCATTCAAAACCTTCAACGGTCGTTTTATAATTATCCACAATTAATCCCGCGTTATTCACTAAAACATCTAATTTCTGGTATTTAGCTTTAAAATCCACGGCACATTTTTGGATAGATTCGAAACTGGATAAGTCGCAAATTAATAAATCAACCTTTTCGTTTTTAGATATTTTTTTAATATCCTCAACGGCTACTCGTCCTTTTTTTTCGTTGCGACAAGCGATGATTACAGTCGCATTTTTTCTGGCTAAACCGATTGCGGTTGCTTTACCGATGCCGTTATTTCCACCAGTTATTAATACTATTTTTCCTTTCATTATTTTGAATTAGGTAAGGTATCGCCACCCTTCCAGAGCGGCGTGGTAATTATTTCAGACACCATTCTGGAGCGTGGCGGTATTTTTTCAAACTTAAAGATATTGATAAAGTTGCAATTGTTTTTTCGTGTTTTGAGAATGATTGAATGACTTTTCAACTTTTGGGTAAAGAGATTCAATCGTAATTATCTTAGTTCAATAAGTAGATAATGCCGCTACTCGAAAATTATTAATCGTCTAAAGTTAATTTTCAGGCAAACTTTTTAAAAGTAAAAATCTAATTATCAAGGACGATTAAACGAATATAGGCTTTATAAAAAAAAATATCAGCAAACATAACATATAAATAATAATGAAAGATTTACTTTTTGACTTTATTTCAAAGTATATTAGGCTTTCTGAAGACGAAAAAGAGGGAATAATTTCGTTAAATATTTTTCGCCGCGCAAAAAAAAGGACTATTTTATTAAGAGAAGGACAATGTTTTAAAGATGGCTATTTCATCGAGTGCCACAACATCAGTTAGCAGACTTCTTAACTAAACCACTACACATTTTTAATTGAACCATAACTTGTTCCGATTTTTTTTGCATACGCACCAATACTAAAATTAAAAATGTGTATTATTTTGATAAACAGTATTTTATAACTATATTTCGTTTTCCTAAAGTTGTAAAGTATTACGAATAGCTATTCACAAAAGTTATTATTTTCGCTCTTTTAAAACCGATACGGTTTATTCCGATAGAAAAATAATCATTTTTTAATAATTTAAAATGCTGATTTTTAAAATATTACATATTACGTAATTTAGTGTTGATGCGTATGCGATTTCTTCGGGAAAGATACAAAGAACCACAAAGTCGTATTCAATCGATTATTAGTATGTTTACTTTGTGCCTTTACCGAAATACCAGAACCTTTCAAACAAGTGAATGATCAGTGGTCTAAATTATTTTTTGGAGAACCAGAACTCGTTTTGGACTTAATTTTTGATAAGCTACTTAAAATCAAAAAGGCAACTCCGAAAGAGCTGCCTTTTTAATACCTATAAAATCATAAAATTTGAGTTTCGTAAAAATCGGCTGTTTTCTAAAGTCATCAAAATCATACTTCAAAAATCTACAAAAACCTGTATTTCTACCACGTTTGGGCGATATCAATATTTCCATCGTTAGAAGGGAAGCCAAAAAAACCATCAAACTAAAACTGCAATTTTCCTCGATAAGTCCATTGGTATTTTAATCAAATTTTCGCCTATTTGTATTTCGATATAATTTGCCTCAATCGTTGCCACTTTAAATTCGCTTTCTGGTAACAAACCTAATTCCCAAATTCGAGTCGTAACATGATCGTTGATTTGATGTCCTTCGATTTTTGCCAATTGATTTAATACCAATTTGGACAAGGTAAAATTCGCATTTTTACTGCGTTTCGGAATCGGTGAACCGTGCGGATCAAGTGCTGGAAAACCTAATTTCTCTTCCATTTCGTCCAAAATTTCATCGGTCAAAATATGTTCGTATTTCTCCGCATCTTCGTGAATTTGTTCAGCTGTCAAACCCATTTTTTCGACTAAATATGTTTCCCAAAGTCGATGTGCACGCACCAAACGAGTCGCTTGATTTTTACCTTCTTCGGTTAATTGCAACGTTTTATTATGAATAATTATCAACCCTTTTCTTTTCAAATTTGGTAATTTTCCACGAATTGCAGCCGTACTAAAACCTAACTTATCCGATAATTTTTCGACCGTTACAACACCTCGTTCACTTAATCGCAATGTTTGCTTTAAAATATCTTCAATCAATATTTTTTCCTTCATTTTTCGGTTTCTAAAATATTTAAAAACCAATCCTTTTTCTGGTGAAAATAACATCGCTAAAACGTAAATTATCGTTGCGACAACCGTCATTGCAGGGCCAGGAGTCGTATCCCAAATGATTGCTAAAATCAAACCCGAAGCTGCCGAAAAGAAACCGATAAAACCTGCATAAACCAAGACTCGTTGCAATCGATTCGTCAATAATAACGCTGTTGCCGCAGGCGTTATCAACATCGCAACGACCAAAATAACGCCAACCGTCCGCAACGAAGCAACGACGACAAACGATAATAAAAGCATTAAAAAATAATGCACCGTTTTCACGGAAATACCCATCGTTTCCGCAATTACGGGTTGAAAAGTCGTTGCAAATAAGTAGCGATAAAATACGACAATACTGACTAAAACATAAACTCCTATGCCTGCCGTCAAATATAAATCGTCATTTGAAACGCCCAAAACATTGCCGAAAAGGAAATCTTTTAAGTCTAAATGAACGCCTTCCGTTCGGCTCAAATGCGAAATTGCCATGACACCGACCGAAAACATAGCGGTAAAAACGATACCAATTGCCGCATCGTTTTTGGTTTTTACATTTTGCTGAATCCAAGTAATCGCAAAGGCTGCCAACAATCCGGCAATCACCGAACCGACAAAAAATCCCAACACGCTATATCCAGCAATCATAAACCCAAAGACTACACCCGGCAATATTGCATGCGACAAAGCATCGCCAATCAGCGACATATTTCGTAACACAATGAAGCAGCCCAAAACGCCGCACATAATACCGACCATCGAGGACGCTAATAAGGCACGAACCGCCCATTGTGATTGTAAAATTTCTATAAAGTCCATTTTTTTCTTTTTTTTCGTCAAGCGAAGCGTTCGATTTACGTTTCTTCTGTCCGATGCAAAATCGTCAATTGCCCACCGTAGGCCTTGTTAATATTTTCATCGGTGAACGTCATTTTTGTTTCGCCAGAAGCGATAATCCGTTGATTTAATAAAACGACGGTATCAAAAAATTCTTCCACTTTTGATAAATCGTGATGAACGACCAACATCGTTTTCCCCTGTGCAGCTAACTTTTTTAAAATTTCCACAATCTTCTCTTCCGTAGTAATATCAACACCTACAAAGGGTTCGTCCAATAAAAAAACATCGGCTTCTTGACAGATTGCACGAGCCAAAAATACCCGTTGCTGCTGTCCGCCCGAAAGCTCCCCGATTTGTCGTTTTGCCAAATGTTCGATGCCCATATCTTGTAAGGCCGCCGCCGTCATTTCCTTATCTTTTTTTGAAAGTTGTTGTAATAATTTCAAATGCGGATAACGTCCCATAAGCACCACATCTAAAACTGTCGCTGGAAATTGCCAATCAATTTCCCCTTTTTGTGGTAGATAAACCACCTCTTTTCTACACTTTTCAATGGGTTTTTCATTAACCGAAATCTTGCCAGAATTCGTAGGAGTCAAACCCAAAATCGCCTTAAATAATGTTGATTTTCCAGCACCATTTGGGCCTAAAATTCCACACAAACTCCCCTCCGCAATTTCCAAATATACATTACTCAACACCACTTTTCTATCGTAAGAGACGGACAATCCTTTTATTGAAATCATATTTTTCAGTTTGCATTTTCCAATTTTCAATCGGTAGCCAACTGTGAACTGCCAACTGAAAACTGCTAACTTATTTTAGCTCATTTTATTATACATAAACCCAAAACCGCCCAAAAGCAAAGCCGCAATAATGCCCATCAAGCCCCAGTTCATGCTATTACTTTCCTTTGCTTGTTCCATTTTTTCGTTACTGTTTCCGTTGACAAGACCACGTTGCGCGATTTCTTCCTCCGTTGCGTCACCTTTTAGTGCATAGCTAATCGTCATGGCGTTATATTTCAACATTTCCAAATACGTTTCTGCATTGCCACCTAATTCACCCAACGAATCCGAGTATAATTCGCCACCGATTTTTACATTATTATCTGTTGCAATTTGTTGTAACAATTTTGGATTAATCGTACTTTCGATAAAAACCGCAGGCACGCCACTTTCTTGAATCACCTTTTGCACTCGCATAATATCCGCCGTTTGGGCTTCCGCATCGGTTGACGTTCCCAAAATCGACTCCAAACGAATACCATAATGCCGACCAAAATATTGAAACGCATCGTGTGACGTGATCAAAATCCGTTGTTTCTCAGGAATTTTATCGATTTCTTGCAAAATTAAAATCTCTAATTGTTCCAACTTTTTGGTATAGCTTTTGAAATTTGCTTCAAATTCTGCTTTATATTCTGGCGCATATTCCGATAAGGCTTTCGTAATATTTCGAGCGTAAATAATACCGTTTGCAGCCGTCATCCAAGCGTGTGGGTCGGGCGCATTGTATTTTTTACTTTCCACAGGTTTGATGCCCTCCGTCACGACCACGACTTTCGCCTTCGTCCCCGAATTCTCAATAAACTCCGTCAGCCAACCTTCCAGAGTCAAACCATTCACCAAAATCAAACCTGCTTTGGCAACTAATTGAGCATCTTGCGGCACAGGATTATACAGATGTGGATCGCCGCCGACAGGCACAATATGTGCAATTTCAAATTTATCACCGGCAATATTTTTGGCAATATCTGCCGTTATCGTTGTTGTTGCAATTACCTTTGATTGAGCATTTGCAACGCTTATTGTAAAAATTAACGCAAGTATTATATTTATTTTAATTTTCATTCTTACTTTTATTTTAACTATTCAAACGTTTTAATAAAAATATTTTGAGCCATTTTTCCGCTAATCGTTTGTTCTGATTCGTCATTGATTTTAATGTGCAACGAACCATCGTATTCAAATTTTTCGATGATTTCAATAGCCGTTCCCAAAACCAATTTTAGACGATTCAACTGTTGCAAAAACGATGTTGAATGTTCGTTTACGCCGACAATTACACCTTTATTGACTTTAGCATCGGAGAGCAAAACCTGTTTTCGAGCTGTAAAATTGCCATCTTTATCAGGAATCGGGTCGCCGTGCGGGTCGAATTTGGGGAAACCCAAAAACGCATCTAATTGATTCGTCAATTTTCGAGAATCAATATGTTCCAACTCTTCGGCAATATCATGGATTTCGTCCCATGAAAAATCCAGCTTTTCCACCAAAAAAACTTCCCAAAGGCGATGCCGACGAATCAACCGAGTCGCAATTTCGTCACCTTCGACCGTCAAAGTCACGCCTTTATATTTTTCATAATGTATCAATTCCTTATCCCGTAATTTTTTCAGCATATCCGAAACTGAAGCTGCCGAAGTCGCCATTTCTGCTGCGATTGCGTTCGTCGAAACAGATTTTTCCAACTGTTCAAACAGTTTAAAAATCGCTTTTAAATAATTTTCCTCTGTGAATGAAGTATGTTCCACGTATCGTTATTGAAATTTGTTAATTTATAATTCAAATCAAAGATATAATGTTTTTAGACTAATCTAAAAATATTATTTAATCAATTGAAATATTTAATTTTAAATATAAAAAAAGCACCTCTTTGCAGAGATGCTTCGTGTGTGATTGCATTCGAACTGGTGATTGATTAGTGAATTGTCATTCGTCAGTTGACTAATAACAACTGACGGATGACTAATTTCAATCTTTATTTTCCCTCATTTTCTTCAATAATGCGGATCGAAAGGCCCGTTCAACGTGTGGTAATCTTGCTATTTTTTCCATTGGCAATACCTTTTTGAATTTCAAATGATATTGCTTCTCCAAATCTAATTGTTTTTGTTTAATTTCAAAACGTTTCGCTACTAATTTATCCAATTCCTTATCCGATATGCCGCTAAAATCGCTTTTCAACAATTTACGCTGTTTTTCTCGTAAGACCTTTGATTCTACTTTATATTGATTGTAAATAGGCCAAAATGCTTTGGCTTCATTATCGGTTAAATTCAATTTTTGTGTAAAAAAAGCGACTTGAAAAGACTCAATTTTTTCATTTGACGCTCCGTGTCGTTGTGCAAAAATCGTTGTAATACCGGTAGTTATTAATAATAATATTATCGTTATTTTTTTCATTTTTATTTTTTTATTTAATAACCCATCCCAACTCCTTCCTTAAAAATATAGGAGCTTTTGCAAGGCTGAATACAGAGCCTTAAAGTTACAATTTTAACATTTAAATAGCCTATATTCAGTAGAGAGGCGTCGGGAAGGATTTATTTCAAATCATTAATACCTAAATCCTCAATAAAATTCTCTTCAATATATTCTTCAATGGCTTTTGATTCGATATCTGGTAACTCGACAGGTAATTCGATGGATAATTTGAAATCTTCTATTTTTTCATCAGCGACTAAACTCGCTAATTGGTCAAGGTCAAAGTTATCAATATTGGCTTCAATATATTGTTCAATATCCATAGTCGTCAAATTATCACCATAATCCGTTGATTTTTGATTCGTTAAATAAATACCCGAAATGACCAAAATCACAACAGAAGTCATCACGACCGCAACACCCGGATTCCATAGCCATTGAAAATATCGACCGATATTTAACCTAATATTTTTTTGTGGGATGATTGGTTTTACAACCGTTTGTGTTGATAGTTCGGGTGCTAAAATGGTTTTATCAAAAATATTTTTGGACAATTGATTAAAATAATCATCTGGAATCTGGAACGATTCTAATGGCATTTCTTCCTTTTTTAGACTTGCCAAAAAGGGTGCAATCTCCGACAATTCCGCTTTGATATTTTTTTTATTATCATTCATATATTAAACATTAAAATTCGCTTATTCAGACTATTGCGTAATGGAAAGGTTTAATTTTGGTTGTAACATTTTTCATTCAAGGTTTAGTTAAATATGGGCTGTTTTTATGTAGCTTAAAGCTTTACGATTTTATAAAAGTTAAAAAAGCAGTTCTTTTTGGAAGCTACTTTTTTAGGTTTATACCGTTGTAGGAATAAGTAATTTAATATTTTTGGACTTCGGACGGAATTAATAAAAAATGGTAGGTCATGACGTTTCTGATTCTTTAAATACTAAAAGTACGATTAGAGCTTTGGAAATGGCAACTAAAAATCGACAATGTAAAAATCAGGATTTGATTCATCGCTCTGATAAAGGGCTGGAATATTGCTCTGATGACTATCAAGAAATTAAATCAAAATATAATTCAATATAGTATGATCAAAAAATATAATCCCTACCAAAATGTAATTGCGGAACGTGTTAAACGATAATTTATTAGTGATTTAGTCATTACGGATATCGAAGTAATGAAGCAACTTATTAATAGTTCTGTCAAAATTTATGATCAAATAAGACTACATTTTTCAAACTATTATTTGACGCCTGATGCCACGCATCTACAAAATGATATAATTATGAGACCTTGTAAAATAAAAACGGAGCATCAAATAAATTGATACCCCGATTATTTTTTCTTTTACATATAATCCTATTTTAGGAATAGAAAAAGCCAGTTTCACATTATTTAATCAGAATCGTGCTGCCTTTATAAATCAAGGTTTCCCCATCTTCAAATCCTACTTCTGCGACCCAAACGAAAAGCCCTGCGTTTAAATCTTGGTCTTTATATCGTCCGTTCCATCCATAACTTGTATCGTTTAATAAAC
>Ga0222647_1000867_pt1 | contig 10585 bp, 11 predicted proteins | sample AntAcemetagen333_FD_179864 | JGI IMG/M metagenome (GOLD analysis project Ga0222647, IMG submission 179864) | Saline water microbial communities from Ace Lake, Antarctica - #333 | ecosystem: Environmental > Aquatic > Non-marine Saline and Alkaline > Saline | place: Antarctica: Ace Lake...
ACCCAGAGCAGTACGCGTTGCAGTTTGCCCTACATTGCCAGCACCTAGCACAACAACATCTACGGGGGGAACTCCAGTTACGTTTCCAAAAAGTTGTCCCGTGCGATTAGCACCACTGCTTAGTAGCTCAGCAGCTATCAATACAGATGCGATGCCTGATATCTCACTGAGTGCGCTTACAAAGGAATATAAGCCGTTCTCATCTTTTATAAATTCAAAGGCGAGTGCGGTTATTTTCTTTTCCGAAAGTTTTTTAAAGTACTCTTTGTTTCTAGTTTTGAGTTGAAGAGCACTTATAAGCACCGATTGAGGTTTAAGTAGTGCAATTTCTTCTAGCGACGGTGGTGCTACTTTTACAATAGTAGGGCAGGAGAACACTTTTTCGCGATCTGCCGTTAGCTCTGCTCCGGCTTCACTGTACTGCCTATCTGTAAAGCTGGATCCTAAACCTGCGCCTTTCTCTATTACAATACGATGGCCATGGGCTGTTAGAGCCGCTACAGCATCGGGCGTGAGGCATATGCGTTTTTCTTGATGCTCAGTCTCACAGGGAATACCTATAAGTAATTCTTGTTTAGACCGCTGTATTTCTAACCGTTCTTCTTGTGGTAAAAGTTGGTCTTTAGTGAAAGGAGAGACAAGATGATCCATGCAACATTATTTAGCACGCGAAAGATAGTCTAATCCTTGAAGAAATAATCGCTAGGTTTCTTAATACCCTTTTCTAATGCTTCTATTTCCTGAATTTTATCTTGAAGTTTAAAACGAGTTAGATAGCTTAGGGATAGGGTCACAATAACAACAGGAATGATAACACACATTTCGTATGTATCTACATAAATTATATCTTCTTTGATTGCACTAAATAGCTGAAAAGCATATATAACAATGGGAACGAGTATAACGCGATAGCGACAATGCCTGCAGCTTATAAACCATAAAATCATTAAAACAAGCGGAATAGCTTTTCCCAAGATGACCCAAAAGGCGGATTTTACAGATTCACAAAAGCCAGAGTTGTATGTAAACAAAAAAAATTTCTCAGACACTAGTGACTGGGAAAATTTCATAACTATAAAATAAATATGGCGTAGCTGCCACTGATATTACAAGTGCACTAGCCCCAAGTAGGGACTTTGATTTTTCTTTTGTCAATACTTTTTTCATTCTTATCTGCTTTCTTCTCTGGAGCAAATTGTGTGGCAGCGCTGGCTGCAATTGAAACTGTGAATAGTACGAGTAACGATATTGCTGTTGGGGATTTGTTTTTCATAATAAAAGGGTTTAAGTAAATAAGTCTAACGAATTTAGGTTCGTTTTGAAAAAAATATGTTTTAAATAAAAAGCCAAGATTTCATTAAAAAAGATTGGTGAGTGGTAACCTTAAAAACTACTTTAACGCCCTTAACAAAACCGAAATTTTTATTGCAATTCAGCTTATTTCAATTTTTCTACTCGAGTTTTCGCTTGGTAAAATGCAAATCAAATGATAATCCCCAAGGTAATTCAAAGATAATTCTGGCCATTCTATAAAAACATACGTATTTGGTCGGTATAAATACTCCTCAAACCCTATTTGTATTAATTCCTCATCACTTTTCAGTCTGTATAGGTCAAAATGTAATACATCGCAATGTGTCCCTTTATATTCATTAACAATAGAGAAGGTAGGTGAACTTACAGGGTCCATAACGCCTAGTTGTTTGCATAACGCAGCTATAAGTGTTGTTTTACCAGATCCCATGGGAGCACTAAAAAGGATAGTTCTTGCTTTCGTAAAAGCAAGAATTTCACCAGCAACTGTATCTATAGTGTCTAAACTGTACGCGATTTCCATTTATCTAGGGGTAAAAACAGCAAAAGGAATAAGCATTTCTTCTAACGAGACGCCACCATGCTGGTAGGTATTGCGGTAGTAACTTACATAATGGTTATAATTATTAGGGTATGCAAAGAAAAATTCGCCTTTGGCAAATATATAACTACTGCTCATGTTTATTTTAGGGAGCTTTATCGTGCTGGGGTCAGGAGCCGCGAGGACCTCTTTAGCTTCGTAGGATAAACTGCGTCCTGTTTTATAGCGCAGGTTTAAGCTGGTGTTTTTATCGCCTATTACTTTGCTAGGGGTAGTAACGTTAATTGTGCCGTGGTCTGTTGTTAGAATGAGTTTGAAACCCATTTCGGCCCCTTTTTGCATAATATCCAATAACGGTGAGTTTTTAAACCAACTCATGGTAAGAGATCTATAAGACTTGTCCGTACTGGCCAGGTCTTTTATGACTTCCATTTCTGTCTTAGAATGAGAGAGCATGTCCACAAAATTATAAACGACTACAGTAAGGTCATTGTCTTTTTGTGATTTGAAGCTGTCAGCTAGCTTTTTGCCGTTAGCTTCATTTGTGATTTTATGATACTGGTGAGTAATGTTTAGACCCAAGCGTTTAAGTTGAGCACTTAAAAATGCGTCCTCGTGCATATTTTTACCTCCGTCCTCTGTGTCATCCAGCCATAGGTTCGGATGGCGTTTTTTCATGTCTTCAGGCATAAGGCCAGAAAAAATAGCGTTTCTGGCGTACTGCGTTGCTGTGGGTAGAATGGAGCAGTAGGTTTCTTCTTGTATTTTCTTATAATAGTTGTTAATTACGCTTTCAAAGGTTTTAAATTGGTCATAACGTAAGTTATCCACCAAAATAAAAAGCACGGGCTCTTTTTCTTTTAAATGGGGCAACACTTTATTTTTAAATAAGTTATGACTTAATACGGGTGCATCTTCCTCCTTCTTAAACCATTGTGGGTACTCCTTGTCGACAAATTTACAAAACTGATGGTTTGCTTCTGTCTTCTGCGTTACTAAGATGTCAAACATGCCGCTGTCTTCTACACCTTCTAACTCCAGTTCCCAGTAAATAAGCCTCTGGTACATCTGTACCCATTCTCCATAACTATTAATCATAGACATGTCCATCGCAATTTTGCGGAACTCCCGCTGGTAGTCTGAGGTTGTTTTTTCGCTTATGAGCCTCGAGTGGTCTAGGTTTTTCTTAAGTGATAACAAAATCTGATTGGGATTTACGGGTTTTATAAGGTAGTCGGCTATTTTAGAACCGATGGCTTCTTCCATTATATATTCCTCTTCACTCTTTGTAATCATGACTACAGGCAGGTTTGCTTGCTTTTCTTTTATTTCGTTCAGAGTTTCTAGTCCTGTAAGACCGGGCATGTTTTCATCTAACAGTACAATGTCGTAACGTACTTCATCTATAGCTTCTAGTGCCTCAGCGCCGCTCACGCGCGTGTCTACCTCATATCCTTTACTTGTTAGAAAAATGATGTGTGGTTTTAGAAGATCTACTTCATCATCTACCCATAAAATTTTGATCACTGCCATAACTGTATCTTTGTATTTATAAAAATTGTGTAGCATTTGAAACCACAGAACAAACTTAAAATATTAAACGATCCTATTTATGGTTTTATTACCATACCTAGCGAGGATGTTTATAATATTATAGAACACCCATATTTCCAGCGTTTGCGACGCATCACGCAAATGGGTCTTAGTTACTTAGTTTATCCAGGTGCCCATCACACGAGATTTCATCATGCAATAGGGTGTTTGCATCTAATGCAAAAAGCAGTCCAAGTTCTTAGGGCCAAGCAGGTTGAAATATCTGTTTTAGAAGAAGATGCACTTTACAAAGCTATTTTACTACATGATATAGGGCACGGTCCCTTCTCGCATGCCATGGAAAACAGCATCATTAAAAAGGTGCACCATGAAGAAATATCGGTTCTTTTCATGGAACGGCTCGACACCATTTTTAACGGTAATTTAACATTAGCGATTCAAATCTTTAAAGGCGCATATCACAGACCGTTTATGCTGCAACTGGTCTCTGGACAACTAGACATGGATCGTTTGGACTATTTAAAGAGAGATAGCTTTTATACGGGCGTTGCCGAAGGGAATATAAACAGCCAGCGGCTCATTTCTATGTTAAACGTACACAAAGATGAGCTTGTAATAGAAGAAAAAGGTATTTACTCCGTGCAGCATTTTCTTACCTCCCGCAGGCTCATGTACTGGCAGGTATATTTGCATAAAACAGGTATTGGGGCAGAACACTTGCTGCAGTCTGTCTTTAAGCGCATACGGGAATTGATTAACTTAAATATTGTAGTTGCATTGCCAGCTAGCCTTGATTACTTCGTAAATAACGAAGTTAGTGTAACCTCTTTTAATAGTGAAACCCTAGATAAATTTGCAAGTCTAGATGATACAGACCTTATTTGCGTGCTTAAGTTGGGTTTGAACCATTATGATTTTGTGTTAAGCGAGTTATGTGGTATGATTTTGAACAGGCAATTACTCAAAATTAAATTTACAAAAAATCAGGTTTCTGCTGTTAAACTAGAAGAAAAGCAGCAATTGTTAATGGATGCCTATAAAATTAGTGCGCATGAAGCTTCTTATTTTGTGTTTTCGGGCCTTGTTGAAAATATTGCTTACGCCAAATCGAACCCCTTAAACATTTTAAAAAAGTCAGGAAAAACGGCAGAACTCTCGACAATGGGCGAGCAAGCGTCCTTTGAGGCACTTGCAAAGAAAGTGGTTAAACATTACTATTGCTATCCTAAGGTGCAAGATTGATATAAATCAGTATTTTTGCGGTAATGAATTTTACGGTAAAACAAATTGCAGAACTTCTTAATGGTACCACCGTGGGTGATACCACCGTGGTTTTAAATAAACTTTCCAAAATAGAAGAAGGCAGTCCAGGTAGTCTAAGTTTTCTTTCAAACGAAAAGTACAAACCTTATATCTATACAACAGCTGCAACAGCGGTGATTGTTAATAACAACTTTGAGCCAGACAAGCCTGTGAATTGCGTTCTTATTAAAGTGGCGGACTCTTATGCGGCTTTTACGCAGTTGTTAGAGCTTTATAACGAAATTAAAAATAGCAAAAGTGGTGTCGAGCAACCTAGTTTTATACACGAGTCCGTAACCCTAGCAGACGGTCTTTATGTTGGTGCATTTGCTTATATAGGTTCGCAGGTGCGTTTGGGCAATGACGTTAAAATCTACCCGCAAGTGTATATAGGCGATAACGTCACGATAGGTAATAATGTAACTTTATTTTCGGGGGCAAAAGTGTATAGCGATTGTGTCCTAGGTAATAATGTGATTATACACGCAGGTACGGTCATAGGCTCAGATGGTTTTGGATTTGCACCACAGGCAGACGGGACTTATGTGAAAATACCACAAACCGGTAATGTCGTTATAGAGGATGATGTAGAAATAGGTTCTCTTACAACCGTAGATCGAGCAACCTTGGGAAGCACCATTATACGTAAAGGCGTTAAACTCGATAACCAGATACAAATCGCGCACAACGTAGAGGTTGGAATGAATACCGTGATAGCATCGCAAACAGGTATCGCAGGCTCTGTCAAAGTAGGCAAGAACTGTAAGATAGGTGGACAGGTAGGAGTCGCAGGTCACATTACTATAGGTGACAATGTAGGCATACAAGCACAAAGCGGCGTAGGTCGTAATGTTAAAGAGAACAGCGTGGTTCAAGGTTCGCCAGCATTTGGATATATAGACTGGAATAAGTCTTACGTACATTTTAAGAATTTAGGAAAATTAGAACAACGACTTACGCAAGTAGAGAAAAACAGGGAACATGATCGTTAAAACAGACCGAAAACAGACCACCATTGAGCATGAGATTTCTATCTCAGGTGTAGGCTTACATACAGGTAATGAAGTTACGCTGGTGTTTAAGCCAGCCGTTGCAAATTACGGCTACGCTTTTCAACGTGTAGACCTGCAGGGAAGCCCAGTCATAGAAGCGCTAGCAAGTTATGTAACCGATACAAAACGAGGAACAACTTTAGATAAAAACGGCGTGCAAATAAACACCTGCGAGCATGTACTGGCTGCACTTGTAGGGTTAGAAATAGATAACTGCTTGGTTGAAATAAATAATAGTGAACCACCTATTATGGATGGCTCTTCTAAGTATTTTATAGAGGCCATTGAAAAAGCGGGTTGCAAGGAATTAGAAGAAAACCGCACGGAGTTTGTCGTTAAAAACATAGTCTCTTATAAAGACGAGGAGTCCGGAAGTGAGATTATCCTAATGCCTTCTGACGGTTATGAAGTGACTACAATGGTAGATTTTGGCACCAAAGTATTAGGTACCCAAAACGCTACCCTTAACAAGCTTAGTGACTTTAAAAAAGAAATAGCTAATGCAAGAACCTTTAGCTTTCTTCACGAAATAGAAATGCTGTTAGATCACGGTCTTATAAAGGGCGGCGATTTAAATAATGCCATAGTATATGTAGACAAAGAATTGTCTTCTAAAACTATGGAAAACCTTAAAAAAGCGTTTAAAAAAGAACATATTGCGGTTAAGCCTAATGGTATTTTAGATAACTTAACGCTCCATTATCCTAACGAAGCTGCGCGGCATAAGCTCTTGGACGTGGTAGGTGACCTCGCACTTATAGGAATGCGTCTTAAAGGTAAAGTTATAGCAAACAAACCAGGACACTTTGTAAACACGCAGTTTGCAAAGAAAATGGAAAAGCTCATAAAAGCAGAGGCGCGCAACAGTGTCCCACAAGTAGACTTGAGTCAGGAACCATTAATGGACGTGATTAAGATTATGGAAATTTTACCACACCGTGCACCGTTTCTTTTAGTTGACAAAATCTTTGAGCTTACAGACTCTCATGTGTTGGGTCTTAAAAATGTTACGATGAACGAGCCCTTCTTTACGGGGCACTTTCCCGGACAACCAGTAATGCCTGGAGTACTCATTGTAGAAGCAATGGCACAAACTGGAGGTATTTTAGTCCTTAGCACCGTTCCAGATCCAGAAAACTACCTTACGTTTTTTATGAAAATGGACAATGTTAAGTTTAAGCGCAAGGTCGTTCCTGGTGACACATTATTATTTAAATGCGATTTAATATCTCCTATACGCAGAGGTATTTGCCACATGCAAGCATATGCTTATGCAAATGGCGTACTTTGCGCTGAAGCAGAACTTATGGCACAAATTTCTAAAGTTAAGTAATGAATCAACCATTAGCATACGTACATCCTGGCGCAAAAATAGCAAAGAATGTAGTTATAGAGCCGTTTACGACCATTCACAACGATGTAATCATAGGTGAAGGCACTTGGATAGGATCTAACGTCACAATAATGGAAGGTGCACGCATAGGTAAAAATGTAAGCATTTTCCCAGGTGCAGTCATATCTGCTGTTCCACAAGACAAAAAGTTTGAAGACGAAGATACCTTAACCATTATAGGAGACGGTACCACGATCAGAGAATGTGTAACCATAAACCGCGGTACTTCCGACCGCATGAAAACCGTTATAGGTAAAAATTGCTGGATCATGGCATATTGCCATATTGCGCACGATTGTATAATAGGTGATAATTGTATATTTTCCAACAACAGCACCCTAGCAGGACATATCACCGTGGGTGACTATGTTGTGCTCGCTGGTATGACTGCAATACAACAATTTTGTCAGATAGGTAGCCACGCATTTGTTACCGGTGGGTCGCTTGTGCGTAAAGATGTACCACCGTTTGTTAAAGCGGGTCGCGAGCCTCTTAGTTATGTAGGTATTAATTCGGTTGGGCTGCGTAGACGTGGATTTGAATTAGAAAAAATTAGAGAAATACAAGACATTTATCGCATCCTTTATCAAAAAAATTACAACGTTTCACAAGCGGTTCAGATAATTGAAGCCGAAATGAGCGCAACTACGGAGCGAGACGAAATTATAGAATTTATTAAAAACTCAAAACGAGGTATCATGAGAGGGTACCTTGGAAGTAATTAAGATATTATGGCAAGTACAAGCGACATTAGAAAAGGATTATGCATACGTTATAATCATGACATTTTTAAAATAATAGAGTTTCTTCACGTTAAACCAGGGAAGGGTCCAGCGTTCGTAAGAACCAAATTAAAGAGCATTACTACAGGTAAAGTTATAGACAACACGTTTTCTGCAGGTCATAAAATAGACGACATACGTGTTGAGACACACGCTTATCAATTTCTGTATAAAGAAAATGAAGACTACCATTTTATGAATACGGATGATTACACACAAATTATCCTTAAAGAAACATCCCTAGATGCATCTGGCCTTTTAAAAGAAGGTGAAGTAGTTAAAGTACAAATAAACACTGAGGATAACTCACCGCTCTCTGTAGATATGCCGCAATACGTTATTTTAGAAGTAGTGTCTGCAGAGCCAGGAGTTAAAGGGAACACAGCTACAAACGCTAGTAAACCAGCTGTAGTTGAAACGGGTGCACGCGTAAACGTGCCGCTTTTTATTAATGAAGGCGACAAGATTAGAATAGATACAGAAAAAGGTGCTTATCAAGAGCGCGTTAAGGAATAAATGAAATTTAAGGACAAACAAAAGCTAGAAGACATTGCGGCCATTATAAACTGCGATTTTGTAGGTTCAGCTCATTTTCCTGTGTTAGGAATGAACGAGATACACGTGGTAACACCAGGCGATATTGTTTTTGTAGACCATCCTAAATACTATGATAAGGCACTGGAAAGCGCCGCGACTATTATTTTGATAAATAAAAAAATAGCATGTCCGGCAGATAAGGCGCTCCTTATAAGCGATGATCCCTTCCGGGATTTTAATAAATTAGGCAGGTATTTTTGTTTAGATTATGCTTTTGCGAAAGCAGATACCCGACTAGCCCAGATAGGTAACGATTGCCAGGTACATCCCACAGCAAGTCTCGGAAAAGATGTTGTTATAGGTGATAGCTGTATCATTCATGCCCATGTTTCCATAGGGGATAGATGTATTGTGGGTAATAATGTGATTATTAATGCAAATACGGTATTAGGCGGCGATGCATTTTATTTTAAACGCAGGCCCGAGGGTTATGATAAATTGATAAGTATAGGGCGCGTTATAATTGAGGATCATGTAGAATTAGGCGCGAGTTGTACCATTGACAGAGGTGTAACTGGCGATACGACCATCGGGTACGGGTCAAAACTAGATACACAAGTTCACATAGGTCACGATAGTGTTATAGGTAAACATGTTTTAATAGCGAGCCAGACCGCAGTTGCAGGTTGCGTGATTGTAGAAGATGAGGTGACTCTGTGGGGTCAAGTGGGTATAACCAGTGGTGTAACTATAGGAGCAAAAGCGGTTCTACTCGCGAAGTCGGGTGTCAGTAAATCACTGGAAGGCAACAAGAAATATTTTGGTGCACCAGCCGAGGAATTCAGAACAAAATATAAAGAAATGGCTGCGTTGAAAAGCTTGCCTAAATTATTACATTTGTTTAAAATGAAATCAAGTGATGAACCTGCAGGTGATGCATGACTCAAACACTAACTAATAAACCAGCAGCCATGTCAGCAGCATCAAAAAAAGTAGTACGCAGTTTTTTAGATTCTAATGTTTTTTTAAAACCAGAAGAGTTGTCTAACTATTTTTCTGAACATTTTGTAATGAAATGGCACGCTAGTTCGGGCTACCGAAATTATGATTTTAAGGAGTACCAGCGGCTGTGTGAGTTCACTTCAAATAGTTATACGAGCTTACGGGCCAGCATTTCGAATATCATAAGTGAAAAAGAGGATGTTGCAGTACGTTTCACGGTGTACGTTAAAACTATAGAAAATCCTACAGAAGAAATCCCTATTGGTTATTTTATTTCTATCTTTAAAGTCTCTTACGGCAAAATAGTGGAAATCAATCAATCTAGCCACCCAAAAGAATAATAAACTCAACTTAAATAATTATAAATGAGCGTTTTAGTAAACAAAGACTCTAAAATCATTGTACAAGGTTTTACAGGTAGTGAAGGTACATTCCATGCGAGCCAGATGATTGAGTATGGATCAAATGTTGTAGGAGGTGTTACACCAGGTAAAGGCGGGCAGACACATTTAGACAGACCTGTATTTAATACGGTACAAGATGCCGTAAAACAAGCAGGTGCAAATGTGAGCATTATTTTTGTGCCACCAGCATTTGCAGCAGATGCTATTATGGAAGCTGCAGACGCAGGCATAGAAGTAATAATTACTATTACAGAAGGTATACCGGTTGCAGACATGGTAAAAGCAGCACATTATATTAAAGATAAAAATTGCCGTCTTGTGGGCCCTAATTGTCCAGGTGTAATAACACCGGGAGAAGCGAAAGTAGGTATCATGCCAGGTTTCGTATTTAAAAAAGGAACAGTTGGTATCGTTTCAAAATCTGGAACACTTACTTATGAAGCTTCTGACCAAGTGGTAAAACAAGGTTATGGTATTTCTACCGCTATCGGTATAGGTGGAGACCCCATTATTGGAACAACTACCAAAGAAGCAGTTGAGCTGTTTATGAACGATCCAGAAACAGAGGCTATCGTTATGATAGGTGAGATAGGTGGACAGCTAGAAGCAGATGCAGCACGATGGATTAAAGAAACAGGAAATAAAAAACCAGTAATAGGTTTTATAGCAGGAGAAACCGCACCAGCGGGACGCACTATGGGTCA
>Ga0222647_1000868_pt1 | contig 10549 bp, 11 predicted proteins | sample AntAcemetagen333_FD_179864 | JGI IMG/M metagenome (GOLD analysis project Ga0222647, IMG submission 179864) | Saline water microbial communities from Ace Lake, Antarctica - #333 | ecosystem: Environmental > Aquatic > Non-marine Saline and Alkaline > Saline | place: Antarctica: Ace Lake...
CAATAATTTCCGCTCTTTTTCTAATACTTCCGACGATTTCGCTACGTTCTTTTCCACGTTATTTTTTTACTTTTCCGCAAATATACAAAACCGTAGATATAATCTACGGCTATTCATATTCAACCCTTTCAGGGTTATTTTTCATCCTAAAGTGGTGATAAAGGTAACGAATTCCTTATCTTTATCATCGCTTTAGCGTGAAACCATTTTCTAATTTGGTGCAAATACACCAAATTAGAAAGCTGGTATTTTTAAAGGTAATAAATTCGTTATCCTTAAATAATGTTCAACTATCTCAAGGTTATTTTTCAATCAAATTAAAGAACGCTGGAAACGTTCAATGTGATTAGCCACGGGTTGTACCTGTGGTAAAAGTTCAAAAAATGGCAAAAAGTAAAATAATAACGGTACAAGGAAGCAAAATAAAACTTACCTCAATCGGTACGGAAGAATACATCAATTTGACCGATATAGCGAGGGGTTTTGAAGGTGGAGGTGAGGCAGGGGAATATATCAAAAATTGGTTGCGAACTGGCAATACCGTTCAGTTTTTAGGAGTTTGGGAAAAGGTGCATAATCCTGATTTTAATTTGGTGGAATACCACCAAATTAGAAGTGAATTGGTCGATAATCGGTTCATTATGTCTGTCAAAATGTGGATAGAACGGACGAATTCTGTTGGTTTACGAGCGACCGCTGGGCGTTATGGCGGCACGTATGCACACAATGAAATTGCGATACAATTCGCTGCATGGCTCAGTCCTGAGTTTCACGTTTACATGGTAAAAGAGTTTAAACGATTAAAACTCGAGGAAGCAAAAGAGCAACAAGATTCTTTAGAATGGAACGTCAAGCGAATGTTATCCAAAGTCAATTATCGCATTCAATCCGATGCGATTCAACGAAATTTGATTCCTGCCAACATAAAATCCAACGTAAAAGGAGCATATTATGCTTCGGAAGCCGATTTATTGAATGTCGCTTTGTTCGGCATGACCGCTAAAGAATGGAAAAATATTACGCAAGGCGACACCAAAAAGGGGAACTTAAGAGATAACGCTTCACCCGAACAATTGCTGGTTATGGCGAACTTGGAAACGCACAATGCCGAGTTTATCAAAGACGGCTTGTCGCAAGAGGAACGGTTACAAAAACTCAACGAAATTGCCATTTATCAAATGCAGTTATTGGTTAATATAGATTTAAAAATAACTTGATTGAATGATGAATTTTCAGTAACAAAATGTGATTTTTCATCGTTGCCATGTAGTAATTACAAGTAATTTAATAATTTAAAAAAATCTTATTATGAAAAAAATCTTACTAATTCTCTTGTGTATTTCAATTAATTTAATGGCTTTTGGACAAGAAAGTTTTGACTTGGAAGCATATTATAAAGAACACCGACAAAACGTTATTGATAATTTTCAACCGATTTATGCCAAAATTTTAGTTCCAACTAAAAATGGAATTCAAGAAGAAATCGTTTTCAAAACGGATTCTGCAAAAATTCAAAAATTAGCAACTTTTACAGAAAGTTATATTTTGTCTGATGTTGAAACTGTACAAATTAATACAGCTTGCACTAAATGGATAAAAAGACAAGCGGATAAAAATTGTTACTCCTCAAACCCTGCAGATTGCGTGGTTTGGTGTTTGGTCGAAATGCCTATTAATGCAACTGAAACAATAGAAATTTTCCGTCAAATAGATGTTATCGAAGCCATAAATAAGGAAAAATCAAACAACATCGAAATCGAATCTGACTTTATTCAAAATACGATTTTTCCAAATCCCTTCGCTAACCAAATTACCGTTCAATCGAATCAAATTATTGAAAATATCATCATTTTTAATTCGGCAGGAAACCGTGTTTTTGAATCTATAATTGGAAACACAACAGAAAATATCAATTTAGAACATTTGCCAAAAGGTGTTTATTTCGTTCAAATATTTACAAAAACGAATAAGGAAACCTTGAAAATAATTAAGCTGTAAATGTCAAACCTCTACAACGATTTAGCAACGATTTACGATAAAATGTATCAAACCTTCATTGATTATGAAGCGGAATATCATTTTTATAATCAAATTATTGAAACAAATAAAAAAACAACTGTATTGGAAATTGGCAGCGGAACTGGGCATTTAGCCAAATATTTTCAAGCTACCAATTTTGATTATTTGGGTTTGGATTATAGTGTGGAAATGATTGAAATTGCCAAAAATCGAGTACCAAATGTCGCATTTTTGCAAGGTGATATGCGCCATTTTTTTTTAAAAAAACCTATTGAAAGTGTAATTATCACCGCCCGAACGACAAGCTATTTATTGACAAATAAAGATGTAATCAACACATTTTCAAGTATTTATAATAATTTAAAACCCACCGGAATTTTGTGTTTTGATTTTATTGATGCCAATGAATTTATCCCAAATATTGCAAAAGGGGAGGAGGTGACGCACAAAGCGAGTTTTGATGGCGAAGTCTATTTTCGAGAGAGTTTTTGGCAAGCAAATTTGGAAAATGGAATGGATTTTAAGTGGGATTCCGTTTATTACAAAAAAGAAAATGAACGCCAAATCAAAATTGGCGAAGACAATGCTATCATCAGAACATTTACACTTGACGAAATCAAAATTTTTCTCACGATTACCAATTTTAAAATCAAAAATATCATCAAACGCCCATCTTATGCTTTTCCGACTTATGTAATTATGGCGGAAAAATGGCCTCCCGCAGATTTCGTTCCGAGTACTCGGGACAGATTTTAATGGTTTTGTGCAAATGTCAAGCCTCATTTTTCAATTTCTGCAATTCCTTGACGCACTTTTTCAAATGTCTTTTGTTAAAAAAACACTATCTTTTATTAAAAAGTAAAGGCTTTACTTTTGAGTGATTTTTATATTTCGACCAAGATTTGTAGCTTTCAAAATAGCTTTAATTTCCACAAACAACCATTTGCAGAAATTGGAAATATAGTGATAACAACAACTTTACAAATTGTTTATTAAATAATGGGGTCTTTGACAATTTCTGCAAATCTTATAAATTTATGTATAAATAGCACTTTGGAAGTACTGAAAATAGCGAGTTAGTGAGCAGGTGACTTAAAGTCACCTGCTCACTTTTGCAGAAATTGTCAGAGAACCAAATAATGAATCTATTGCAAACTCAAACTTCTCCCAGTTTACCCCAAAATTTCGGAGTAAACTGGGTCAGTTTTGAATTTGAATTTGTCCCGAGGACTCGCATACGCATCAACACTAAAATTTATAATACGTATTATATTGATAGTTAATATTTTATAATAATATTCCGTTTTCCTAAAGTTGTAAAGTATTGCAAATAGCTATTCATAAAAATTGTTATTTTCGCTCTTTTGAAACCGTGTCGGTTTTAAAACCGACACGGTTTATTCCGACAGAAAAATAATCGTTTTTTAATAAAAAAAAACGCTGATTATTAATATTTTAAATATTACGAAATTTAGTGTTGATGCGTATGCGAGGACTCGGGCTGAATTTAATCAGGGTTCAATCACAATTTTCCCCATCACTTTTCTATCCATCATATCGACCAGTGCCTGTTGCGAATTTTCCAAAGTATAGACTTTATCAATATGCGGTTTTATTTGCCCTTTCGCATAGAATTGTATCAATTCCATCGTGTTTGCCATGTTTGCTTTAGGGTCACGCATCGCAAAACTACCCCAAAAAACGCCCACGATTTGGCAGCCTTTCAGCAGCGGCAAATTCATCGGAATCGAAGCAATACCTGCCGGAAAACCAACAACCAAAAAACGACCTTCCCAAGCCGTTGCCCGCAATGCCGCTTCCGTATAATCGCCACCGACAGGGTCATAAACTACGTCTGCACCGTCGCCATTCGTTATTTCTTTGATACGATTTTTTAAATTTTCGGTTGTGTAATTAATCGTAAAATCCGCCCCGTATTGTTGGCACAATGCCAATTTCTCGTCCGTTGAAGCGGCAGCGATAACCGTTGCCCCCATTAATTTGCCCAACTCAACCGCAGCCAAACCGACTCCGCCCGAAGCACCCAAAACCAACAAAGTTTCACCAGATTTTAATTTTGCTCTATCTTTTAAAGCGTGATATGACGTGCCGTAAGCCATCATAAACGAAGCTGCAACCTTATAATCCATCATCGGAGGCATTGGAAATACACTGTTTGACGGCACAACGACGGCTTCCGCAAAACCGCCAAAAGCCACCAAACCGAATACTTTATCACCCACTTTTACGTGTTTGACTCCCTCTCCTATTGCTTCCACGATTCCCGCCACATCGCTACCTGGCGAAAACGGTAATTGCGGTTTAAATTGATATAAACCTTGTATTATCAACGTGTCAGGAAAATTTACGCTGCACGCTTTTACTCGAATTAAGACTTCTTTCTTCTTAGGAACGGGCATCGGAATTTCCGATAAAACCATTTTTGATGGCAATCCCAATTCTTTGCACAACATTGCTTTCATTATTTGGATTTTTCTGGTTAAATAAAAAAGCAAGATACGAAATGAAGTTTTAAATTCAAATGCAAGTACAAATTCAGAAGTGCATTGGTGAATTTTTTGACTTAAATTTTGGCAGGTTAAAAAACCTCGTATATTCGTAAAAAAAATGCTGTGATTTCAATCTTCAACCGTATAAAATGAATTTCGTAAGATATTTTTTGTTATTAATATTCAACCTTTTAGGGTTGGTGATAGATGTTACGGCGGCTGTACTCACAACGCTTTTCAGTCGAAATCGGGTCGGAACTTATGATTATGCGGTTTATAAAGGAAAAAAACTGAAGTTGGATTTGTACTTGCCAAAAGTACAAAATGGTAATATTCCCCTCATTATTTTTGCTCACGGTGGCGGTTGGATAATGGGTTCACGGAAACAGATTGAAGTTGGGGTTTTGCGACAGCTCAGCCGAGGTTTTGCAGTGGCGAGTGTGTCGTATTCGTTGAGTACACGGGCGAAGTTTCCGCAACAAATTTATGAATGTAAAGCAGCTATTCGTTGGCTTCGAGCCAATTCAGAAAGGTTTGATTTGAATGGAGAAAACTTCATTTTTTGGGGTGTTTCGGCTGGCGGTCATTTGTCGAATCTTGTCGGGACGACTTCTGGGACGGTAATTTTTGAAGGAAATTTGGGCGATAATTTGGACGTTTCGAGTGCGGTTCAAAAAGTGGTTTCGTGGTATGCACCCACCGATTTATTACAAATGAAGAATAATGCCTTTTGGGCAATAGCGACCGATTGGACGACTTCTTTTTATCTTGGCTTTTTTATTAATAAACAACCTAAAAAAACGGAAATTGCAAATCCGCTGAATTATATTACCGAAAAAACGCCCCCTTTTTTTTTAACACACGGTACAAAAGATACGATTGTTAATGAAAATCAAAGTGAATTATTATATCAAAAATTAATAGCAAAAGGCGTTTTAGTGATTTACGAAAAAACGGATTTTTTGCATGGTGATATCCGATTTAATCGTAAAAGGCAGTTGAAAATGACGGAGGATTTTTTAGATGGATAATGTATCGCCGACTTTCGTCTGCAGATAACGTTTGACTTTTTTATTAATACCGTTACCTGCTGACTGACCAAAGCCAACGGTATAAGACACACTATTTCAACTTTACAGCCGTTCCATAAGCCAAAATTTCGGAACAACCTTGCATCACCATTGCCGTCTGAAAACGAATATTGATAACCGCATCTGCACCCAAATCTTCGGCATCCATAATCATTCTGTCAATGGCTTGATCACGAGATTCTGCCAACAGAATCGTGTATTCGCTAATTTCTCCACCGATAATATTTTTCAGTCCTGCCATAAAATCCCGACCAATATTTCTCGCTCGAACGGTGCTGCCTTGCGAAATACCCAAAATTGATTCGATTTCTCTGCCTGGCACTTGATCTGTTGTACTCAGTATCATTTTTTTGATTTTTTAGTTTGAATAAAGCTACAAATTATTGGAAAATTTCAAAAATATTCACTTTTTTAGATAAACGTTGCTTAAAAAATGAAGTGTTCTAATAATCAGCCTTCTCAACCAATCACGAATCTAATCCACAATTGACTTACAAACAAAATCTGGAATAATCCCCGAAGCATTAATTTTGCCTTCATAGCTGCGTTCACTGGTGTTGCCTGACAAGACTAAAACCGTTGCAATTCCGAACTTATTACCACCTAAAATATCGGTGTGTAACGTATCGCCAACCATCAAAATATCATTTCTTTCGTAGCTTCCCGACTCATTAATATGTTGAAAAGCATAATTAAACATTTGCGTATCTGGTTTACCAAAATGTATAAATTTTCGACCTAAAATATTTTCTGCCAACTTTGCAATTCCGCCCGTAGCAATCGACACGTCGTTCTTCGAAACAGGATATAATTTATCAGAATTGGCAATCACGACAGGGATTTTCTTTTTTCGCAGTAGATTCACCGTTTTATTAATATCCGTATTCCAATCAAAACCTTCATCATCCAAAAAAACCATTGCCGAAATATCCGAAATATCGTCCATATCAATATCGCCGACGGCAACCGCTTTCAGATTTGCTTCCAAAATATAGTGTGCTGCATTTGCCGTTCCCAAATATGCGACTCGCCCACTTTTGATTTTATTTTTCAAAAACATCTTTGCCATCATTCCCGACGTAATGATTTCCGCAGCAGAAAGTCCCTTTAAGCCTTGATTTTCAAAGCGTTCGGCTTGTTGTTCGGCACTTCGAGAAGCATCATTTGTCAAAATCCGAATCACTTTTCCCTGCTTTCGCAATTCGTCAATCGTCGCTTGAACATTCGGTATCAGCCCTTTGTGATTTTTGATAACGCCATAAGAATCCAAAAAAATGACCTTATAATTTTGGGCAATAGATAAAAAGTTTTTCATATTTTTTAATTGTTAGTACAAAATTTGACGAGCCACATCGGGTCATCTTTTGGTGCAATATTAATAAAAAAATAGAACTAACCGAATTGCAGATACTAAAGTTTAAAAGTTTAGTAAACGTCAATTTATATGTAGTTTTGCGTCCGAAAAAGTAAAAATCAGCATTAATATTAATTAGCATCAAATGAAAGACTACGAAATTCTAATCATTGAAACGGTTATAACCGTCATCGTTTTCATTGTTTCCTTGAATTTTAGTAAAAAATTAATTGAGCAAACAGGCTTAAAATTTTCGTATCATAAAACTCGAATCAAGATTTTAAAGAAAATCATTTCGTTCGGTTTATACCTTACTTTAATTGGCTTATTGACCTTAATTTGGGGTGTAGAACGCTCCGATTTGTTATCTTACATTGCTTCTTTATTGACAATTTTTGGCATTGCGTTTTTGGCTCAATGGTCGATTTTGTCGAATATTACGGCTTCACTAATTATCTTTTTTAATCATAAAGTAAACATTGGTGACTCGATTGTTATTTTAGATAAAGATTATCCGATAGCAGGAAAAGTCAGTGATGTTGGGATATTTTTCGTGGTCATTAAAACGCCAGAACAAGATTATGTTTCAATGCCAACGAATGTTTTTATGCAAAAAATGGTCAAAAAAATTACTAAAAAAGAGTAGATTTTCTTAGTGAAAAAATACTTTTATTGAACTCATCCTGAGCACTCGGGAGAGGGTTTGGGCTGGGTTCATAGATCGGACAATTAAGTAAATACAAAAATTACTAAAAGAATATTATTAATGAAAAAATTATCAATTATCCTTTTTTTATGCGTTTCTACGTTTCAACTTTCCGCTCAACTACAAAATTTAACGTTTGGAACGGATAGTACTTTTGAAGTTATTACGTGGAATATTGAATGGTTTCCGAAAAACGGAACAACGACCGTTGACTCGGTTCGGCAAATTTTACAATCTTTAGATGCCGACATTATCGCTTGTCAAGAAATCGGTGATACTAATGTTTGGAAACAAATGATTGCGACTTTACCAGATTATGAAACCGTTTTTCAAACCAATTATTACGCAGGTTTGGCGTATTTGTATAAGCCGAGTTCGGTTGAAATTTTGGATTATTACGAAATTTATTATACCTCGCCTTTTTGGAAAAATTTCCCTCGTGCGCCGAAAGTTTTGGAAGTCCGAGTCCAAGGCGAAGAATTTATTATCATCAATAATCACCTCAAATGTTGTGGCGACGGCACGTTGAGTTATGGTGTGACGAATGACGAAGAAAATCGCAGATACGGAGCTATGAATTTGATTAAAACCTATATTGATACGAATTTTCCGACTAAAAATGTCCTCGTTGTTGGAGATTTGAATGACGAATTAACGGACGATGAATCCGATAATGTTTTTCAAGATGTGATGGGTGATATTTTTAACTATAAGTTTATAGATATGGCAATCGCAGAGGGTTCGAGCTTCAATTGGTCTTATCCGAGTTGGCCTTCGCACCTTGACCATATTTTGGTTACCAATGAATTATTCGATGAATTTAGCAGTTCGAGTGCCGTTATTGAAACTATTAAAATCGAAAATTTCTTGTCAGGCGGCTTCAATTATTACGATAATAATATTTCGGATCATCGACCGGTCGGTTTCAAGTTTGATGTCAATTCAAATACGTCTTCCACCAAAAATCAATTGGCAAAAACCAACTTAAATATTTATCCGAATCCTGCGACCAATCAGTTTTCGGTTGCATTAAAAAATGATATTCAAAATGGTTTTTTAGAAGTTTTTAATGCGAATGGACAACGGGTAAAATCGTTGATGTTGCTGAATAGTCAATCTTTGGTTGAGGTAAATATTGAGGGCTTAGTGAATGGGATTTATTATGTAAAAGTAAGTTCGGAAAGCGGGGAAATGACTGGTAAACTGGTCGTTTTTGAGCAATAAAAACGCATTAGAGTAATATATCTAACGTCATTTTCTTCTTTTGAATGGGTTATTTTTTTGTGAATGGTAAAAGTAGAGGGATTTTAAATTCGGTTTTCATTGAAATTTGATAAAAATCCATCTACTTTTTACCATCTGTTAGTTACTCATAAGACACCCTACAAGTCTGACATTCATAAGTTCCCTTTTCTGTTTTTTGCAATTTAATACCTTCTAAATGTTCGGTTGCATAAGCCTGAATCCAGCCTTTGCGTTCATTTATATTATTCAAATCAATTTTTTCCTTCTCAACCACGTTATAAAATTTTCCATTATATTCTTGTTTTCCCCAGCAATTTGGGCAAAAACTTTCTGGTGTAATGTCTTTATCTCCGCTCGCTTTTTTCCTTAATAAATTTGAAAATATTTGTACAAGATTCATAAATTTGGTTTTTTATAATTCGTTAGAAACCGTATCGGTAACTTGTTTTATTGCCTTAATTCCAGCCTAATTTTTTTCGTTCATGCCAATAGTATTTTGGTTCAATCGCAAAATCTTTCAACAATTCAATCTCCTCATTCGTGAATTTAAAATCATTCATCTTCAAATTTCCAACCAAATGTTCGTTAATCGCCGCGCCGCTTAGTATTTTAAATGGTTCAATCGAATCCGCAATAAATCGCATTGCAATTGCGTCGATACCAACCTTATATTTATTTGCCAATCGATTTAAAATCGAATATTTTTTTTCATAATTTGGAAAATTAGCATTTGGAAAAACTCGTCCATTTGCCATTGCTTCTTTGATAATCAACCGTTTATTCGCTGCGTTCAAATCGGCTGCAACTGTTGCGATACTTTGGTCAAATATATTATAGGTTACTTGAAACGCATCAAATAATTCTAAACCATTGACTTCAACTTCCATCGCTTTTTTCAATACTTCAACTTGATTATCACCGGTTGTCGTAATCGCAATTTTTAAATGATATTCTGATTTCAACTCTGCCAAACGATTCAAAACGGCTTCATTTTTCAATATCTTTGTTTCAAAAGTAGCCGAATGAATTTGGTAAGTCGTCAAGTTTGGCAATAAACCTTTGGAAAATTCCCATTGTCGATTTAAGTTGGCTAAACTGTGTTCTTTGACTTCGTGTATCTCGGCATCAATATCAAAATTTGCAGTATAAGAATATCCCCATTTTGTTGCAATTTCAATTGTTTTATCCGCTTTGGCTTTCGCCCAATTTAAGACCAGTTCTTCCGCAATACCATAATTCGGAGCCGTATCAAAATATCGAATTCCTTGGTTATAAGCCACTTCCAAAACCGCTATCCCATTTGATTTGAATTGTTCTAAATCGAAGGCTGCAACAGCTTCTTGACGAATATTAATATAATGCGGACGACCAATTGCGGCAGTTCCAAGTCCTATTATCTGTTTGTTCAAAATTGATTTTTTTAATAAATAAGCCGTGTAATTTTAGGATAATCGAAAGAACGATTTTTCCTTATGTTTGTAAATCAGTGCTCAACCTACGAACTACAAGACAACATCGAACAACCCACTTTGTGCCTCGCCCATTCTGGACGTTTCGCAAACCAATTTTCAGATTCTGGTTGCTCATCATACGGTTTTTTCAGTATTTCATGTAATTCTGAAAT
>Ga0222647_1000873_pt1 | contig 10519 bp, 11 predicted proteins | sample AntAcemetagen333_FD_179864 | JGI IMG/M metagenome (GOLD analysis project Ga0222647, IMG submission 179864) | Saline water microbial communities from Ace Lake, Antarctica - #333 | ecosystem: Environmental > Aquatic > Non-marine Saline and Alkaline > Saline | place: Antarctica: Ace Lake...
AGTGTGAGAATGCAACATCACAAGGTAATGACGCTATTTCTTGTATAGATATTCAATTTCCTGTTACAATTTTAACGTATGGTATTACTTTAGAGCAAACAGGAAGTGTGGTTGTACAATCAGAAAAACAACTTTATACGTTTATGACAGATTTACAATCGGATGAGTTGTTTACTATAAATTATCCAATAAGTGCAACTTTAAGCAACGGAACAAATGTTCAAATTAATAGCGATGCCGAGTTTCAAAACGCAATTTCAGAATGTATTCAATTTGAAGACGAAAAAGAGCAAGCGGCAAATACAGCGAATGAGGTAGAAGCTATTTTAAGCGGAACTAAATTTAAGGTAGAGACCTTTGTTAAAGCGGGTGTTAATACAGCAAATGAGTATACAAATTGGTCTATAGAGTTTACAAACGACTTAAAAATAGTAGCTAAAAACTTTGTAAACGCTGCTTTAGGAGAAGTTAACGGAACCTACACAGTAAGTTCAGAAACAGAAGCTTTTTTAAATATTAATTTTGCAAGTAATACAGCAGTAAGTGCTTTAGATAATACTTGGGTAATTAGTACTTATAGCGATACATTAATTACTTTAAAAAGGAAAACGGATGCATCTGTAACATTAGCTTTTAAAAAGATATAAAAATGAAAGTAGAATTAGTTTTTGGTTAGTTGATGATAACTTTACGACTACTACCATATTGGTAATAGTTGTAAAGTTTTAAATAAAAGTAAAATGAAAAATAATATTTTAAAAGTAGTTTTAGTTTGTATCCTTTTTTTTTCTTGTACTTCAGAAAAAGTTGATGTAATTGATGCCGGAAATAATGGAAATACAAACGCTGCAAACAACAGACAAGCAACAGGATCTTCTGCAAATGATTTGCTTTCTGCAGATATCTTTAAAAAAATGATCGTTGAACTTGCATATATTGAAGGTTTTAAACCATCAGAAATTGCAAAAAACAACTTTAAAAATTTTATAAATAACAGAACTTTTAAACCAGAAGGAGTTGAGTTTGTTGAAAAAAAAATTCCATCAACAGGAAAAACAGTCTATACTTTAGAAGAAGTAGTTGCTATAGAAAAAGAACATAGAACTAAATATAATACAAATACAACAGTAGCGGTTTGGGTTTTGTTTATAAACGGAAAGTCTTCTAAAGACACGAACCAAGGGTCAACTTTAGGTGCTGCATATTGGAATACTTCTTTTGTAATTTATGAGGAAACAATTCATGGTTTAACTGATAGTGCTTTTGAACCCGAAAGAAGCTTGTTAGAATCATCGGTAATTCATCACGAATTCGCACATCTTTTAGGATTAACAAATCTAGGAAGTAATTTACAAAGCGATCACGAAGACGCTACACATCCAAAACACTGTAATATAAAAAGTTGTTTAATGTATTGGGCGGCAGAAACAAGCCAAGGAATTGGCAATATGATTTCTGGAGGTCAAGTCCCAACACTAGACACGCAATGTTTAGCAGATTTAAAAGCAAACGGAGGTAAATAATAATTTAAAAAATTAAAAATGAAAACAATATATACAACATTAGCAGTATTAATGATAACTACAATATCCTTAAATGCACAAGACACAAAGAACAAATCAACAGCGGGTTTTAAAGGAGGATATAATTTATCTTCAGTTAGTTTTAATGGGGAATCAGAGACTGCAAAATTACACGGCTTTCATATTGGAGCGTATGTAGAATCTTATATTGGTAAGCATCTTTCTATTCAACCAGAAGTTTTATACTCGCAACAAGGATATAAAATTATAGACGGCAATACTACGTTTACGCAAAAGTTAAACTATATAAATATTCCAGTAATGTTTAAATTGTATCCTGTAAAAAGTTTCTTTTTAGAGGTTGGGCCACAAATAGGTTTTTCAATTTCGCACAAAGAAACTTTTGATTCTGGATTTATTTTATACGATACTTCAAAAGAATTTGAACCAAGTAATTTTGATTGGGGAGTTAATGTAGGTGCTGGTTTTAAAAGTGATGCAGGTGTTAGCTTAGGCGCAAGATATCATTTAGGACAAAGTGATATTTATGATCAAGACAAACCAAAAAATAGCGTTTGGCAATTGTATTTAGGATTTGAACTTTAGTAAGAACAAATAAAAAAGAGAAGTAATTTACTTCTCTTTTTTTATGAAACTTAAAACTTCTTTTACGCCATTAATTTCTAGATTACCCAATTCTAATTTTCCAATTCTAACACGAATTAAACGCAATGTTGGGTAACCAACAGCAGCAGTCATTTTACGAACTTGTCTAAACTTTCCTTCTCTAATAATAATAGAAACCCAACTTGTTGGGCCATGCCTTTCATCTCTAATTTTCTGAGTTCTTAAAGGGAATTTAGGATCCTCAATTAAAAAAGCTTTTCCGGGTTTTGTAATGTATTTTTTACCATCAAAACCAATTTCTACACCTGTTTTTAATTGTTCTACAGCTTCTTGTGTAATAAGTCCGTCAACTTGAACATAGTATTCTTTTTCATATTTACTACTTCTAATTTCTTCGGATATTTTCCCATCCGTAGTTAATAAAAGCAACCCTTCAGAAGCTACGTCTAAACGACCAATTGCCATAGTTCCTGTAGGAAAATCATATAGATCGCCCAATAATTTTTTCTTCCTTTTTGCAGGGTTTACAAACTGAGAAATCATTCCCCAAGGTTTATGAATAATAAAATGACGGTGGTTTTCTATCAAATTACATTACTTTAATTTTAATAGAAAAAACATTTTCACCTTTTGATAAACTCATATTTTCTTCAGAAAATTTTTGGTCTGTATATGATGTGTATTGCGTTATTGGTTCTATACATAACATGTTATCAACTTCGGTCCACAACATAAAATTATTAAACCCTGTTGTACTAATTTCTAGGTCGTTTTTGTCACTGTTTTGTAAGATTATTTTATCAGAATTTAAAACAGGAAAAGCATTATGGCCTACCTCATAAATTTCAGCTAAGGTAATTTTTTTGTTATTTGATGTTACTGTTTCGTTACCTAAATTTGATAATAAAAAAGCAGGATGATAACCCAACATAAAAGGCATTCCCTCTTCAGAATTGATAATAAACTCGATTTTTAAAACATCATTTTCTAACATAAAATTTTTTGAAAAAGTAAAATCAAATGGCCAAAATAAATATTCTTCAGTGGATTTTACAGGAAACTTACTGTTTTTTATAAGTGTGTTTTTTGTATATTTTTTGATAAAACTCGCGCTCTTCTCATCCGAAGAAATTAGATTATATTCCAAATCGCGCAACAAACCATGTTGATCTTGTATTGCATCGCCAATTTTTGTATGAACTCTAAAATTATTTTTAGAAGTTGGACCTATTACAGGAAACATTTCAACATCAGAATTGCGCCAACCTTTGCTTCCTTTTTGATGCATGTATTCTTGGTTCTCTTTTTGAAAACTAATTAATTCTCCTTGCTCAATGCTAACTTGACTATTTGTGTTTTTTAAAAAAATGGTGGAATTCATAAATTAAATTTTGAGTAAAAATAGTGTAAAAATGTATTTTATTTCTTTGGAAAATAGATTTAGATTTACGTAACTTGTCATCCCTTATTTAAAAATAAAATTATCAAGACTTATGGCAGTAGATAAAGAAAAAGAAGCAAAATTAAAAGCATTACAACTTACCCTAGATAAGTTAGATAAAACCTACGGAAAAGGCGCTGTAATGAAACTTGGAGACGTAGCGATTGACGATATAGAGTCAATTTCTTCTGGTTCTTTAGGACTAGATTTAGCTTTAGGTGTGGGTGGATATCCAAGAGGTAGAGTTATTGAAATTTATGGTCCTGAATCTTCAGGTAAAACAACACTTACTTTACATGCAATTGCAGAGGCTCAAAAAGCTGGAGGAATTGCTGCTTTTATTGATGCAGAGCACGCTTTTGACCGTTTTTATGCAGAAAATTTAGGTGTAGATATAGAAAATTTAATTATTTCTCAACCAGATCATGGAGAGCAAGCTTTAGAAATTGCAGAAAACTTAATTAGATCTGGCGCAATAGATATTGTTGTTATAGATTCTGTTGCCGCATTAACGCCAAAAGCAGAAATTGAAGGTGAAATGGGTGATTCTAAAATGGGTCTTCATGCACGTTTAATGTCGCAAGCGTTGCGTAAATTAACAGGTACAATTTCTAAAACAAAATGTACGGTTATTTTTATCAACCAGTTAAGAGAAAAAATTGGAGTGATGTTTGGGAACCCAGAAACCACAACGGGAGGAAATGCGTTAAAATTTTATGCTTCTGTGCGTTTAGATATTAGAAGAAGAACACAAATTAAAGACGGAGACAGAGTTATTGGAAACAGTACTAAGGTTAAAGTTGTAAAAAATAAAGTAGCACCGCCTTTTCAAGTTGCAGAATTTGACATTATGTATGGAGAAGGAATATCAAAAGTTGGAGAAATTTTAGATATTGGTGTAGAACTAGGTATTGTAAAGAAAAGCGGTTCTTGGTTTAGTTATGGTGAAACTAAATTAGGTCAAGGAAGAGATGCTGTTAAAGGATTAATTAAAGACAATCCAGAATTAGCAGACGAGCTAGAAAAGAAAATAAAACTAGCTATCGAAAATCAAGAGTAAGCACTCTAAAGCCTAATCACTATTAAAACTGCTGTAGAAGTAATTATCTATAGCAGTTTTTTTTATAATTCGAAGAACTTAAGTTCATCAAACAAAAGAGTTTTAACTATTTTTGATTGAGAACAAATTTAGAAAGAATACCATTGATTAGAATATCGGACAACATACAATTAAAAGCTATCTTAGATATAGATGCTGCATCTCTTTTTAGTTTGATGAAAGAAGTATATCCTTTAGCATATGGTCATTTTTGGACGGATAACGGCGACTGGTATGTAAATATGCAATACGCAACACCACATATTTTAAAAGAAGTATCTGCAGAAAATTCTGAGTATTATTTCGTTCTTTTTGATGACGAAATTATAGGGAATCTCAGATTTGTTTGGGATGAAAAACTAGCTAATTTATCTGATGAAAAACAAGTAAAATTGCATCGAATTTATTTGCATAAAAAAACACAAGGAAAAGGAATTGGAAAAGCAATTCTTTCTTGGTTAGAGAAAAAAGCAATACAAAAAGGCTATCATATTATTTGGTTAGATGCTATGAATGAACAAACACAAGCGTTTGAGTTTTATAAAAATCAGGGTTATACTCATCATTCACATACATTTTTACCTTTTGATTTAATGCATAAAGAGCTTAGAAAAATGAGTCAGTTGTTTAAAAAAATTTAAACTCCTGTACTTCCAAAACCACCAGAACCTCTTGCTGTTTCGCTTAAAACGCTAACTTCTTGCCAATTTACACGTTCGTGTTTTGCAATAATTAATTGCGCAATTCTTTCACCATCGTTAATAATAAACTCTTCATTAGATAAATTGACTAAAATAACGCCAATTTCTCCTCTGTAATCTGCGTCTACAGTTCCTGGAGAGTTTAAAACTGTAATGCCTTTTTTAGCAGCTAAACCACTTCTAGGTCTAACTTGTGCTTCAAAACCAATTGGTAAAGCGATGAATAAACCCGTTTTTACAATGGCTCTTTCTAAAGGTTTAAGCGTAATTGATGCATCAATATTTGCTTTTAAATCCATTCCTGCTGCGCCATCAGTTTCATAATTAGGTGTTGCGTGCTTAGATTTGTTTATGATTTGTACGTTCATGTATCTATAAATTATATAAAAATGTAATAACCTCTAAAAATTCGGCTTTCCAGAAAGACTCCGTATGTTTTCCGTTAGCAACAATTTTTGTTTTAATATTTTTTTTTGAAAAACCAGTTTCTAACAATAATTTTTCCATGCTTTGGGTATCAGAAACCATCGTATTTCCCTCCTTTTCGCCAACTAATAAAAAGAGTTTTGTGTTGGTTTGTTTACCGTTTTCTTTGGCAAAATTAATTATTTTGTTAGAAAACCAAAAAGAAGTAGAAAGTGCACCAATTTTACCAAAAATTTCAGGATGTTTTAATCCTCCGTAAAAAGAAATTAATCCACCTAAAGAGCTGCCAATAATTGCAGTTTGATTCGCGGTTGGTTTTGTTCTATAATTTTTATCAATATAAGGCTTTAACTGGTTTACTAAGAAATTGATATAGATATCCCCTTTTCCGCCCCCATATTTTTCGTGTTTCCAAGGTGTATATTCTTCAATTCTTTTTTCTCCTCCATTTTCAATACCAACAATAATAAACCCTTTTCCTGTTTTTTTGTAGCGTTCATTTAGCATTTCATCAACGTCCCATTCACCTATAAAAGAAGTAGCATCATCAAATAAATTTTGAGCATCATGCATATAAATTACAGGATAATTTTCTGAAGAAGTTTCGTAATTTGGCGGTAAATACAACCAAATTTTATGAGAAACCTCATTTAATCCGTCAATAATAAATTCTTTTTTTAGGATAGAAACATTTGCTGCTCTGGTAGATGTTTTTTCTTCAATTTTAACGACTAATTCTTCCTTTTTTTGAGCAGATGTTTCGAAAGAAATCTTCAGAAACAAAAAAGAAAAAAGAAGAAGGATTGTTAATTTCATAAATTTACTGTCTATTTATCGCAAAGATAATAAAACAGTCAAGGATTCCTTATAAGTTAATAGTTTTGTTACTTTTGACGCATAAATTTAGATATATGAGCGAGCATCAGAAAATTGCAGTTTTTGGAGGGGGAAGTTGGGCAACTGCCATTGTTAAAATGTTGACAGAAAATTTAGAAACGGTTGGTTGGTATATGAGAAATACGCAGGCTATCAAATATATTAAAGTAAATAATCATAACCCAAAATATTTACGTTCTGCTGAAATAGATTCAAACAAACTTGAGTTATCTAGTGATATAAATTATATGGTTGCCAATTATGATGTGTTGATTTTTGCAATACCATCTGCTTTTTTAACAAGCGAACTAAAGAAACTAAAAGAACCCTTAGAGGGAAAAATTATTTTTTCTGCAATTAAAGGAATCGTTCCAGAAACAGGATTAATCGTTGGCGAACATTTTAATACAGCGTATACTGTTCCTTTAGAAAATATTGGGGTAATCTCAGGACCTTGTCATGCAGAAGAAGTTGCTATGGAGCGCTTATCGTATTTAACAATTGCTTGTCAAGATGAAGAAAAAGCTAAAAAAATGGCTAAAGCATTAGAAAGTAATTATATAAAAACCAAGATTTCTGATGATATAATTGGTACAGAATATGCGGCAATGTTAAAAAACATTTATGCTGTTGCGGCAGGAATTGCTCATGGTTTAGGATATGGAGATAATTTTCAATCAGTGTTAATGAGCAACTCAATTCGTGAAATGAAAAGGTTCATTAAAAAAGTGCATAAAATGAAACGAAACATTAATGATTCTGCTTACTTAGGAGATTTATTAGTGACAGGCTATTCAACTTTTAGCAGAAATAGGCAATTTGGAAATATGGTTGGCAAAGGATACACGGTGAAATCTGCGCAAATGGAAATGAGTATGATTGCAGAAGGATATTACGCTACTAAAAGTGCCTTTAAAATAAAGGAAGAAAATGGCACAAAAACACCAATTATAAACGCAGTTTACAATGTTTTGTATAATCAAAAAAATCCTAAAAAAGAATTTAAAAAGTTGACGAATAAAATAGATTAATTGTTTAATTTTGAACAATTATTTATGTTTTTAAACTTTTACTATGAAAACAATACAAGAAGTTGTAGAAAGTACCATTAGAAAAACACCTTTTATAGAGGAGGCTTTAAATGAGAAGCTGATAAATGTCTCCTCTTTGGCAAGAATTATTTTACCAGAAGTTTCTGCTGTTTTAAAGAAAAACGTGAAGGTTGGCGCTGTAATGATGGCGATTAACAGACTTTCGCCAGCAAGCGAGTTACGCATTAGAAAAAATATAAAAAAGTTAGCCTTAGATTTAGGTGATGTAATTGTACGATCAGATTTATGCGATTTTACTTTTAAAAACACCCCTTCTTTATTGCGTGAAATTGCAAAAATACTAACTAAATCTTCAGAAGACTCTGATTATTTCTTAACGGTTTCTCAAGGAATTTTTGAGACAAACATTGTAACCAGTAAAAACTTAAGACCTTTTGTAGAAGAAATTTTTGAACCAGAAACATTGATAAATAGTGTTTTAGATTTGGCGTCAATTACTATAAAACTGCCAAAAGAAAACCAAGCTCAATCAGGTATTTACTACTTTATTTTAAAGCAATTAGCTTGGGCAGATATTCCTTTACAAGAAATTATCTCTACAACCAACGAGATGACAATTGTTGTAAAAGAAGAAGACATCAACCAAACATTTGCTATTTTAATGGACATGAAATTAAGCTAATTCATGGCTAAACAAGATCCCTATGCTGCGCTAAGAATAAAAGAATTTAATATTTTTTTATTTGTTAGATTCTTATTAGTTTTTGGTTGGTCCATGCAATTTATTGTTATAGAATGGGAAGTTTATAGCATTACAAAAGATCCATTATCATTAGGAATTATTGGTTTAATGGAAATTATTCCTGCTTTTTCTATGGCATTATTTGCAGGTCATATTGTAGATCAGAAAGAAAAAAGAAATTTATTAGCTATTTGTACAGCCGCTTTTTCTTTAATTAGTTTAGGTTTATTTTTTTTAACTTCTGATGCTATTACTGGTCATTGGTCTACAAACGCAACGCTATATTCAATTTATGGTTTGGTTTTTTTCGGCGGATTTTTACGTTCGTTTTTCGGTCCAACAATTTTCTCTTTAGTAGCACTTTTAGTTCCTAAAAAAATATATCATAATGCAGCAACCTGGAGCACAAGTACCTGGAAAACCGCATCTGTTTCTGGGGCTCTTTTTGGCGGTTTTTTTATTAGCTGGATAGGCGTTGACAAAACGCTATGTTTGGTTTTTGTTTTAGTAGTTTTATCATTTATTTTCCTTTTTCAAATTAAAAAGAAACCTATTTTAAACACAAAAATTGGCGAGCCTATTATGCAAAGTTTAAAAGTTGGTGTGTTGTTTGTGTTCCAAAATAAAGCTATTTTAGGAGCCTTAACGTTGGATATGATTGCGGTTTTATTTGGCGGAACGGTGGCAATTTTATCAGTCTTTGCGCAAGACGTTTTAAAAGTAGGTCCTGAAGGTTTTGGCATTTTAAATGCATCAATTTCTATGGGAAGTATTGTAACGATGCTTTTAACAACCTACATTCCAATCAACAGAAATACGGGTAAAAAAATGTTGATTTCCGTATTTATTTTCGGATTAAGCATGATTGCTTTTGGATTGTCCTCTATCTTTTGGGTAAGTGTTTTAGCGCTCTTTATAAGTGGCGCGGCAGACGGAATCTCGATGGTAATTAGACAAACCATTTTACAGTTAAAAACACCCGATGAAATGAGAGGAAGAGTCTCTTCTGTAAACTCGATGTTTGTTGGTTCTTCTAACGAATTAGGTGCTTTTGAAAGTGGTTTAGCAGCCAAATTAATAGGACCTGTTGCTGCGGTAGTTTTTGGCGGAACAATGACTTTAATTACGGTAGTTGCAACCGGAGCATTAAACCCAACAATTAGAAATCTAGACCTTACCGCAGATATTGAGGAAAGCGAAAAATAATAATTCTCTTTTTTCAAGCCACAATTTTTGATATATACAAACAAACAGTTTTATGAAAAAACTTTGCATCTTTTCTTTTTTAATTTGTACATCGATTTGTTTTTCGCAAAAAATAACCTTAAAAATTCTATCTTCTTCAACAAAGGAGTCAATAGAAAAAGCACATGTTTTTTTTAATAATGATGCTGTTTATACTGATGAAAACGGTGAATTTTTGGTTGATTTAGAAAACAAAAAAAGTATTACAATTCGCATTTCTCATATTAAATATGAAAACGTAGAAATTGTTTATAAGTTTGGATATTCCCCTTTAATAATTTTTCTTGATGAAAAAGAAGAACAACTAAAAGCTATAAAAATTAATGCAAAAAGAAAGCTTAAAAATAGTATCGATTTTAAGAAATTAAAAGATTTACCCAAAGCAGTTTATTCTTTTGGATCTGTTATAAATGATAGAAAGATTTATGTCTTTGGCGGCGATGCTTCTAGCGAATACGAAAAAAACAAAGAAGGAATGAGTCAGCTTCAATCGAGTTCACAGGCAGAAATAATGAAATTTTTAACAAAGCCAAAACCAATTAGTTTTAATGCTTATGTTGGAGACATTCAATTTTATGATATAACCCAACAAAAATGGCAAATTAAAGAAGATAAAATTATAAAAAGAGCCTATCATAGCGCAATTTATTACAAAGACACTGTTCTTATAATTGGAGGTAAAATGCTGTCTAAAAAGAAGTCAAGAGAGTTATTAGCAGATCAAATAGAATTAGTTTCATTAAAAGATTTATCTATTAAAAATGACGAAACAAATCCGCATCAAGCA
>Ga0222647_1000877_pt1 | contig 10502 bp, 9 predicted proteins | sample AntAcemetagen333_FD_179864 | JGI IMG/M metagenome (GOLD analysis project Ga0222647, IMG submission 179864) | Saline water microbial communities from Ace Lake, Antarctica - #333 | ecosystem: Environmental > Aquatic > Non-marine Saline and Alkaline > Saline | place: Antarctica: Ace Lake | collected...
GGCTACAAAGACAAATTTGCTCTCAAATTCTTCTGTGCCACTATACAAACCGACAACTTGAACTTCCGTTTTATAAAATGCGTTATTGGGGTTTATAAATCCTGTTCCCGGCTTAGGAACAATAATTTGTAATTGTTCACCGTAACTTTTTACTCCTAAAGATAATTTTATTGCAATTGTTCTGCCAATTACTGCTGTATTTACATACATTGTATCTAACCAAGTACCTTGACTTAAAACAGAATCTATTCGCGTTATTTTTGGATAATTATCTTCAACACCTTTTATATACGCAATTTCACTTTTATCATTATATTCTAAAAAAACACGTTCTTCTATAACTTTAGAACTCGCTATTATAAATTGATTTTTATTTAAGATTTGCTGAACATCATCCGTAATAAAAAAAGATTTTCCTTGAACAGCTGTAATTTTAATATCTGGATCTGAAGAATCTAACAAGCTATAACTAAAAGTACGCAAACCAGAAAAACCAGAAAGGATAATGAAAAGGGCTAAAGAACCTACAATTACACCAAATGAGGCAATAATAGTAACAATGTTTATGGCATTATTACTCGTCTTTGTAAATAAATATCTTTTGGCTATGTATAGAGAAAAACTCAATTAGGATGCTTGAATTTACTGTTTTCTACGTCTTGGTAAAACTTCTGGATTTTTAATAGGATCTTCGTCTCCTCCTTTTAAAGAATTGTCAATTTTTTCTATATAATCAAGAGTATCATCACCAAAAAACAACAATTCTGGCATTCTACGCAACTGATTTTTAGTTCTTTTTGCCATTTCGTGACGTATTAAAATGGTATTCGATACCACTCCTTTTATAATATCATCTCGTTTGATTGATGGGAAAACGCTCAAATATACCTTTGCTACTCCTAAATCTGAAGTAACATGTACTTTAGAAACAGAAATAATAACTCCCTTCATGCCATCTTGAGCTGCTTTTTGCAACACGTCTACCAAATCTTTTTGCAAAACTCCTGCAATTTTTCTTTGTCTATTTGTTTCTTCCATGCTACAAATTTACGACAATTTTAGAGAGTGTAAATTTTATTTTTTATAGCATAGGTAACCATCCCAACTCTATTCTTTACATTTAATTTAGAAAATAAACTATTCCTATAATTATCAATTGTTTTGGGACTTAAACACATTTTGTCAGCGATTTCTTTGTACGTTAATTCAGTACAAGAAAGTTTCAAAAATTGACGTTCTTTTTCATTAATATCAATTTCTTTAACCTCGTTACCCGTAAGTGAACTCATTAAAATATTTGTTACATTTTTTGTATGATAAAATCCGTTTTCTATAATTTCTGTTTCAAACCTTTGTTGCGCCTCTTTTGGTTCTTCAACTAAAGAATTTTTCTTTTTTTGAAAAACAGCAAACAGAACTATTAGCGCTATAACTATAAAAAGGACTGATAAAGTTGAAACTATTAAAACTAATCCTCCATTTTCTTGCATGTAACCAAACCGTAGATAAAACATAAATGAAATACAATAATAATAGAATAAAGTAAAGGAAACATTACTCTATTGTCAAAAAAACCAGAATATATTAATGCAAAAAAGGGTATCGTTGATAAATAAAATATTAAAAAACCAACGGAAACCCAAAAAGATAGCATTTTCTTATAATTTAAGATTTTGTCAGAATTTAATAATTCTCTGAAAAATAAGATAATAAAAACACTATTAACAACACCTTCAATAAACACTGTATAATTTTGTAAGATTAAAAAATAAAAACTACTTAAAAATATAGTATTAAAAATTAATGCTAATAATTTTATTAAGTTTAAAGTTCCTTTTTCTTTTATTAATTTAGAGTAGATTAAAAAGAAAAAATTAAATTCGAAAAACGTGAATATATTTAAGACTGCTAGTCCATTACCATAAAAAACTGTGCCTGCTAAATATTCAAATAAAACGATGAAAAATAAATAAATTACAAGGAACTTATAGAAAGTTAACTCTTTATAATTTATTAAAAAAAATTAGACTTAAAATTAAAGAAAGATATTCAAAATATGGATAAATTACTTGGATCATTATTATACTAAAATGGAGGATTAACTGGACCTCTGTTTAAAGCAGAACTGGGCTCGTCTTGCACTAAACTTAAAGAAAAAATAGCTGCTCTATTTACACTTCTTGTAGTTTCATCTGCATATTTATCTAAAATACTTTTCATAGAAACTGGTTTCATTTTATCAGAAACTAGAGGTTCAAAGGCAATGTTTTTTTTATTACAAATATTTGTTATTGGTACTAAAATAAAACAGACACTATTCTGATATTCTTTAATTTTATAATCTGATGGATAGGGAGAAGTAAATATTCTAATTCCTGTTAAATCAATTTCTTTTTCTTTAGACATTCTTTCAATTTAAGCAATATATTGTTTAATTTCTTACAAACTAAAAAATTGCGAAATAGTTTCAATACTATCTTTTCCTTCAGTTTTATTGGTAATATAATTATTTAAAACTATTCTTTGACCATTGTCATATCCTTTAAACATACTAGCCATTTCTGGATATGTAATTGCCTGTGATGGTCTTTCACTATTTTGAATGTCATTCAATTTAACTTCTTCATTACTCTTGCTTTTACACGAAAAAAGGAAAATTATTAGCGTAAAAAATATAATATACCTGTTAAGTCTAGTTTTCATAATTTTTTTTTGCAGATGGTCACTAAAAATACAAAATAAATAAACAAGTAAAACTTATGAGACTATGAAAAGGGATTTTCCTTAAAAAATTAAGGGGTTTTTCCTGAATAATTTATTCATAAAATTTAAGGAATTTTGAAATGTTATTTAATTAAAATATCGTTATTAAATACATTGGGGAAAATTGCTAAAAAAAGTACCTTTTATTTAAAAGGTGTTTTTTTATACTTGGTAATAAAAAAAATAACGCGAAAAATCTCAAAATAGTTTCCTATTTTGAGATTTAATATTTATAATACGTTGTATTAGTCTGCTAAAATAATAGCTTTGTTATCCTTTAATTCTAAAGTACCTGACTTAATTGTGAGGGTTAAGATTTTATCATCATCAATATGAGGCTCTAAATGTCCACTAATGATATCAATTTCTAAATGCTCTAGTGTATGCACATGAATCTTAACAATACCTTCTTTTAGGATTGAAACTACTGGTGCGTGGTTCTTTAACATTTGAAACTCCCCATCAATACCGGGTACAGAGAACGAGTCAACTTTTGACGAAAACAAAATAGCTTCTGGTGTTACAATTTCTAAAAACATATCTTTTATAGTTTTTAGTTGTTAGTTGTTAGTATACACTTCCAACCGCCAACTATTTAAGCTTCTGCTAACATTTTTTCACCAGCGTCAATTGCATCTTGAATTGATCCTCTCAAGTTAAATGCTGCCTCTGGATATTTATCTAACTCACCATCCATAATCATATTAAAACCTTTAATAGTATCTTTAATATCAACTAAAACACCGGGTATACCAGTAAACTGTTCAGCAACATGGAAGGGTTGAGATAAGAAACGTTGTACACGTCTTGCTCTATGAACTACTAATTTATCTTCTTCAGATAATTCTTCCATTCCTAAAATTGCAATAATATCTTGTAACTCTTTGTAACGTTGTAAAATTTCTTTTACAGCTGTTGCAGTGTTGTAATGTTCATCACCCAAAATAGCTGCTGACATAATTCTTGAAGTAGAATCTAAAGGATCTACTGCAGGATAAATACCTAACTCAGCAATTTTACGAGACAATACAGTTGTTGCATCTAAATGCGCAAAAGTTGTTGCTGGTGCTGGATCTGTTAAATCATCTGCAGGCACATAAACAGCTTGCACAGATGTAATAGAGCCTTTTTTTGTTGATGTAATGCGTTCTTGCATTGCACCCATTTCTGTTGCTAATGTTGGTTGATAACCTACTGCAGAAGGCATACGCCCTAAAAGTGCAGATACTTCTGAACCAGCTTGTGTAAATCTAAATATATTATCAACAAAGAAAAGTACATCTTTTCCTTGTGCTTCTCCTGCTCCATCTCTAAAATATTCGGCAATCGTTAAACCTGATAATGCTACTCGCGCACGAGCTCCGGGAGGTTCGTTCATTTGACCGAAAACAAATGTAGCTTTAGAAGCTTTCATTCCTTCTTTATCTACTTTAGATAAGTCCCAGCCACCTGCTTCCATAGAATGCATAAAGTCGTCACCATATTTAATAATACCAGACTCTAACATTTCACGAAGTAAATCATTTCCTTCACGAGTTCTTTCTCCAACACCTGCAAACACAGATAAACCACCATGTCCTTTTGCAATATTGTTAATTAACTCCTGAATTAATACAGTTTTACCTACACCTGCTCCACCAAATAAACCAATTTTACCACCTTTTGCATAAGGTTCAATTAAATCGATAACTTTAATACCTGTAAATAAAACTTCTGTAGATACAGATAAGTCTTCAAACTTAGGTGCAGATCTATGGATTGGTAATCCATCTTTTCCTTCTTTAGGTAAGTTCCCTAAGCCGTCGATTGCGTCTCCAGTTACATTAAATAAACGACCATATATATCGTTTCCTATAGGCATTTGAATTGGACTTCCCGTAGCAATAACCTCTGCTCCTCTTTGTAATCCATCAGTAGCATCCATAGAAATTGTTCTAACAGTATCTTCACCAATGTGCTGTTGTACTTCTAAAACTAAAATAGATCCATCTGCTTTTTTAATTTCTAATGAGTCATAAATTTTAGGAAGTTCGTTGTTTTCAGTATTGAATTCAACATCAATAACTGGCCCAATTATTTGAGAAACTTTACCTCTAGCTGTAGACATTTTGTATCTAATTAAATTATTATTGTTTATAAGGGCTTTACCCTTTCGTTTTCAGGATGCAAAGATACTTTTTTTGTTTTTAATTAAAAAGAATTTCTAATTAAAAAAACAGCTATAACAATAAAACTCTGCTCAAAATGAGCAGAGTTTTATTTATTTTAAAAAATAAGTTATAATTACTTATTCAGTTAACTTAACGTCAACTCTTCTATTATCTTTTCTACCCGCGCTAGTGTTGTTGCTCGCTATAGGATTCTTCTCTCCAAATCCTAAAGTTTCTAATCTATTAACATCAAAGCCTTTTTTAACTAAATATGCTTTAGCAGATACAGCTCTTCTTTCAGATAAATATTTATTATACCCATCATTACCAATACTATCAGTATAACCTTCTATAACAAAAATCACATCTTTAACAGGACTAATTAAATCGTATATTCTATCTAATTTCTCAGCTGTTGTCTTATTTATTTCTGCTCTATCAAAAGCAAATTCAAGACCTTTACTGTATTTCGCTAAAGTCGCAATTTGACTTGCACTCATAGCTTCTTCAGGACAACCTTGATTAGAAGCTGGTCCAGCTTCATCTTTACATTTGTCATCTTTGTCTAAAACACCGTCACCGTCAGTATCTGGCCAAGGACATCCGTTATTAGCAGATGGTCCAGCTACTTTAGGACATTTGTCATCTTTATCAACTACGCTATCACCATCAGTATCAGGACAACCTTTATTAGCTTTAGTACCTTTAGCATTAGGACACATATCGTCTTTATCAGCGATTTCATCACCATCAGCATCTGGACAACCGTTCATAGCTGCTAAACCTGCAACATTAGGACAAGCATCATCAGAATCTTTTATTCCATCGCCATCAGCATCTGGACAACCATTAAATTCTATTAAACCTGCAACTTCAGGACAAGCGTCATATTTATCATATACGCCATCTCCATCAGTATCTTTTCCTCCAAATTTAACAACTAAACTTAAAGAAGACTGGTAGTGAGCTTGTATTTTATCTGAAAAACCTTTTTTAGTACCTGCTTGGAAGCTTAAACCTAAGTTTTCACTAAACCAAGTATTAAATCCAACACCTACATTAAGCATTCCTTCTGAATTAGAATCAACCGAAACAAAATCTCCACCTAAGTATACGAAAGGATCAAACCATTTAGAGGTATCTCCTATTAAAGTATTTAAATCATATTTTACATTAGCACCCAAAGAATAATATAGAAAATCAGAATCTCCTTCTGATATAAAATGAGTAATCTTGTTTAAAGACCCTGCTAGTTGTAAAGAAAATCCTTTTTCAAGATACTTTTCAGCAGAAATTCTAGAAATAGACGGTAAAACATTCCAATCTTTGTTACCTAATAAATCTTTTACATTGTTAGTAAAATCATTACCTTGGTAAAAATCTACTGTATTTACACCAAAACTTACAGCCCAAGGGTTATTTTCATCTTGTGCATTTACATTGCCGACTAAAGCTAAGGTAAACAAAGCTATAATAGCTATTTTTAATTGTTTCATTATCAAGTTTTTTAAATTAAGAGTTCATTATTATTATGCGAAAGTAACTTCTTAAAAGTTATCAACAAAGACAAATTTACAAAATATTCGTAAACCTGCAAATTTTTATTACTTCTAAATAACTTTCAATTCTTTTCCTATCTTTTTAAAAGCTGAGATAGCTTTGTCTAAATGTGTTTTTTCATGAGCAGCTGATAGTTGCACTCTAATTCTAGCTTTTTCTTTTGGAACTACTGGAAAAAAGAAACCTATTACATAAATGCCTTCTTCTAATAATTTATTAGCCATTGTCTGTGAAAGTTTTGCGTCATATAACATAACGGGAACGATTGCTGCATCTGCACCAACTAAATCGAAACCAGCTTTTTCCATTTCTGTTCTAAAGTAATTTGTATTCCATTCTAGTTTGTCTCGCAAAGAGGTGTCATCAGATATTAAATCAAATACTTTTAATGATGCCCCAACAATTGCCGGTGCTAAAGAATTCGAAAACAAATAGGGTCTTGAACGTTGACGTAAAATTTCAATAATTTCTTTTTTACCTGTCGTGTAGCCACCCATTGCTCCTCCTAGGGCTTTGCCTAAAGTTCCTGTAACAATATCAACTCTATCCATTACGTTTTTTAACTCTACAGTTCCTCTTCCTGTTTTACCAATAAAACCAGTTGCGTGGCATTCATCAACCATAACCATCGCACCATACTTATCTGCTAAATCGCAAATTTCATCAAGTTTAGCTACGATACCATCCATAGAAAAAACACCATCAGTAACAATTATTTTAAAACGGTGATTTTGTTTATTGGCTTCAATTAACTGCGCTTCCAAAGAACTCATGTCATTATTATTATAACGATAACGCGCAGCTTTACACAAACGAACTCCATCTATAATAGAGGCATGATTTAAACTATCAGAAATTATAGCATCTTCGTTAGATAATAAAGGCTCAAAAACTCCACCATTTGCATCAAATGCGGCTGCATATAAAATAGTATCTTCAGTTCTATAAAAATCTGCAATCTTTTGTTCTAACTTTTTGTGAATATCTTGGGTACCGCAAATAAAACGAACAGATGACACCCCAAAACCATGTGTATCCATTGTGTCTTTTGCTGCTTGAATTACTTCTGGATGATTTGATAATCCTAAATAATTATTAGCACAAAAGTTAATAACTTCTTCACCAGTAGAAATTTTAATAATAGCATCTTGTGCAGATGTTATAATTCTTTCTGACTTATATAAACCAGCTTCTTTTAATTCTTGAATTTCTTTTTTTAAAGTATCCTTAATTTTACCGTACATTTATTATTGATTTAAGAAACACAAAGTTACAAAGTTTATTTTTTGTGACTATACTTCAACAACATCAATTTCATCATTCATATAAATTAATATTTTTTTATCGATTTTAAAATTCATCGATTTTAAAACTCTTTCATATTTAAGTAATTGTTGATGATGCTCTTTCGACGGATTACCTGTTTTGTAATCAATAATTACAACTTCATCTTTATCAGTAAAAACCAATCTATCGGGAATTATAATTTGATTATCCACATCTACAATTTCTCGCTCATTATATATAATGACATCTTTTGAAAAATAATTTTCTAATTGTGGATGAATTACAATAGCATTAATTGTGTTTCTTATTGTATGTAATTGTGTTTGGTCTATTAATCCTTGCTGATAGTAATGCGCTACAATCTTATCAACATCGTTTTTAGTTCTAATTTTAGCCAACATTTCATGAAATAAATTTCCAAAATTAATTGCTTCTCCTTGCGTTGTGTCCCATAATTTTGAGGAACTTGCTAACAAAGCCACATTATGCTCTTGCCACGGAGTAGAAATAAATTTCTGATGAACCTCTGTAAGTGAAATCTCAGGCTGTTTTTTACTAGCTCTAGTTTCATTTCCAAAAGAATAATCAAGAATATCCTCATTCCAACGGTTATTCTGAATTAAATAATTGATGAAAACTCCTGAATAAAAATTAGTGTTTTCTTCTCCTTTTACAGATATTTTCTTTTCTGTAATTACATGTAATTGCTCTACCGCTCTGGTTAAAGCTACATACAATAAATTAAAATTATCTAACTCTAACTCTTCTCTTTGCTGATTGTAGATTTCTAAACCCCTGCTATTTACTTCACTTAAGCTTTTACTAAAATTGACTAATAATTCTTTAAAATTATCGTAATTTTCTGGTAATTCGTCCAACCAAACTTTGGGGTTTATCTGATTGTAAATATCCACATCACAAGGGAAAATTACCACAGGAAATTCTAATCCTTTCGATTTATGAATCGTCATTATCTGAACCGCATTGGCACTTTCTGGTGCAACAATACTTAGCTTTTCTTTTTTAATTTCCCAAAACTCTAAAAATGCACCAATATCTGTAGACTTTCTTTGTTGCTCTAAAACCACATCCAAGAAAAATTGCACATACGCATCCGAAGAATTAACCAAGTTAAAACCTCTAATAATTTCTTCTATTTTCTCGTAAAATGGCAATTGATGAAACGTTGAAACATCAAAAGAAACTCCATGCTTTTTCAAGGATTCTAAAATGGTTTCATTGCCTGATTTTGCAAACTCTTTAAAGAAAACATGTTTTGGGGTTTCAATTTGTAAATGTTGATATAAAAAATACAGCATCTCAAAACGCGTTTCTTCATCATTAGGATTTTGTAAAACCTTTAAAACAGCAATAATAAAACAAACTTTTGCACTATTTTGTATCAGTAATGTTTCTGATGAAATAATATCTACTCCGTTTTCTGATAAGTAATTCGCAACTGCAACGCCGTCTTTTTTTGTACGCGTTAAAACACAAATTTCATTCAAAGAAAAACTGTCTTTTAATTGATTAATTTTCTCCAAAACTTTCTTTGGATATTTTACTTTATTAGCTTCTTTATCTTCTTCTTTTTCTAGAAAAGTTAGTGAAACATATCCTCCTTTTTTGCTGTTTTCTAGTTGTTTGTTTCCTTCTAAAAAGAGGTTTTTATACGATTCGTTTTGAATAAAATTTGATGTATGCTGAAAAAATGAATTGTTAAAATTGATAATTTCAGAATAACTTCTAAAGTTAGTCTCCAAATTCTTAATTTCTTTATGAATATGAAAAGGATTTTTTACATCAGAACCTAAGGCTATAAACTGTTCTGCCTTTCCTCCTCGCCATCTGTAAATTGCTTGTTTCCCATCGCCAACTAACAATAAATTACTGTTTTCTTGTGCTAAGGCATTATCAATTAATGGTATTAAATTTTGCCATTGCAACACAGAAGTATCTTGCATTTCATCAATAAAATAATGCTGAAAACGCTGCCCAATTCTTTCATAAATAAAAGGCGCAGGTTGCTCTTTTATATTATCAGAAATTAACTGGTTAAACTCTGCATTTAATCTGATATTATTCTCCTCCTTAATTTGCTCCAATTCTAGATTGATATTGTTTAAAACCGCTAACGGAATAATATTTTTTAACGCCAATTTATTCATTAAAAACTGACTGAAAATATCTTTTGCTTTTTTATATAAATTAATGATTTCTGGAACACAATTTTCAATGGATGAAGCTACAGCCGCTGATGTTGATTTTGAATAATATTGATTATTTTCAATTGCTTTTTCAATAGTTTCCGCTCGTTTTAAAAAATCGATTTTCACAGAAATTAGACTCAGATCTAAAAAGAATTTAGGAATTGTTCCACGCATAAAATCTTTGTGCTCTAAACCGTGGTTTTCAATTAATTCTAGACACTCTTTCCCAGTATTTTTTAAATCCTCTTTTAATTTTTTTTGATGTGTGAATAGTTTCGATTTTAAGTTCGTGAAATCTTCTAATTTTTTATCTGCCAGCTCTCTAAAGTGCTTGATATCCTCTTCATTTAAAAGCACTTTTGCAAACTCGTTTAAATCTCTAGAAATATCCCAAGATTTGTCATCATCTGTTTTGTCTAGAGAATAATCTATAAGTAATTTTGTGAGTTTTTTATCGGTTCCTATTTTAGAAATCAATACATCTACTGCTTCATTTAAAAGAGAAATTGCATCCATTTCAACTTCAAAGTTG
>Ga0222647_1000881_pt1 | contig 10493 bp, 7 predicted proteins | sample AntAcemetagen333_FD_179864 | JGI IMG/M metagenome (GOLD analysis project Ga0222647, IMG submission 179864) | Saline water microbial communities from Ace Lake, Antarctica - #333 | ecosystem: Environmental > Aquatic > Non-marine Saline and Alkaline > Saline | place: Antarctica: Ace Lake | collected...
CATTAATTCTGTTCATTGCTATTTTTACTTGAGGATCTGGATCAATATCGGTAACTAAGGTTCTAATAATATCAAAACCATAATCCATCATTGCATCATTTAATTCTGCTTTTACAGCAATGGCAATGTCATTTTTTTTCACAAAAACGTCATCTAATTTCATTTTAGGTACTTCTGCTCTAACAACATCAAAAACATATGAAGTTATTTGATCATGAGGATAATCTAATTTATAAAAAGCATCGTAAACTTTTTCAGAAAGAACTTTGTATTGTACAGAAACTTTCAATTTTACAAAAACATCATCTAACGTTTTCGTTTCAATAATTACATCTAGTTGCTGAATTTTTAAACTTAATCTTCCTGCAACTTTTTGCATTCCTGGTATTTTTAATTGAAAACCAGATTGACGAATACTTGTAAACTTTCCAAAAGTTTCAATAATTGCGGCTGTTTGTTGTTTCACTATAAAAAAGGAAGCAAATAAAATAAGGCCGATAATAACTATAATAATAATTCCAATTGGTGGCATAGTAGTTTTTTTTAATTAATAATTGTTTTACGTAAAGATACTCAATTTTAATAGTTATCTATTTGACTTACTTTTTTTAAAATGTTACATCTTAAAAAAGAAAACCCTGTAAAGTTTTATTTTTACAGGGTTTTTAATTTATTTTAGAGGCAATTACTCTACATCCTTAGTAAAAATCTTATTTAATTTTTTATTATACTTAATCCACTTTTTATATTGTTTTTCGGAAAGCATAGTTTTAATGGTTGCATCCAATTTTTTGTCCTCTTCTTTAAGCGTATTACTAAGAGGTTCTAAGTTTTGGTTCATTTTTTTAAGAACTTCTGGTTGTTGGGAAAAATCGCCACTTTTCATAGAAATTTTTTGAAAATTTTCTACCATTTCTTTTGTGCTTCTTAGTAAAAAACTATTAATTCTGGTCATCCCTTTAACATCTTTATTGTACGTTGTTAAAGTTTTAAAAAATAATTTCCCTTCTTCGGATGATAGTTTTATACCTGCTTTTTTTGCAGCTTTTTCAATATCATACACTACAATTCCCAAGTATTTTTCAACTTCAAAATTAGGTTCTGGCGCTTTCTGTTGTGTTTGCGTCATGTCTCTTTGAGTTTGCCTTTGACCATTTCTTTGTCCATTTCCATACTGAGCCTCAGCAGTAAATACAGAACATAGAAGTATAAGTAAAATAAATTTTTTCATATTTATAGATTTTTTAGTGCGTTTTCTATTCTTTTAATAGTTTCTTCTTTTCCAATCAGTTCTATAATGTCGAACAAATGAGGCCCTTTTAAAGCGCCTACTAAACTTAAACGTAAAGGTTGCATTACTTTACCAAAACCTATTTCTTTAGCGGTAATCCATTCTTTTATTTTCGTTTCAGTGTTTACTGATGAAAAGTCTTCGATTGAATTAATAAGCGCAATTAATTCTAGCATAATTTCTGGGGTATCTTCTTTCCAGTTTTTGTTTGAAGCTTTTTCATCAAATACTGATGGAGCCTCAAAAAAGAAGCTAGATAATTCCCAAAAATCTGCAACTAAAACAGCTCTTTCTTTAATAGAGGAAATTACTTTTTGAACATAAAATTTGTCTGTTGTAATCCCTTTTTCAAATAAAATTGGCAGGTATAAATCAGTGAGTTCAGCATTGTTTTTTTGTTGCATGTATTGTTGATTAAACCACTTTGCTTTATCTGGATTAAACTTTGCTCCAGATTTACTAACTCGTTTTAAATCAAAAGATTGCACTAATTCATCTAAAGAAAAAATCTCTTGTTCTGTTCCAGGACTCCATCCTAAAAAAGCCAACATATTTATAAAAGAGTCTGCAAAATATCCTTCTTCTCTATATCCTTTCGAAATTTCGTTCGTTTCTTCATTTGTGTAGGATAAAGGAAACACAGGGAAACCTAATTTATCACCATCTCTTTTGCTCAATTTTCCTTTACCAGCAGGTTTTAAAATCAATGGTAAATGTGCAAATTTAGGAGTATTCCATCCAAAAGCTCTGTATAATAAAACGTGTAAAGGCATAGAAGGTAACCATTCTTCACCTCTAATTACGTGGCTAATCTCCATTAAATGATCATCTACAATATTTGCTAAATGGTAGGTTGGCATTCCATCACTTTTAAATAAAATTTTATCATCTAAAGTGTTGGTATCAATGGTTATTTTTCCACGGATTTCATCTTCCATTTCTAAAATTTCATCTTGAGGAGATTTAAAACGGATTACATAATTTTCGCCAGCATTTATTTTCGCTTTTACTTCTTCATCTGCTAAAACCAATGAATTTACAAGCTTTCCTTTTGCTCTATTGTGCCAATTATAAATAAAGGTTTTACCTTCTTCCTCATGTTCTTTTCTATGAAAATCTAGTTCATCAGAAGTGTCAAAAGCATAATATGCCCAATTTAAATTTATTAAAATAGCAGCGTATTGTTTGTATAAATCTTTACGCTCTGATTGTTTATATGGGCCAAATTTTTCATTTTTACTTGAGCCTTCATCAAAAGGAATATTGCACCAGTTTAATGAATCTATAATATATTTTTCTGCATTTGGCACATAACGGGTTTGATCGGTGTCTTCTATTCTTAAAATAAAAGTCCCGTTATTTTTTTTAGCAAATAAGTAATTATATAAAGCCGTTCTTACACCACCAATATGTAAAGGTCCTGTAGGACTTGGCGCAAAACGAACACGAACATTAGATTCCATTTTCTTTGTTTTTTTGAAGGTACAAAGATAGTTTTTCTATGAAAAATAGCCACAAATTCACAGATTAATCTCTTATCCACTCTTTGACAAGCATACACGTACATACATGAGTTGAATTGGAATAAAAATTAAATCATTAAATACATCTTTATCAATAAATAAACGAAATGGTATTTTAGGTTTGTAGAGGTTTTTAAAATAATGTCTGTAATATTTATCAGAAAAAAAGGTTCTCTATTTTATCTGATAAAAATTTAAAACATATTTTGTTTGATGTGATTGCTACAATTTAACACTAGATTTTGGAAGTTTATTCTTTAACAACTCTTATCATCTTGATGCCAACTTTTAAGAAGTAAATACCACTTGCTAATTTTGAGACATCTATCTCTTGATTTGTATCAAAGCGATCAAATAAAAAGAAGGATACTTTTTTGCCAGTAACTGAATACAGCGCGGCATTTCTAGATTTTACCTTTGAGTTATCAAAAACTAAAACATTTTTTACAGGGTTTGGATACAATGTAATTTGGGCATTTTTGATTTGTTTATCAAGAGAAAGTGTGCTTTTTAAAACATGCTGTAGCGCATCATTAGCCATTTTTTGTGCTTCATGTGCTACTCCAGAAACCTCCTCTTTTTCCCAATTAAAAGAAGTATTTAAAGATTGTGCTGTAGATTTACTTTCTGTGAAAAAATAGCGCCCTCTAACCAATCTATTTTCACCTTGTTGACTATCTACAACAGAATTATGTCTTAACCCTGGAGAGTTTTGGTCTATATCAGCAGTTCCTAAATGAATAATTAGTTTTTTAGAAAGTGCTAATTTTAAATCTGAATTTGGTAATTGACTTTTTTTTAATCCGTAAGGAAAATCGACAGAAAAGTCAGGTACAGTATACCAACCAGCGTTTGAGCAAACTGCAATATCTAATTTACTATTTGGTAAATACAATACAAAACGTTGTAAAAATTGTGCGCCAGCAGAATGACCCCAACCATTATATTTTTCTTGTGTTCCAGAAACAGCTAACTTTATTTGTTCAAACAAAGGATCTAAAACAGAAAAAGTCCATTCTTCTTTTGCATTAAAAGATGATGACGAAGGATTATCGCCGTCTGTAAAAATATTTGCTAAATTATACGCGTCGCCTGTTGAGAAATCTTCTTCAGAAAACTGTGGCGCAAAGACCATAAATTTATTATTGTTTGCCATAGAAACCCAATAATCTCTATAATCAGCAGCATTTCTATTTACGCCGTGAAAAGACATTAAAATGGGCATTTTTTTTATATCTCCATTAGGAATATGATAAAAAACTTCAATAGTCTTTGAACTTAGCGTTCCTGTAGGTTTGTAGGTAAAAGAACCTGAAGTATTTGGTCTTAAATTTTGACTATTTAATGACATTATACAGTAACTAAAGAACATAAATAAGATACTTTTTTTCATTAAAAAGTAATTTGAAATAACAAATCAATTTGACACATGTTACTTCCTGTTGTTGGGTTAAAACTCCTGTACGAAGATTGCACTTTTAAGCTGTTACCAACAAAGTATTTAGACAAACCAAAAGTAGTTGCATTTGCAGTTTGTAATACAGAATCTGCGTTCGCAACAAATTCTTGCGTTCCGTTTTCAAAACGTGCATCAAAACTAAAACCACTCATTGTTACATAACCTGCTTGGATATTAAAACTATCTCCTAAAGTTAAAAAACTGCTTATTTGAGTTGGTGCTAAAATTTGTGTCGCATTTGCATCAGTATAGGTTTCGTTTATATTGGAAGCGCTTGCATTTACATATTCTGCTAGTAAAGAAAAGCCTTGGTATTTTAGTAAAATATCGGCATATATTTGTGTATAATTTGGGTACTCATTTTGACCATTTACATCATATAAAATATAATTTCCATGCCCTTCACCAACAGCGTTACTTGCCCCAATATTTTGACTACCAGCAAAGCCAAGAACGAATTTTAACTTTTCTTCTCTTTCTAAATCCGTGCTTGTTAAATCGTTTTCTGGTTTAAAAAACCCTAAAGGATATAAGTCTAAACGTCCACCATATTTGATACCACCTATATCTGTATCTCTAGTATTTGCTCCAAAAGAGTTTCTTCCATCGCCAGAAGTCACGGCAAGCATTGGTGCAATTCCGAATTTATCACCAAATTTAGAACTTACAAAAACACCAAATTCTCTGCCGGTTTCACTAAAATTAGTACTTAAAAAGCTACGGTTTGTAAATTGCAAACGATCTTCTCTGTACATCATTTCTCTATTGTTTAAAAACGTTTGTTTTTGACCAATAGTGATGATTGTTGATTTGTGAGGATGATACGCAATCCAAGCATCTAATAAAGGCTCTTGCAAACTATAGTCTAATTGAAACAAAAAGCTCACTTTTTCTTTTACAGCATTTCCAGAAAATTGCAAATAAGACCTTCTAGAATTAAATTCATTTTCTCTTTTTAAACCGTCTATTTTTGAAGACATAAAACTTGGTTGAATAAAGCCACCTAAATTAAACTGATATTGATGATCGTTAAAAGAAAAGTTTAAGCCACCTCCTACATTAAAACTCACCTTATTTCTTTCATTTTCTTGCTCTTGCTCTTGGTCATCATCATCTTGAGCCATTGCAAAAAAAGGAATACAAATACATAAAAAAGTACAAAGTGTTATCTTATAATTGAAGTTTTGAAATCGTGTCATATTCGATTGTATTTATTTTTAATTTAAAATTCTGTATATTGGTAGTTGTGCTCCTTCTTTGGTTTTTAAAATACCAAAACTTACAAAACTATTGGGTGCTTCTGGTTCTAAAAGCTCTATGACGATATTTGCTCTTTTTTGACTCATAGACACTTTATAGGTTCCTTTTTTAAACTTTTTTTTACCTTTTGTAATTTCTGTTTTTACGACTTGCTGATTGATTTTCTCGTATTTTTTAAAGTTTTTGTCGTAATACGTAATCGTGTAGCTTTCCGATATTTTTTCTTCATCGGCCAATAGTTGTTCTACTGTTACACCTAAAATCTGCATTTTTTCTACAAGTATTTTTTGATCTTCGTCCAAATAATAGGCAATCGGTCTTTTTCTTACAAGCACTGGTTTTACTTTAGCAGCATCTCGTTTTTTCACTTCTAAATCAATTATTTGTTCTTTATTTAAATCAATTACTTGAATTGTATCTTTATAAATTGGTCTTTTATGCGTTACAACCACATCTTCTTTTTGTTCATTTATTGCTTTTTCAATTTCTTCTTTAACTAATAATTTATTATTTATGGTTGTTTCTAAAAAAGATATGGCTACAGAAAAAGTAATAAAAACCCTTCTTTTAAAAGAAGTTTTACCAATACCAACACCTCTAACTTCTAGTAAAGTTGCTATGGTATTTGTTAAGGCAAAATTTGTAACGCTAGATCTTGAATTTAAAGAACCCTGATTAAAGACAACTTCACCTTTGTAATCTGCTGTAGAAACGTATGGAACAGAATTAAAACCCAAACTATCTAGTTGCTTTCTAGCATTTTTAACAAATAGATACTCTGTAAGGTCTCGTAAATTTTTTGGAACATTTAAATTACCTGTATTTAAAAACATAGCATCGTATAGTGTTACAACACCAAAATCTCCCATCATCGTTAAATCTCTTCTAAAAGGTCTAAACTCGTGAAAATCTAATGCAATTGCTGGATTAAATGCTACAAACGCATTCTTTAAAACCACACTTTCAGGCGCCATTAGCTTGGTTTGATCTCTATTTAAATCCAATCCGTTAGCGGCATATCTACCTTTTTTTAAATAGCCATCAATATTTGCCATGGGTACAATTGCAAGCTCAATATCATCTAAAAGAGTTTTATATTTTTCATCAGTTAGTAACTGATGAATCAAATACAACATGCCTTCTGTACTTGCAGATTCATCGCCATGCAAACCACCTTGCATCCAAACTCTAACTTTTTTGTTTTCATTCGGATTTGTTAAAAGTACCATAGGAATCTTCTTACCTTTCTGACTTTCGCCGATACTACTAAGGTTTACCTTTTTTGAATGTGCTGTTTTGAAATCATTTAAAAAACCCCATAATTCCTTATAATTTGTATATCCTTTTTTCTTTTTTAAAGCTGGAGTAACATTTTCTACGGATGAAATATCAGGAAAAAAAGTGTCTGTAATATTTTTTGATTGTTGACTTAATTGGGCTGCTATTGGCAAAGAAATCAATAAAAGTAATAATGTATAGATTGTTTTTTTCATCCTTAAAAAGCTAATGTAAGTTGTAGTCTAAAAATATTTTCATCACCAGTCGTTGGTATTTCTTTATTACTGATTATACCATCGCTGCCATCTGTAATTGTATAAGATGCTTGAATTTTAGCGCCATAACCCCTCGCTAAATATTTTGTTATTCCGATTGTGTAGTAGTTTGGTCTGTTGTAAAAAGTGGCGTTGTTTAAAAATGAATTTTCATCAGAAATTAGGTGTGTATATCGTGCATCCACAGAAACTCCGTTTTTAAAAATATAACCTCCTTGAATGTTGTATGCTTCTCCCAACATCATTCTTGCTCTTACATAATTGTCTACATTCATCGTTCCATTTACATCAAAATTTGTTGATGTAGAACCATCATTTCGTACACGTTGTGTAATATTTGAAGGAACAGAAGCATCTGCATTAATATATTCTCCAAGCACAGAAAAACCTAAATATTTAAAAATGAAATCAATTCCGTATTTGGTGTAATCGGGTAATGATTCGTTGTTATTTGCGTCTAAATACACAATGGTTCCACTAGAGCGGCCTCTTCTGCTGCTCATGCCATTATTGTGGCTATAATGAACACCAACGGCTAATTTTGGCGCACGTTCTCTAACAATATCTGTTTGTCTGAATTGACCAAAATTGGTAAAAGTTCCAAAAGGAAGAAAATCTACGCGTCCTCCAATTTTTAAACCACCTCTATCTTTTGAAAAAACATTAGGTCCATCACCTGTTGTTAAAACAAAATAGGGTCTTAAATAAGTTCCATTACCTGTTTTAAAGTTTCCGCTAAGAAATAAGCCAAATTCTCTAATAGACGCAAATGCAGATGTTAATCTACTTCTTTCTACTAATTGCAACGCATAAGAATTCATAAATAACTCTCTGTTATCAGTATACGTTGCTCTTTGGCCAAATGCAACTTCTATTCTGCTAGTAATATCATAGGCAATATAGGCGTCTAACAAATAGTTATTTGCAGCTTCATCATCTACTTCACTTGCACCTGCTAAATCTACTTGAAAACGATAACTAAAACGTTCATTTGCAGAGTTTCCAGACAATCTTAAACGCATTCTTCGCATTCTGTAGCGATTTGCGGTTTCATCTACCTCGTCGTATCCTTTAGATTCAAAATAAGGTTGTAAATACCCTTCTAATTTAAATTTACCACCTTTTTCAGTATCAAAATCGATGCCTTCACCAAATGTATAGCTGTTTAGCTCTGTGTCTTGAGCTGTGACATTGTAACAACTTAAAACACCAATAACGCAAAAAAAGATTCTAAATATTTTCATATGATTTTGTTTCATATTAGGTTTCAAATGTTCCCTTTACAATGATTTCTGTGTCTTTCATCATTTGTTTTCCGTTAGCAAAAACATCTGTTAATTTTAAATTAGCATCAAAAAAACAAAAATCTGCATCACAGCCAACTTCAATTTTTCCTTTGTGTTTTAGACCCAAGTTTTTTGCGGGATTTGTTGTAACTAATTTTAAAGCCTCCTCTATTGGTAATCCACCTTTTTGAATGAGTAAAATGGTTTCTTTTAAATTGGTATCGATAGGTGCTTTTCTAACACCAATAGGTTTTTTATTATCGTCGAACTTTGTAAGGCCAGCATTTCCGTCAGTACTAAAGGTTATGTTTTCTATGGATGCTCCTTGTTGTAAAGCATATAAAACCGATTTATACGGCGCAGTATATTGCGATGCTCCTGTGGTAATGTCTATAATTCCGCCCATTTTAGCAAACCGAATCGCGTCATCAAAAAGTTCTTTGGTTCGGCCAACGTGTGTTGGAGAAATATGCTCGATTGGGAATTGGTATTTTTCTACCAATTCAAAAAGAGGATCTAATTTTGAATCTAAACTTCCTAAATGAACGTGTAAAATTCCTTTTTTCTGACTTAAAAATCCACCAACTCTTACAGCTCTTAATTTTCTGATTAGTTCTTGTGCTGTAGGATAAGACGATCGAATGTCGCTAATAGCAATTTTACACCCTAAAACTTTATCAATAAAAACCATATCATCTTCAATAGAACCTGTTATTGTTAAAGAATCTACGCCGTAATAGCCACAAAACATATACGAAGAAATACCTTCTTCTTCAAGGGCTTTTGCTTTACCGTACAAACTTTTTATGTTTCTAGCGCTTCCATCTGTACCTAATAAACCGTTTACAGTTGTTGTGCCGCAGGCAATTAATTCTGATATATTTATTTCTGGCGTCATTGAAGCAAAACCTTGTTTACCGCCGGCGCCGTTAATATGAATATGCTGATCTATAAGACCAGGCGTTGTAATTTTTCCTTTTGCATCAAAAATAGTAACTTCTTTATTTTTGAAAGCATCAAGGTTATCGCCAATAGCAACAATTTTTTTACCAGCAATTAAAACATCTTTTGTACCTAGTTTTTTAGGCGAATAAAGCGTTGTATTTTTTATAAGTGTTAACATAATTTATATAAAATGATATAATAACATTATTATTAAAGCGACTGTTAGTGGAATTAAATTCCGTTTTACAATTTGTAAAGTAGTTACACCTGCAATTTCTGCAGTTGCAATAATTACGCCTGCAACTGGTGAAACTGTTCTTCCCATGGATGCGGCTAATTGCATTGGTAAAATGATGGAAGTTGTTTCTGCTCCTAGAGATTTTGCTATTTTGGGTATTAAAGGACCAAATGAGAAGAAGGAGGCATTTCCGCTTCCCATGAGCATAGAAGCTAAAAAAATCATAATGCTCATTACAATTCCAATACCAACAACACCAAGCCCAATATTTTGAGAAATAACAATTAAGCCATCAATAAAACCCAAACTGATTAATCCTTTGGCAAAAATATCTGCAGTAATGATTAAAGTAACAACGGTTTTAAAAATGTTTCCCATTCCGTTCCAAAATATTTTAAGAGAATCCATTACTTCTCCAATTTTTCTTAATCTGATACCTTCAAAAAGCAATGCAATAAATAAACTAATAAACATTGCTGTCGTGGTATCCAATGAAATTGGAAACGGCAACAAACTAAAGATTTCTGAAAATACAATTAATAGTATAATTGGAAGCACAGGAATGATCGCATAAATTAACGGAACCTCTAATTTTTCGTCTTCTTCTTCTTTTACTTTAATAATTGTCTTCTCTTTTTTATCAAAGTACTTATTCACAAAATAATAGGTAATCATCATAGAAATTGTAAGCGGATACACTAAAGGAATTTGATAGTTTAAAAAGAATTCAATGGTATCTAAATTGGTAATTGTAGTTGCGCTCGCTGTAATAGCGGACGCAGGCCCAATACCAAAAGCGGTTGTTGCTGTGATTACAGAAACGGCCGATAATTTACTAACGCCTAAATTTGTTAAAATAGGATATAATGATGCCATTAATAGCAAACCTAAACCCGCAGCAGAAGGAATTGCTACAAACAATATTTGACCGATTGGTA
>Ga0222647_1000882_pt1 | contig 10458 bp, 9 predicted proteins | sample AntAcemetagen333_FD_179864 | JGI IMG/M metagenome (GOLD analysis project Ga0222647, IMG submission 179864) | Saline water microbial communities from Ace Lake, Antarctica - #333 | ecosystem: Environmental > Aquatic > Non-marine Saline and Alkaline > Saline | place: Antarctica: Ace Lake | collected...
CACTGTTCTGGGAATTTTTTTTGCACGCTGATTTTTAGTTCTTTAAGCTTAGAGATGTTTATTTTGTCCTCTTCCCGGTAAGTTCGTACATATTGGTAACACTTTTGAATTTCTTGGTCACGCTTCGAATAAGTTGGCTTCACCGTCTTATAGTCAGTTTCATGGCAAACCATATTAAAGCTGTAGCAGTCTGCAGGGCCAGCATAGGCACTTATAATGTTGCTACCTACTGCTAGGAACAACATCCCGTCGGCAGGTGTGAAAAGCACCTCATCTTTGTAGGTAACGGTACAGTCTGTAAATTGTATAAGCATGAGCTTACCATTAATATTGCGTTGTCCCGTAACATTGAGTCCCTCTACTCGTATGCCACTATCGTAAGTAAACGCAATGCGCTCGTTATCGTAAAAATTATAAGCTTGTAAATCACGCGGCCCCATATCTTCTATAGACAGGTTTATGCCTTTTAATCTTCCTATTGGCGATAAAAACCCATGCTTGTGCGTCTCGCGACCATGACCTATAAGTTCTTTTTCTCGGTAAGCGAGTGCGGCTTCTCCTTTAGTTTCAAAATACACAACTTGATTATCTTCATTTGTAATCATGCGTGTGAATACGCCGCTTACTTGTAAGCCTGTATTTATTTCTATGGTTCCTAAACTTTTAGAATCTATAAGTTTTTGCAAACCGCGATGACCTCCTTTACGCACGGCCATGGTGCTTGCAAACTCCTCTAACACTTCCATAAGGTGTGCAAAGTTAGGAGTGACAAATAGTTGCGGTTGCTGCCTTGTGATATCAAAATCTTGGTAGGCTGCATCTATGGAATAGGGTAGTTTGACAACCTCAGGTTTGAGGCAGTTTGCACTCTCACCTATACTGGACAATAGACCAGCGCCATAAATTTTAGGGTTGTCTAGGGTTCCTATTAAACCATATTCTACAGTCCACCAGTGTAGGTTGCGTATTAGGGACATCTCACTGGGTTCTACCTTTTTATTTTGTAGTGTTGTTACAGTGTTTTCGGCATCGGTTATTTGCTGGTCCAGTGTTTTATTTGAATCGTCTGTACGCAGTTCTTTGAGTATGGAAAGTGCGCGCACGGCTTCATACATCGCAGTATCGTGCGCGCTTGTAATCGCTTTGCAACCCAGCTCGCCGAATCGTCTTAAATACTCCGCATAGTCCGGACTTCCAATAATGGGTGCATGACCAGCGGCTTCATGAACGATGTCAGGCGCAGGCGTATATTCTATATTCTCCAGCTTCCGTATGTCGGCTGCAATAACAAGTATTTTATAAGCTTGGAACTCCATAAATGCGTTAGGCGGTATAAAACCGTCTACTGCAACCGCCGCCCATCCTATTTCTTTTAAAATACGATTCATACCGTACATAGAAGGTATTTCTTCTATGGAAATGCCTGTTTTTTTAAGCCCATCTATGTAGGAAACGTGTGCTACTTTACTTAGAAAATCTACGTTTTTGCGCATCACATAGCGCCACACAGCTTGGTCTTGCGCAGTGTAGAGCTCATAATTTTGCGGCTTAATGAATTGCTTGAGATGCGGTGGTAACCTATCTATTAACGGGTTTGAAGGGAAGTTCTCGAGCATAGTTGTAGAGTAAAGCCCAAAGCTAGTCATAAAGTCGTTATTTTAGGCAGCCAACGCAGACTTTTACGTTATCATACGATAACAAGCATCTCTTATATTTGCAATTCATGAATCGCAAGAAACAAATTTTAAAAACCGCATCGCAGCTCTTTAAAGAACGCGGTTATGCCGCCGTTACCATGCGCGACATTGCAGAGACTATGGACATAAAAGCCGCCAGTCTTTATAACCACATTTCTGGCAAACATGAGTTGCTAGCCAGCCTTATACTAGAGGTTGCCCACGAGTTTACAGCTGGTATGGATGGGGTTAAGTGTGTTGATGAGTCCGCTTTCGCGAAAGCGGAAAAACTAATATCCCTACACATAAAAATAGCGCTGAACTACACAAATGCACTCGCAGTAATGAACACCGACTGGATGCACCTGGAAGGAATCGCCTACGCAGAATACAGTAGCTTGCGCAAAAAATATGAGCACGATTTTAAAGAGATACTGCTGGACGGCATGAAAACAAGTGAATTTGCATCGGGAAATGTAGATACAGTGCTGTTCACCCTTTTAAGCACCCTGCGGTCTATTTATTTATGGGTTCCCAAAAAATCATCTGCCGATCTGCAGCTACTTAAAATCGAGTTACCACGGTTATTGCTTTACGGCATACGTGAAGTTTAACGATTGTCAAACATAGAAATGCACGGTGAAATGCGTCTATTCTTTGGACTTTTTTATAGAATTGCGTGTCGTTCTCCGCTGATTTAATTATTCTTTTAAATGAGATTTATACGCGTTTTCCTAAAAATATGTTGGTCTGTGCAGCACGTTATACAAAATAAATAAGTGAGGGTTTACAAATTAATTAGCATTTGTTAAAAAAAAGGTAGTTCACCTATTGCTATTTGTTTATTTTGTTGCATATTTGATGTAGAAAAAGTATAAAAAGTTAATCATTCCGGGGATTAGGGAACTCGGTAGTGTTTCTAGATTATTTAAAACAGCTCATGGGTTTAGGGAACTTATGGGCTGTTTTTTTTAATGCCTTTTTGAAAGTTCAGCTTCTATGTCTTTAAGTGCAAAACCTTTTGCTTTGAGTAGGACGATATAATGATACATAAGGTCTGCGGCTTCATAAAGAAATAGCCCATCATTAGCTCCTAGAGCTTCTATCACCGTTTCTACCGCTTCCTCACCCACTTTTTGGGCTACCTTGTTCATGCCTTTTTGGACTAAGGAATAGGTGTAGGAACCTTCAACTTTGTCATCTATACGTTGCTGTATGGTCTTTTCTAGGTCGTTTATTGTAAAGTGGTTGTTTGTGTTTGTTTTGCTAAAGCTAGACTGTTCAGCAACGTTTTCAGTCGAAACGGGTACGTTGTCAAAACAGCTATTTGCACCAGTGTGACATGTAGGGCCGTGGGCAGTTGCCTTAATAAGAATTGTGTCGTCGTCGCAATCTATGTGAATCGATACTACGTCTAGAAAATTACGAGATGATTCTCCTTTTGTCCAGAGCCTTTGTTTGCTGCGCGAATAAAAGGTAACTCGATTGTCTTCTTGAGTTTTTTTATAGGCTTCGTCATTCATAAAACCGAGCATAAGCACCTGCATCGATGTCGCGTCTTGAATGATTACGGGAACGAGCCCGTCTGTATATTTACTAAAATTAGGTTGCATGTGTTTGTTCTTCTAAAAATTGTTCAGGTGAGTAAATAGTGATTAAAGAGTGCTCAAATCCTTTAAAGTCGCGGGTAATAATGACATCGCAGCCAGCGCCCACAGCACTTTGATATAGCAGCGCATTTTCAAAGTCCTTCCGTCTACTTTCTAAGGCAAGGTTTGCTTGTATTTGATTCATGTCGCATATTTCTATAAAAGGGTTGAGGTTGCCAAATCGTTTTTCAAAATCAAATACGTCATGGTGGGCACCAACCATATATTCTGCTTTTGCAAGTGTAAGCGGTGTTAAGGTTATTTTCAAATCTTTTTCTGTATTAGAAGCCAGTAAAGCAACGGTAAATTTGCGATTTGCACGCGCATCAGTAAGCAGGTCTATGAGAATGTTTGTATCCCAAAAAATGTTTATTTCCCGTACTTTTTTATTAAATAATCGGCCTTTGATTTTTTGTAATCGACGGTTTCATCTGTCTTTTTCCCACTTTTACAATTTATGGCAATTTCTCGAACCTCGGGCGACAAACATTCATAAATATCATATTCCTTTGCCAACTTGACAATTTCCTTGTCTAGTTCTAATGTAAGCTTTGTGTCCATAATCATGCGCTTTTTGTAAATATACGTATAGCATTTAAGCATCGTACGTACGAAACAAATTTCCCCGCAGGCAGAAATCCTCCGTCGTTAGTAATGCGCAATTCGATTTGCAGTCCAACCGTCGCAAGATGGCTCCGCTATATCGCTACTTTAAGGTTAACCGCCGCTGTCACTGCGCAGCTAATAATCTCGTTAAGTTAAACCGTTGCAGGAGGGTTCTCCTTAATGTCTGCCCTAAAGCTTATTGTTAACCTTCAACAGGATGGTTTTGCTCACTCGCAACCTTAAGGTTTTTGCAAGACTGTCATTCTTCAACAACCCTAACCTCAACACCCGCTTCACGCAACTGTGCTTTTAAAACAGGTACAGGCAACTCACCAAAATGAAAGATGCTTGCTGCTAGTCCAGCACTTGCTTGGGTGTTTTTAAACAAATCTATAAAGTGGTTTGCCGTGCCACCGCCACCAGATGCGATAATGGGGATGTTCAGTTTTCGTGAAAGCATATTAGTCAACTCCAGTGCAAATCCATTTTTAGTACCGTCGTGGTCCATACTTGTAAGTAATATCTCACCAGCGCCACGACGTTCTATCTCTTCACACCAGGCAATGGTCTCTAGTTGGGTCTCTATACGGCCACCCGCAATGAACACCTTATTTCTGTGCAGGCGCAAATCTTCTGTCACTAGTGCTGCGTTGCTCGATATTTCTTGTTTCCCAGTCAATGCGTTGTAGGACGGATTCATTTCATCTTCATTTTTAATTGCTATTTCATCTGAAGGCTCCGCACGACACTCTAAACTCGGATCTCTAAACGCTGGATTCATAACTAATTTGGTATCTACCGCAACCACGACACATTGACTCCCTAACTCTGCAGCCAGCTCGGTTATAAGTTCGGGTCTTTTTACGGCTGCGCTGTTGACTGCGATTTTGTCTGCACCTGCTTTGATAATTTCCTTAGCAAGTGCAACGTCAGTAATACCGCCGCCTACGGTAAATGGTATATTAAGTACCGCGGCTATTTCACGTACAAGAGTTACGAGGGTGTCGCGCTTTTCTAAGGTGGCTGTTATGTCTAGAAAGCAAAGTTCGTCAGCTCCTTGTGCCGCATATTGCTTAGCTAGTTCTACTGGGTCCCCGGCATCGCGCAAGCCCACAAAGTTAATTCCTTTAACGGTGCGTCCATCTTTAATATCTAGGCACGGTATGATTCTTTTTTTTAACCCCATTGTCTTTCAGGCATTTCCCCGAGCGGGAAACTTGTTTTGATTTATTATTACTGCTAAGGCGGAAATCTCATGTTTCCAAACCTTCTTTTTTAATTACGTCATTCTGCCGTATGGGGCAATCTGAAACTCCATGCTCGCAAGATCATTTAGTCAAACCGCCGTAGGACGGTCATGCTGTCTCACAACCCGTAAGGGTGTTTAGTGCTCGCTACCAGCATGTTTACAGAAATTCCTGCAATTCCTTAAACGTTATTCTGCCTTCATAAAAAGCTTTACCCACAATCGCTCCTTCACAACCCATTCCGCGTAAGCGATGCAAATCTGCCACAGTAGTCACACCACCGCTGGCAATTAATTTCAGAGTTCGGGATTTAGAAGTTTGACTTGCAATCGTATCGTTCAAAATCCCAGATTTTGAAGGGGAATCCTGAATTGCTAATTCAGATTCGAAAGTTCTCCTTACACTAGAAGTTGCTAGGGGTAGAGCTAAAATGTTCTTATACAATTCATAACTAGGTCCAGCAAGCATGCCATCTTTTGCAATGTCCGTGCAAATCACGTATTCGATGCTTTTATTGTTCCATTCGTCAATGAATTTCACGACCTCTAGCTCGCTGCTTTCTAACCAGCCGTGCGTTGCAACCATGCCGTCTTTAGCGTCTGCACCCAAAATGATTTTACTGCTACCGTATGTTTCAATCCAGCTTTCAAAGGTTTCTGCGTCTTTTACAGCGATGCTGCCGCCGGTGACCTGTTTTGCGCCGCTTTCAAATACGGTTTTTATGTCGGTATTCGTTTTTACACCGCCGCCAAAATCTATATGCAAACCCGTTTGTGTCGCAATGCGCTCGAGTATTTTCCAGTTTACCACATGCGCACTTTTTGCACCGTCCAGATCTACGAGGTGTAAGTGTTTAATGCCGTTTGCCTCAAATTCTTTTGCAACCTCTAGCGGGTTTTCGTTATAAACCGTTTTTTGATTATAATCACCCTGTGAAAGCCGTACGCATTTCCCGTCTATAATGTCTATTGCTGGTATTATTCTCATAAGTTCTTACGAAAGCGGGAATCTCTTCGATTCATCATTTTCGATTTTTTTAGTCCTATTGTCTCATTGACGATTTTCCCAAGGGAAAAATGAATAGGTTATTTATTTTTTATTAATCTTTCTCAGCGCGGCTTTGTTATTAATCCCGGCGCTTTCAGGGATTCATTTAATCTCCGAAAAAGCGAGGACTTCTGTTTTTTATAAACCTGCTTCATAGCGGCGTCGCTGTGTTTTATTTCTAAAGCAAGTTTTCAACACTCTATTATGCCTGCGTTTATAGGCACTAAATTTCTATGAAATTCCTTAAAATTTGTTCCCCTATTCCAGCACTTTTCTCTGGGTGAAATTGTGTTGCATAAAAATTATCTTTTTGTAACACGCTGCTAAACGGCAATATGTAATCACACGCTGCAAGGGTGTTTCCACAAATCGCTGCATAATAGGAATGGACATAGTAAACGTCGTCACTGGGTTGGATATTAGCTAAGAGTGCAGACTTATGGCCTTGGGGTTTGTCTAAAGTTAAAAGCCCTAAGTCATAGCTTAAAGAATTCCACCCCATGTGTGGTACCTTCATTGCGTCAGTTTCAGGAAATAACTGAACAAGCGTGTCAAAAATCCCCAAACAGGTGGTATCGCCTTCTTCACTATGATTACACATGAGTTGCATTCCTAGACAAATGCCTAAAACGGGTTGTTTCAGGTTTATAAGTACTTGGTCTAAGCCACGTTCTCGCAAGTAGCTCATAGCAGTTCCAGCCTCTCCCACACCAGGAAAAATAACCTTGTTAGCGGTTTTGAGCAAATCTGGGTTGTCTGTCACCATGTTCTCAACGCCCAGTCTATTCAGCGCGTTTGTTACGCTACCTATATTACCTGCGTTATATTTTACAATGGCTATCATAAGGTACCTTTAGTGCTGGGTAAGTTACCGTCGCCAGTTTGAGTTACTGCCATTTTTATGGCTTTGGCAAATGCTTTGAAAAGCGATTCTATTTTGTGGTGCTCGTTGTCGCCTTCTACTTTCATGTTGAGGTTGCATTTTGCTGCATCGCTGAACGATTTGAAAAAGTGAAAAAACAATTCTGTAGGCATATCTCCTACATATTCTCTTTTGAAATTTGCTTCCCATACAATCCACGGTCGCCCTCCAAAATCTATTGCAACTTGTGCAAGGGAGTCGTCCATGGGAAGTAAAAAGCCGTACCGGTTAATCCCTTTTTTTGTTGATAGCGCTTTCGCGAAAGCTTCTCCCAAAGCAATCGCGGTATCTTCAATAGTATGGTGCTCGTCTATTTCTAAATCGCCATTTACGGTTATGTCTAGATCCAAAGAGCCGTGGCGCTGCAACTGCTCGAGCATGTGATCGTAGAATTTTAAACCAGTATCTATGGTCCCACTTCCAGAACCGTCTAGGTTGAGTGTGATATTAACATTGGTTTCATTTGTTTTGCGGCTTACCGTTACTTTACGAGGTTGCCCGCGTAGGAACTGAAAAATTTCTTTCCAAGAGTCTGTTTTTAAAACAACCAGTTCGTCTTTAAACTCGCTGTCGTCCGTAATACTCGGTAACTGAATTCCCTTGCATCCTAGGTTTTTTGCAAGCTGCATATCGCTATTGCGGTCGCCTATCACAAAGCTGTTTGCAAGGTCATAGTTACCTTTAATATAGTGCGTTAACAAACCAGTTTGTGGTTTGCGCGTAGGTGCATTTTGTTCTGGAAAGGAACGGTCTATCAGTACCTCGCGAAATGTCACACCTTCGTTTTCAAGCATCTGTATCATGAGGTTATGCACCGGCCAAAACGTATTTTCAGGAAAACTGTCCGTTCCCAAACCGTCCTGATTTGTAACCATAACCAGCTCATAATCGAGTTCACGGGCAATGCGATGCAATTGCGTGATTGCGCCAGGTAAAAACTCCAGTTTCTCATAACTGTCTAGCTGGTAATTTACTGGCGGCTCTTGTACGATGGTGCCATCGCGGTCTATAAATAGTATTTTTTTCATTAGCTATTTCTTCTTTTAATAACTTCGATTTCAACTTTTGCAATATTTGGAATTAGATTAATTATTTGCTCGTGAAACTTTTCTAATTCCATGTTCGTTTTTATCACCTCTACTTTTAATTATTCTATGTGTTTAATTATATTTTCAAAAACAAGCTGTTTAATCTTTTCAGGATAAATTATATACGTATCTAAAAGAAGGATTAATCATAAACGATGATGTTTTATCTATAGTTTCGAATTCAGAATTATGAATTATGAATTCAGGTATTTCTGAATCTTTTATTCGGTAATCAATGTTTAATATTCTTTTAATGCCGTTACCATAGCCTCACATTCTTGTCTTGTACCAATGGTAAATCGCAACGTATTCGGAATCTGACTACTGCGGTTTCTTACAATAATATCTTTGTCTTTAAGGAAATTATAAACTGCGGTTGCGTTTTCTAGTTCTACCAGAATAAAATTTGCATCACTAGGGTATATCTTTTTAACAAAGTCAAAAATGGTTAAGGCTTGCTCTAGATATTTCCTATTCGCAACGATTTCGGCAATTTGTTTTGTGGTTTCTATGGGTTGTTTTAGCGCTTGTAAGACGGCTTGTTGCGACAACTCGTTAACATTGTAAGGTGGTTTTGTTTTATTAAAAAGGGCAATTATCGCAGCTGACGCAAATGCAAAACCTACCCGCGCACCTGCAAGGCCATGCGCCTTAGACATGGTTTGTAAAACGACTAGGTTGGGATAATCTTCTAGTCTTTTTATAAAACTCATATTTTCGGTAAAATCCTGATAAGCCTCGTCTACCACGATAATTCCGTTAAAATTACCAAAAAGGGTGTCAAGCCTGCGCTGGTTATTGAGCATTTCTTTTTCAAATACAGGTGCAAAAGGCATATCCATCATGCCGCCCTTAACATAATTAACGGCTTGCCAGTCATGTTTTAAGTCAGCCTTGAGCAGCGCGTTTCCCGTAGGATTGTTAGGCGAGCAGATCCATAGAATCTTTGGCTTATCATTTTCTGCGCAGTCTGAAATCCTTGCTAAATCAAGCTCGAAATTATCGTCTAACGGTATTTCTAGCACCTGTACATTATTTACAGCTGCACTTACTTCATACATCCCATAGGTAGGTGGGCACGTAATAACGCTGTCCATACCAGGCTCGCAAAAAATGCGGTACAGCATGTCTATTGCCTCATCGCTACCGTTTCCAATAAAAATTTGGTTGGCTGCAATACCTTTTTGTTTTGCTAAGACCTCTTTAATGCCGCTTTGTAGTGGGTCTGGATACCTATTTAAATGCTTAACTCCAAATTCAGAATTCAGAATTAACGGGTCGTTAGGATTCTCATTTGCGTCGAGTAGTGTGAGAATATTTTTGCCGCTGCTGTACAGGTTAAATTCGCTGCGTGCGCTGGAGTAGGGTTTTAAGTCCCATATGTTTTTGCGCACTAGTTCTTTTAGGTTAAAGTTGCTCATGTTATATAGTTATAGGGTCGCACGGCGTAATCACTTAATCGTTTTTTCTAGTTCTCTCAACCGTACGCTCACTGCATTTTTGTGCGCATCCAGCCCTTCGGCAGTTGCCATGAGTTCTACAGCCGGCCCTAGGTTTTTAATGCCTTGCGCGGTTGCTTTCTGGTAGGTTACTTTGTTTACAAAACTATCTACACTCACGCCGCTATAATTGCGCGCATAGCCATATGTAGGCAGTGTGTGGTTTGTGCCGCTTGCATAGTCCCCTAAGCTCTCACAGGTGTAACTGCCTATGAAAATAGACCCAGCAACTTGAATTTGCTGTGCGACCTCGTCAGCATTTGTGGTATTTATGATCAAATGTTCCGGTGCATACACGTCTGACCAGTTAACGCAAGCCGCTATGTCCGTTAGCACTATGGTTGTACTGTTTTCTAATGCTTTTGCGGTAGTGAGCTTTCGCGAAAGCGAACTTAATTGTAAACTTAATTGCTCATTAACGGCATCGCTTAAAGCGACAGAATCAGTTAACAGTATCACTTGGGAGTCCGCACCATGCTCGGCCTGCGCGAGTAGATCTGCTGCTACAAAGGCTGGGTTTGCGTGCTGGTCTGCAATGATGAGCACCTCACTAGGTCCTGCGGGCATGTCTATGGCCACGCCGGCTTGTTGTGCGAGTTCTTTGGCGCGTGTTACAAAGGCGTTTCCTGGGCCAAAAATCTTATCCACCGCTGGAATACTGTCTGTGCCATAGGTCATAGCGGCGATTGCCCCAGCGCCGCCTACTTTGTAAATTTCTGTAACG
>Ga0222647_1000884_pt1 | contig 10415 bp, 8 predicted proteins | sample AntAcemetagen333_FD_179864 | JGI IMG/M metagenome (GOLD analysis project Ga0222647, IMG submission 179864) | Saline water microbial communities from Ace Lake, Antarctica - #333 | ecosystem: Environmental > Aquatic > Non-marine Saline and Alkaline > Saline | place: Antarctica: Ace Lake | collected...
TCGTGATGGATGGCGTAGAAGCTACGAAGTATTTGAATAAGGAAGGTAACTATGCAGATGTTCCCACGCCTGATTTGATTTTATTGGATTTGAATTTGCCAAAAAAAGATGGACGAGAAGTTTTACAAGATATTAAAACGGATTTAAATTTAAAGCGGATTCCTGTTGTTGTCTTAACGACTTCTAATGCCGAACAAGATATTATGTATAGCTATGATTTACACGCTAATTGTTATATCAACAAGCCAGTAGATTTTGATAAGTTCTTTGATGTAATTGAAAAAATTGAAGAGTTTTGGCTAAGTACAGCTATTCTTTCGACAATGGTAAATTAGCATTCGTTAAGAGATTGGCTTATGAACACTTAAATAAAAAGTGCTTCAACACTGATGAGTTAATTTCATTAAATAGTAAATAATATTGCCTTAATATTAGATAAATTCTTTCGATGACTAGTCGCAGTTTAAATAGCAAAGTACAAATATTATATATAGAAGATAACCCAGGAGATGCAAGTTTGTTAAAAATATACTTAAAATCAGCAGGTATAAAACATGATTTACACCTCTCCGATACCTTTTATGAAGGCGTTGAAATAGCGGAAGTCAATCCTATTGATTTAGTATTATTAGACCTTTCGCTTCCTGATAGTCATGGATTCAAGACTTTAACTAATTTTTTAGCAAAATTTCCTAAAATTCCAGTTATTGTCATGACTGGTTTAAGTGATGATATTGTTGGAAATCAGTCTATTAAAGCAGGTGCACAAGATTATTTGGTCAAAGGTGAATTTGATTCTAACTTATTAGGTAGAGTCATTCGATATGCACTTCAAAGGCATAGTTCGCAACAAAAATTGGAACAATATGCCAAAAACCTTACCGTCAGTGAACGTCGTTATATTGAGGCTCAAGAAATGGCACATTTCGGTAATTGGGAAATGGATATTGTTACGAATGAAATGCAATGGACAGATGAGGTTTATCGTGTCTTTGGTTTCGAACCCCAAAGTATAAGCCCTGTTTTCTCTGATTATTTGAATTTTATTCATACGGAAGACAGAGAAATATTTGAAGATGCTTTCAATGACGTTATCAAAGATGGGAAATTACGTAAAATTGAATATCGAATCATTGTTAGCGGAAGGAAGATAAAGTATATTTCTAATCAATTGAAAGTTTATTACGATGAAACGGAAGATAAAACACTTTTGGTTGGTGCGGTTCAAGATGTTTCTGACCTAAAATTATCACAAGATTTGATGATTGAAAAGAACCTATCTGATAGGACTTCAAAGATCAAAGAAGAAATATTAGAAGATTTAGGTTTTCACATTCGTACTCCCTTATCGTCTTTAGTCAATCTATCGTTTTTGATGGAAAATACGGAAAGTCCTGATCAAGTTATGGAATATGTGGACGGTCTAAAGATTTCAATCAATGACCTTTCAGTTGCCGTAAATAACTTGATGAATTTCTCTATTTTGCTTTCTGAAAAAGTCAAAGTCGAAGAAAATCAATTCAAAACAGAAGAATTAGTTCAACGTATCGAGCAGGTATTCCAACTAAAAGCTGATGCAAAAAATATAGAATTAAAGTTAATTATCTTCGATAGTGTACCCGAGGTTTTAATCGGCGACATAAACAAAATCAACCAAGTCATTTATAACTTGATGGATAATGCAATTAAATTCACGAATAAAGGTGGTAGAGTAAATCTGAAAATGATTTGTAATGATACCAAAAGTGTAAATGCTCGATTATTCATTATTGTTGAAGATACGGGCATTGGCATGAACGATGATAAAGTTGAAAAACTAAAAGATGTTGGGAAGTTGCTCACCGTTAATTATGATGAGGAAAATAAAACAGGACTCGGATTGGCAATTATCAATAAGTTAACGGAAAAGATGGAAGGTACGGTTAGTATTGAAAGTCATCTTGGTGTCGGGACGAAGTTCGCTATTGATTTACCAATCAAGGTTTCTTTTGCGAAAAAGAGAACAAATGGCGACAAACCAACCAGTCCATTGAAGATTTTATTAATCGAGGATCACTTCTTGAATCAAATTGCAACCAAAAAAGTATTAACGACGTGGTCAGATTTTGTAAGAGTTGATATTGCAGAAAATGGTTTGGTTGGATATGAAAAATTCAGAGCATATCGTTATGATTTGATTTTGATGGATTTACAGATGCCTGTAATGAATGGTTTTGAAGCTACTGAAAAAATCAGACAATACGATCAAGATATTCCAATCATTGCTCTGACCGCAAATTCAAGCTCGCAAGAAGCGGATAAAGCAAGAGAAATTGGTATGAATGATTATATGTCAAAACCATTTAAACCTGTGGATTTATACGCTAAGATTATGAGCGTATTTTAGTTTTTTTCAAAATTACAGGAAATCATAAAATGAAATAAAAAAGTCAAGATGTTGAAATATTCACATCTTGACTTTTTTTATCTATTATGAAAAGTTAAATACGAAATCATACGACTACACATTTTTAATTGAATCGGGATGATTATAAGTTTAAAAAATGAAAGAGGAAGAGCATTACATTAACCGAAGCGGGTGGTTACGAGCTTCAATTTTAGGCGCAAATGACGGCATACTTTCGACAGCGAGTATTGCCATAGGTGTAGCGGCAGCGAGTGATCTTAGAGATCCGATTGTTTTGGCATCTTTAGCGGGTTTAGTTGCCGGAGCATTATCAATGGCAGCGGGCGAATATGTGTCCGTAAGTTCACAAGTCGATATTGAAATGGCGGATTTAAAAAGAGAGCAGGAAGAATTAGATACAATGCCAGAAGGAGAGTTAATCGAGTTAGCAAAAATTTATGAAACACGGGGTTTAGATGAGAATTTGGCAATGCAAGTTGCCGTTCAACTGACCAAACACAACGCTTTGGAAGCACATGCACGAGATGAATTAGGCATCAATGAAATTACACAAGCGAGACCATTACAAGCGGCTTTGGCATCAGGAGCTGCCTTCGTTTTTGGTGGTAGTTTGCCTTTATTAATTTCATTATTTTTGCCTTTAGCACAAATGGTTTGGTATCAATATATTTTCGCTACCGTATTTTTGGTGCTTTTAGGTTCAGTTGCTGCAAAAGCTGGTGGTTCAAGCATTATGAAAGCAATCGGACGAATTACATTTTGGGGAACGATTGCGATGGGTCTTACGGCTTTCGTTGGCTACTTATTTAATGTAAATATGGGTTAATTACAGAAACCGATGGAGTTTCAAAAACCCCATCGGTTTAATATTATCTATCTCAAAATTTCATGTCCCATTTTGTCCCGTTTCGTTATTAAATACTTTTCATTATGACAATTCGGTTCAATTTCTAAAGCAACATTATCAACAATCTCTAAACCATAACCAATCAAACCGATGCGTTTTTTAGGGTTATTGGTCATCAAACGAATTTTTGAAACACCTAAATCGTTCAAAATTTGAGCACCAACTCCGTAATCTCTCTGATCCATTTGGAAACCTAACTTCGTATTCGCCTCCACGGTATCGTAACCCTCTTCTTGTAATTTGTAGGCTTTCAACTTATTCAATAAGCCGATTCCCCGACCTTCTTGACGCATATATAACACCAAACCTTTGCCTTCATCTTCCACTTTTTGCATTGCTTCGTGTAGCTGCTCACCACAATCGCAACGTAGCGAACCCAAAACATCGCCAGTTTCACAAGACGAATGAACACGCACTAAAATTGGTTCATCTTTTTCCCAGTCACCTTTTTTTAAGGCCAAATGTACCTCGCCAGTCGTTGTTTGTTTATAAGCAATTAGTTGAAAATCACCATATTTTGTAGGCATATCAACTGCCACTTCTCGCTCAATTAAGCGTTCATTAGCCATTCGATATTTTACCAAATCTTTAATCGAGATGATTTTCAAATTATGCTTTTCAGCAATCAAAATCAAATCCGGTAAACGAGCCATCGTACCGTCTTCGTTCAAAATTTCAACCAAAACACCAGCAGGAGAAAACCCCGCCAAACTTGCTAAATCAATAGCTGCCTCAGTGTGACCAGTTCGACGTAAAACACCACCTTTTTTCGCACGAAGCGGAAAAATATGTCCTGGACGAGCATAATCAGCTGCTTTTGAGTCTGGATGAATCAAAGCTTTGATACCAGTTGCACGATCATAAGCTGAAATTCCCGTCGTACAACCGTCTTTCAAATAATCAATAGAAACCGTAAAACCAGTTTCGTGCATTGCCGTATTATTTGAAACCATCGGATACAATTCCAACGCATCGCAACGTTCTTCGGTCATCGGTGTACAAATCAAACCTCGACCGTGAGTTGCCATAAAATTGATAATTTCAGGCGTAACTGTTTCTGCTGCGCAGATAAAATCACCTTCGTTTTCACGGTCTTCATCGTCCACCACGATAAGCACTTTACCTGCTCTAATATCCGCAATCGCTTCTTTGATTGTATTTAATTGATAGTCCAATTTGTTAGTATTTTTTTTAAAAAATATATAATAAAAGCAAAGATTAAAAACCTTTGCCTGCATAACATTTTTGCTTTTTAATAGTTGCTGGTTCGCCGTCCCAATCCTATCAGGTTTTAAAAATTTGACAGGATTTTATGGATACTAATCACCACTAACAAACCCAAAACACTCCTCCAAAGGCTTCACATAATGTTCCCAGCTATAATTATCTTTTACAAACTCCTTTCCAGCTATGCCAATGCGTTGAATTTCCGTAGGATTATCTAACAAAGATTCAATCTTTTTAACGAAAGCATTTGCATCATCTGCCAAAATGATGGCAGAATCATCTTTCGCGCCGATGGCGTTATTGACCAAATTCGTGGTAATACAAGGCACTTCCATTGACATTGCTTCCAAGATTTTATTTTGCTGACCGCTACCCAAAAAAAGCGGGGCAACAAAAATATTTGCGGAAGCATAAGCAATTCGGATATCTTCAACCCAACCCGTCACCGTCACGTTTTTACTCGAAAAACTTTGCACTAAAGCGGTCGGTCTTGCTCCTGCGATGAGGATTTTAATATTAGGATATTTTTTTATTAATTTTGGTAGAAGTTCCTGCACCAAATACCTCGCACCTTCTACATTCGGCACATAACCCATATTACCAATAAAAGCAATATCGTGAATTTTTTCAATCTCTGGCATTGGCTTAAAAAAAGACGTATCAACGCCATTCGGAACGACTTTAATTCGCTTATTGTCAGGCGTTTGTAAAAAATCTCTATCTTGTGCAGAAATTATCGTATGGAAATCAAAATCGTTAAAAACAGCATTTTCGTACGCTGCTAATTTGTTTGCTTCTCGCCTCAAAATCGGTTGCAAAATTGCTTTTGCGTGTTTCGCCCAACGTTTTGCACCGATGGAAAAAGTATCCATATAATCCAACGTTTTCGGCACGTCCAAATCCCGAACATACTCCGCCGTCCGAATTAATTGACAAAAAATATGGTCTGGCTTTTCCTTTTTAACAACGGCATGAATTTCCTCTTGAATTGATTTATCAAAAAAATAACCAATTTGCAACGGCAAACCATTCAAAAATGCTCGAACGAGGTTTTTTACAATCCTAATATTAGAACGGTGATACGTATAAATCCTTGAACAATAGACTTTTACAACCAAGTAATCATGTATGAAAATAGGTGCATCGGTGATTGAACAAAGAATAATTTCAAAATCTTTGGACAATGCCTTCATTTGATGAAAAATCCTCAATTTATCACCTTTTTCAAGCGGATAAGGAAACCGAGAAGTCAGTATTAACAGCTTTGGTTTTGCTACTTTTTGCTCATTTTTATCACCAATAATAGGTTGCATATTTTCCCCCTCTTTTATATCGTTCATTACTTTCATAAAATCATTCCTAAGTAGTTGGCAGTTTTTAGTACGTCAAATCGTGTCGGTTTCAAAAACCAATACGGTTTATTACAAATTGCTTAAATGCTTTTTCAACGCTTCCGCAATTCTTAAATTATCGAAATGTTCCGTTACGAAGCGTTTTGCATTTTCGCCAATTGTTTTTAATTGTTTGGGATTATTGATACAAAAATTTATTTTTTTAATAAAGTCCGCTGCCGAATCTACGATAAATAAATGTTCGCCATCTTTAGCGTCAATACCTTCAACGCCAATCGAAGTCGTTAGTATTACTCGCCCTAACGCCAAACCTTCCAAGATTTTCACTCGCATTCCACTTCCCGAAAAAAGCGGCACAATCATCATCGAATGAACATTAATGAAATCAACCGAACTGTCCACTTCCCCATGGATAATGACATTTGGAATTTCGGCAGCTAACAATTGTTGCGGCGTATTTCGACCCGCCAAATGCAATTCAATCCCGTTTAGATTCGGCATCACGTTCTTCAAAAACCATTCAACGCCTTCCAAATTCGGCAGCCAATCTAAAGAACCAATAAAACTCAAAGATGTTTTTTTGTCAAAACTCCCCCAATCGGGCGTATAATGTGCAGTTTCCAAGCCAATCGGCGTAACGTGACCAATGCCCGTAAAACCAGATTCTTTGAAAAAGTCCATATCTCGTTGCGTAATTGCTACCAAACTATCGACTTCATTTATTTTTGTCAGTTCAAATTTTTTCAACTGCTTTGTCAAATGCTTCAAATATCTTTTTTTTAAACCAAATTTTGAATTTTCAACGATGCGTTCCCAAATTTCATGTTCTACGTTATGCGACCGCAAAACGAGTTTTGCACGGCTTTCGCCAAAAATATCTTTCCGAACATAAATCAAAGTTTGCAAGGTTTCAAATTGAACAATATCAAAATCTTCTGCTGCTAATAAAGCTTTAATCTTATTCGCATAATCAACTGATTCAAAGCGAGTTAAAAAATAATTTTCGCCCTTTATCAATGCTTTTAATGCGGCAACTGGCTTTACTTTATTATCAATATCAACCGTATGAATTGCTTTATAATGATTAAAACTTTTCGGCAAAGTTGCCAAATCTAAATAATGTTTGGACGTATTCATTGCCAAAAGCGTAACTTCGCAACCTAATTCATTCAAGGCTTTCGCCAAAAAAGTCACCGCAACGGATTCACCATCTTTAAGCGGATAAGGGAATTTTTTACACAGTTGAAGAATTTTCATTTAGGAATGATAGTTTAATAAAAAATTTGCGGTGGCAAAGTTATCGTTTTTTATAAGTAAAGACAGGATTTTATTGGTATAATTATAACCTACCCAAAAATGAGAGAACCTTTCGACATATTGTGTAACAATTGTGGTCAAAGCATTACACTTCAAGCATTTCAGGCGTTTGCACGCTGTTCAAATTGTCAAACGCCCTTGAAAATAGAGGAAACGGAAACGAGAATTGAAACGATGATTATCACCGAAAATGAGTTTTTAACCACCAGTCAAACGCTAATTCCGACCAACCAACCCCCGGTTCAAAACAATTTTGAATTATTAAAAGCCTACGAAAAGGAACTGGAAAATTTGGAAAGTGAATGGATAAAAAAATCGGGAGTATTTAAAATTAGAAAGAGTCGAAAATATATCTTACCCCGAAAAAATCAAAGTATCGTTTTATTAATAATCGGAATTTTAGTCCTGTGCTATTTTATGTTTATTGATAAAGGAGAAGAAAGTTGGGAAATAATTGGAGGAGTTATTATACTTATAAGCGGTCAAGAATTGTATAAATGGTGGAAATATTCACAAGCATTAAAAGATTACGAAGAAGAAAAAGAACGATTGAAAATGATAATTCAAGGATTGATTGAGTCCATAATTTGATAAAAAACAGACGTGCTAAATAAAGATAACGCGAGGCTCGTCACTGAACGTCAAAAGCAGCTTCTAAAGGGTTAATACAATTCAAAATATTAATCAATGGACGATTTTATTTACACTTGAATTTACATTTGAAACTTCAATTATCACCTAATTCTTGTAAATTTGTGTTGATTTTATTTAAAAAAAATAGGCAAGTAGAAAATGAGCGAAAAATTAATATATGGTATCCAACAAATTGGTGTTGGCGTGCAAGATGCAGAAGTAGGTTTTAAGTGGTACGGAACGGTTTTGAAAGCGGATATTTGCGTTTTTGATGACAATAGCGAAGCGACTTTCATGGCAAAATACATGGGCGGAAAATCTCGTCAAAAACGGGCAATTTTGGCAATGAACTTAAACGGTGGCAGTGGTTTTGAGATTTGGCAACATACGGAACATACGCCACAACCGCCAAAAACGCCTGTTCAAGTCGGTGATTTAGGTATTAATATTATGAAAATAAAATCGCATAATATCAAAAAATCCTATAACCGTTTGAAAGCCGAAAAAGTGAATATTTTGACAGAAATCATCAAAAATACTGATGGTTCGAGAGCCTTTTTTATTAAAGACCCTTTTGATAATATATTGGAAATCAAAGAGTTTAATTCTTGGTTTAAACAAAAAAATGACATTGGCGGAATATGTGGTGCGACTTTAGGCGTGTCTAATATTGAAGCAACTTTGAAGTTATTTACCGATGTTTTGGGCTATGATAAAGTCCTGTCAGATTTGACTGGGACGTTTGACAGTTTGGATGGAGTGCCGGGCGGTGGCGAAGAAATGCGTCGGATTTTATTGGGACATTCTGAAAAACGAGTGGGTGGTTTTACGCCGTTATTGGGCGAAAGCCAAATTGAATTGGTGGAAGTAAAAAGCCGTAAACCGAATAAGATTTTTGAAGATAGATATTGGGGCGATTTGGGTTATATTCATCTGTGTTTTGATATTCGCAACATGAATCAGTTGGTGAAAGAGTGTGAAGCAGCAGGTTTTCCCTTTTCTGTCTTGAGTAATGCGGATTTTGACATGGGCGAAGCAAACGGACATTGGGGTTATTTGGAAGACCCGGACGGTACGTTAATTGAGTTTGTAGAAACGCATAAAGTACCGTTAATTCCAGCTATCGGTTGGTCAATTAATTTACAAAATCGAGATCCGAAAAAGCCGTTACCGAATTGGATAATGAACGCAATGGCGTTGAATCGGAAGAAATTTTCGTAATCTTAAAAGGGTAAAGGGTCGGGCGCTTTGAAAGCGTCCGACCCTTTTAATTACCAAAAATAATTTGAAAATGTCTATTTTTCAAAAATTAAAAGCGTATTCCTCGACTATTCTCGCATTAACTGATCAAGCGGTTGTTAGTGGCAGTAATTTTTTGATAGGCATCGTCTTAGCAAGGGTTTTGGGCATTGAAGGCTACGGTTTATTCGCCTTATTGTGGATGATTGTTTTATTTGGCAAAAGTATCAATCAGGCGTTTGTGACTCGTCCGATGATGTCATTAGCACCGAAGAAAGAAAGTGAAGAATCGGCAAGTTATATTGCTACATTGCACTATTTACAATACCTGACAAGCTTTGGCATTGGTATTTTTGTATTTATTTTCCTTTTGTTTGGACAATATTTCGACATAGAAATTACGGATAATCGTTGGTTTTGGGTTATGCCGAGTATTGTGGTTTTGCATTTGATTTATGATTTTTATCGGAGTCAATCGTTTGTAAAACAAGATGTAGTTTTTGCCTTGATTTTAGATATAATTTTATTTGGTGGACATTTCTTAGCGGTTTTCATATTGTGGTATTATGATAATTTAAGTGTTACCAATGCTTTGATAGGAATTGGCTTTGCTCATTTCGTCGTGGTTATCTTAGGTTTATTCAAATACTTTTCGTTTAATTTTAACACAAATATTCTAAAGGAAACCATTTTATACCATTTTACCTTTTCAAAATGGTTGATTGGAACGGCATTATTACAATGGTTTTCAGGGAACTTTTTTATCATCGTTGCAGCGGCTTTGATGAGTGAAGCAGCGGTTGGTGCGGTGCGGATTGTACAAAACGTAATGGGTTTGACCCACGTTTTATTTTTGGCAATGGAAAATATGGTACCGGTGAAAGCGGCTTTGCATTACAAAGAAGGCGGCTTGAAACAACTCAAAACCTACCTTATTTATATCACAAGCCGAGCAGGAATTTTAGTCGGTGGCATTTTGCTTTTCTTAGCGATTTTCAGGACGTATATCATTGATTTTCTGTACGGTGCGGAATATATCGAATATAGTTATTTGGTCATCGGTTTCTGTTTGACTTACATTTTGATATTTATCGGGCATCCGTTGCGGTTCGCCTTATTGACTTTAGAAGTCACCAAACCAATGTTTATTTCTTACGTTTTGGGAGCAGTTTTCAGTCTAATTTTAGCTTATCCGTTGGTTGGTCGTTTTGGCTTGGTTGGCGTTTTGATTGGCATTTTTGTGACGCAGGGTTTGTCGCAGTTGGTTTATGTTTATTATTTAAAAAGGGCAGGCAAGGACTTGAAAAGTTGACTATCTTTTGCAAATATTTTA
>Ga0222647_1000885_pt1 | contig 10405 bp, 11 predicted proteins | sample AntAcemetagen333_FD_179864 | JGI IMG/M metagenome (GOLD analysis project Ga0222647, IMG submission 179864) | Saline water microbial communities from Ace Lake, Antarctica - #333 | ecosystem: Environmental > Aquatic > Non-marine Saline and Alkaline > Saline | place: Antarctica: Ace Lake...
AAAGCAGTTAATGAAGCAAGAATTGAAGCAGCTAAGCCAGTTGTTGAAGAGGTTGTAGAAGAAGTAGTTGCAGAAGTTGAAGCAGCACCAGAAACAATTGATGAAGCAGCAGCAAAAGCGGCAGAATAAATTATAAATTTATACGACAATGCGTAAAGAAGATTGTTTTTATTTAGGCAAAATCGTTACAAAATATAGTTTTAAAGGTGAAGTTATTGTCAAACTAGATACTGACGAACCAGAATTGTACAGAGAAATGGAATCGGTTTATGTCGAGTTTGGCACTAATCTGGTTCCATTTTTTATTGAAAAAAGTTCTCTTCATAAAGGTAACCAATTGCGTGTTCAATTCGAAGATGTATATTCTGACGAAGAAGCCGAATCAATTTTGAAATGCGGCGTTTATTTACCATTAGACTTATTGCCAAAGTTAACCGGTGATAAATTTTATTTTCACGAAGTTATTGGTTTTACTGTTATCGATGAAGTTTATGGAGAAGTTGGTACGTTAGTTCATATAAATGATAAAGCGGCACAACCTCTTTTTGAAATTGATAAAGATGGTAAAGAAGTTTTTATCCCAATGATTGATGATTTTATCAAAAAAGTGGATAGAATAAACAAAATAATACACGTTATTGCTCCTGACGGATTAATTGAGCTGTATTTATAAAAATTAGAGAGGTGCTAGAGCGGCTGAATAGGCTACCCTGGAAAGGTAGTATACTGGTAACGGTATCAAGGGTTCGAATCCCTTTCTCTCTGCTAATTATTTTTAAAGTTAATTAAGAATATCGTAATCGAAACCAACCCTGCAAAGACGTTAGTGGTGCCGTTAACTTTTTATTCCTTAACCAATTCTTTATTTACATAAAGCTGAACCTTTAACTCGGCTTAACTAAAATTATTTTTACTAGAAAAGGGCTTTCATCAACATCATATTTGAAAACATAAGGTTTAGAAATGTTAGTTTTTTTATCAAAATCATAATAAGTTACCAAGACTTCATCATAATTCGATTTTGTAGTTGTAAAGACAATTTCAATATCTTTTGTAATCAATATAATTAGCTTATCTTTAGTTAAATGGTTAGAATTGCAGTAAGATATAATCAATACAACTATGAATAATGTTCTTATATTAATCATCTAGTTTATGCTAAATATAATAAAATTGAAAGATAATTATTGTGTTCTACTTAATTAACTATCTATGGTGTAATCAAAAAATATAGTAGCATAAACTCCGGGAGAACCAATACTTTCTACTTCGAACACAAGCTCTTCATCAATAAAAATTTGCGCCTTTAAGCTATAGGGTAAATCGTTATTTCTATATGCATTTCCTATAATTTCTTTATAAATATACTCTGGAAATGAAATGATCATTGGTTCTGGATTTCCGCTACTATCATAGGTAAATCGTCTAGGGCCATATAAATCGTCCTGAATGTCAAAGTCTCTGTAGGAAACCACTATTTCGTCAAATGAGGGAGCGTTCGTAGTTAAAATAATTTCAATATTTTTAGGTACATTGGGTATTTCTTCTATTACTAAAGGAACAGCTGTTGTATTGCAAGAAATGAAAACGAATATGATAAGTGTAGTTATTATTTTTTTCATAATAAAGTATTTGTAAATCAATTGTTTAGGTAAAGGTAAGGCAAAATAAAGCCATAGAGTCTTTTAATCAGTTTAATGCTCTTTTATTTTAAAATAAAATTTGATATTTGTTATATGAAACCTTTCAAATTTAAAGAGTTTACAATTCATCAAAATAAAACAGCTATGAAAGTAGGTACAGACGGCGTTTTGTTGGGTTCTTGGTGCTCTGTTGATGATTATTTAGACACCATTTTAGATGTCGGTTCAGGAACTGGTGTTATCTCTTTAATGCTTGCACAGCGGTCTGATGCAATGACTATTGATGCTGTTGAAATTGATGAAGATGCATATGAGCAAACTGTAGAAAATTTTGAGCAATCAGATTGGGGAGATCGTTTGTATTGTTACAATGCTACTTTTCAAGAATTTGCTGATCAAATTGCGACCGAAGAAGAAACGTATAATTTAATTATTTCGAATCCGCCATTTTATACGGATGAGTTTGAAACTAATGATATTGCTAGAAATAAAGCGCGTTTTACAAGTTCTTTGTCTTTTGAAGAGTTAGTTTCTGGGGTTGTAAAAATTCTTTCTTCGGATGGTAAATTTGCAGTGATTATTCCTTTTAAAGAAGAAGAGAATTTTATCAATCTAGCAAAAACGAAGCGTTTACTTTTAAATAGAGTTTGTCATGTTCAAGGCAATACAACATCAGAAATAAAAAGAAGTATGATGGAGTTTTCATTTCAATTATCAGAAATAAAAAAAGAACATTTGATCATAGAAATTGAACGTCATCAATACACAAAAGAATATCTAAGTTTAACGAAGGATTTTTATTTAAAAATGTAATTTTATTATATCATTGCTAGGAACCAAGCAATCTGCTTATTGCTAAAGAGATTAATTTGTTCCTCGCAATGACATGGATTTATCCAATTACATTATTAGGATTATAACCTAAATAAGGCACTTTTCTTTCTATAAATTTAACACCGTAATTTTCTAGTTCTTTTAAAATAGGTTCATATACTTCTTTTGATATTGGCAACTGAACGCCTGGATTCTTTATTTCTCCTTTTAAAATTTTTAATGCTGCAATTGCAACTGGTAAACCAACGGTTTTTGCCATTGCTGTATAGGTTTGATTTTCGCCCAAAACAACTAGACTACTTTCAATTTGGTGCTTTTCGCCATTTATCTCATAACCAAATAAATGTTGCATTACAATCATGTCTTTATCATCTTCTTGTAAAGTCCAAGAATCTTCTAAAATCTTTTGAAGCATTTTAGCCGGAGTAGCATTTGTAAGTCCAATTTTTTTCTTTGGATTAAAAATATCTAGTTCAATTAATTTTTCCCACATGATATCATCTTGATCAATCTTTAAATAAGATCGCAGCTTTAGTTCAACAGAATCCGAAGGGGAATATGCTAAAAATAAATTTACAAAATCACGATAACTCATGTTTTCAGAATCCTCGATTGTATAAGAATCATCAGTCATTCCTAATTGTACAAAAATATTCCAAGCTCGAGAGAAACCTACCTTTCTTATCGTTCCTCTATACATGGTTGGTATGTTCTCTAAACCATAAATACTTCTATATTTTAGAGAATCTCTATTTGCATAAGCTTCAAACTTACCTGTTTCATGGATGTTTAAAAACTCGGTTCTTCTAAATAATTTATGATAAGGAATATACTTGTAAGTGCCTTCTTGTTTAAACATTGCAGCACCGCCTTGACCTGCTAAAACTACATTTCTAGGATTCCAAGTAAATTTATAATTCCATAAATTATTGTCGCTTTCAGGAGCAACTAAACCACCACAAAAAGATTCAAACAAAAGCATTTTTGCGCTTTTTTCTCTAATTCTGTCTATAATTTTCATTGCGCTCATGTGATCTAAACCAGGGTCTAGGCCAATTTCGTTCATAAAAACTAAGCCGTTTTCTTTGGTAGCTTTGTCTAATGCTTTCATTTCTTCTGATATGTAGGAAGCAGTAACCATATGTTTTTTAAACTTGATACAATCTTTTGCAACTTCAATATGTAAACTTGCAGGTAACATAGAAATTACGATATCCGATTTTTTAATTTCTTTTTCACGCTGCTGTTTGTCAAAAATATCTAAAGTAGTGGCTATAGCATTTTTATGATTATTGATTAATTTTAAAGCGTTTTGTATCGTAATATCTGCAACAGTTAATTGTAAGTTTTCTTCATCAGATTTATCTAATAAATATTTAATCAAAGAAGAACTCGATTTTCCTGCGCCAATTATCAAAATGTTTTTCATAAAAGAAAGATGTATTTTTGTACAAACACGAAGATACTCTAATTGTTTAAAATTCAACAAAAACAACCATAAATGTTTAAAAATTTAATTATTACCTGCTTCTTAGGAATGTTTGCCATTATTTTAGGAGCTTTTGGAGCACATGCATTAAAAGAAATATTGACTTTAGATGAGCTATTAAGCTTTGAAACAGCTGTTCGTTATCAAATGTACCACGTAATTGTATTGTTATTTGTTAATATTTTTGAAAGGTTTACCACAAAGCAAAAAAATAGTATTAGCTGTATTTTCTTTTTAGGTATTTTATTCTTTTCAGGATCTATTTATGTAATTCAGCTTACTTCAATTACAGCAAAATCGATATGGTTTATAACACCTTTAGGGGGCTTGTTTTTGGTAATTGGTTGGTTTTTAATGATTATAGCATTTCTAAAGAATTCGAAGAATAAGTAAAAATAATAATAAATTCTCTCTTAAAAAGAAGCCTGTTTTAAATTATTGCTTAATTTTGTGACTTAATAAATCACAAAATAAATTGAAATGGTAGATACAAATACGAAATCGATTTCGTTAAATAGTCTAGGAATTAAAAATGCAACAATTCGTTATCAGCTAACATCTAATGAATTACATGATGAAACCATAAAAAAAGAGCAAGGAGTTGTTTCTTCTTTAGGGGCAATTGCCGTTAATACAGGCGAGTTTACAGGGCGTTCACCTTTAGATCGTTTTATTGTTAAAGATGCTATTACCAAAGATGAAGTATGGTGGAGTAAAATAAACATACCATTTGAAGAAGATAAATTTGATAAACTTTATGATAGAGTTGTAGACTATTTATCAGAAAAAGAAATATTTGTAAGAGATTGCTATGCCTGTGCAGATGAAAAATATAAACTAAACATAAGAGTTGTAAACGAATATCCTTGGAGTAACATGTTTGCTTACAACATGTTTTTAAGACCAACGAAAGAAGAATTAAAAGACTTTTCTCCAGAATGGACAGTTATTAATGCGCCAGGTTTTATGGCAGATCCAGAAGTAGATGGAACTCGTCAACATAATTTTGCAATCTTAAATTTTACTAAAAAAATTGCCTTAATAGGTGGTACAGGTTATACTGGTGAGATTAAAAAAGGTATTTTTTCTGCGTTAAACTTTATCCTTCCAATGTTCAAAAAGACATTGCCAATGCATTGTTCTGCAAATGTTGGTAAAGACGGTGATACTGCCATTTTCTTTGGATTATCAGGTACTGGAAAAACAACCTTATCTACAGATCCAAACAGAAGTTTAATTGGTGATGATGAACATGGTTGGACAGAAGAAAACACCGTTTTTAATTTTGAAGGTGGTTGTTATGCAAAAGTGATTAATTTATCGCAAGAGCAAGAACCAGAAATTTTTGCAGCAATTAAAAAAGGAGCTATTTTAGAAAATGTAGTAATGGATAAATACGGAGCTATCGATTTTGCAGATACTTCAATTACACCAAATACAAGAGTAAGTTACCCAATTTATCATATAGATAATATTCAGCAACCATCAACAGGAAAAAACCCAAAAAACATTTTCTTTTTAACTGCGGATGCATTTGGTGTTTTACCTCCAATTTCTAAATTAACAACAGCTCAAGCAGCGTATCACTTTATTTCTGGCTATACGGCTAAAGTAGCAGGCACAGAGGCAGGTGTTACAGAGCCAGTACCAAATTTTTCGGCATGTTTTGGCGCACCTTTTATGCCATTGCATCCTACAAGATATGCAGAAATGTTAAGTAAAAAAATGAAAGATGCAGGCGTAAACGTTTGGTTGGTAAATACAGGTTGGTCTGGAGGTAAATATGGTGTTGGTAGAAGAATGCCGTTAAAATATACCAGAGCTATGATTACAGCAGTTTTAAACGGTGATTTAGGAGATTATACCTACGAAGATTATCATATTCATTCTGTATTTGGTGTTGCGCAACCAAGAAGTTGTCCTGGTGTTCCATCAGAATTATTAAGTCCAAGGTCTACTTGGAATGATGATGCAGAATATTACAAAACAGCATTTCAATTAGCGAATGCATTTAGATTAAATTTTAAACAATTTGAAGAATTTGCAAACGAAGAAATTCGTAGAGGTGGCCCTCAACGCTACGCTTTATAATTTTAGTAATTAGATGTTAATACAAAAACACCTCTTTTTAGAGGTGTTTTTGTATTAATAAAAACTATATTTAGTGAACTAAAATTAGGATTAATGATCAAAAAATTATTTCAGAATATAGGTCCGGGAACTTTAGTAGCCGCAGCATTTATTGGTCCGGGAACCGTAACTTTATGCACACTTGCAGGTGTTAATTTTGGATTTAATTTATTATGGGCAATGTTGCTATCAATAGTTGCCACTATTTTTTTACAAGAAATGGCCGCTAGATTAGGTATTATTTCACAAAAAGGATTGTCTGAGGTAATTAGAGAAGAAATTAAAACGCCTCTTTTAAAACAATTTATAACGATTTTAATTTTATCAGCAATTGTAGTAGGAAACGCATCTTACGAAGCAGGTAATATTTCTGGCGGAATTTTAGGATTGGAAACTATTTTTGGGGAATTTAAACTAAATGTTGGTGCTATTTCAATTAACTTTATGAGTCTAATTATAGGTGTAATTGCATTTGTACTGCTCTACATAGGTAATTATAAGTTTTTAGAAAAAGCCTTGATTACCTTAGTTTTACTGATGAGTTTTTCTTTTGTGATTACTGCAATCGTAACGAAACCGAATCTTTTAGATGTTTTACAAGGAGTGTTTATCCCTAAATTTCAAGAGAAAAGTTTACTTACAATTATCGGTTTAATTGGTACAACGGTAGTTCCTTACAATTTATTTCTGCACGCATCTTTAGTAAAAGAAAGATGGAAGAAAAAAGAGGATATTTCGTTTGCAAAAAAAGATACGATTATTTCGATTACTCTGGGCGGCTTGGTTTCTATGGCAATTATTATTTCTGCTGCGGCCATTCCGTCAAAAGATATTTTAAATGCAGTAGATTTAGCCGAAGGATTAGTGCCTTTGTATGGTGAATTTGCCAAATATTTTTTAGCTTTAGGCTTATTTGCTGCAGGAATAACGTCTGCAATTACGGCACCTTTAGCGGCTGCATATGTAGCGCAAGGTTGCTTGGGCTGGCAAGGCAATTTAAAATCTAAATCATTTAGAATCGTTTGGATACTAATTTTAGTTTTAGGCGTTGCATTTTCATCAGTAGGTATAAATCCTATTGAGATTATAAAATTTGCACAGGTAGCAAACGGAATGCTTTTACCAATTATTACAGGTGTTTTATTGTGGATTATGAATAAGAAAAGTGTTTTAGGAAATTTTGTAAATACGAGAACACAAAATATTATTGGTATTGCTATTTTTCTAATTTCACTTTTTTTGGGAGCAAAAGGAATTTTAAAAGTTTTTAATTTTTTTTAAAATGAAAATTGATATTAATTGTGATGTAGGTGAAGGATTAAATAACGAGCATTTATTAATGCCTTCTATTTCTTCTTGTAATATTGCTTGTGGAGGTCATTTTGGTGATGAAAGCACGATGGATAAAACGATACAAATTGCAATTAAACACAAGGTTTTAATTGGTGCGCATCCCTCATTTCCTGACAAAGAGAATTTTGGTAGAAAATTGATGCAAATTTCCGACGAAAACTTAAAAGAAAGCATACAAAATCAGTTGGAATTGTTTCTAAATAGACTCGCTTTTTTTGATGTAAAATTACACCATGTAAAACCACACGGAGCACTTTATAATGCGATTGCTGTTGATGTTCATTTAGCACTTTTGTTTATAAATGCTATCAAAAAATATATGAAATATTCATTTTTGTATGTGCCTTATAATTCTGTAATTGAAAAGGTTGCTTTAGAAAATGGCATCAATATTAAACACGAAGCTTTTGCAGATAGAAATTATAATGAGGATTTAACTTTGGTTCCAAGAACTTCTCAAAATGCGATTATAACGTATCAAAAAGAAGTATTTGAACATGTTAAGAGAATTATTGAAACAGAAAAAGTAAAAACAATTTCAGGAAAAGAAGTGCATATCAAAGCAACTACTTTTTGCGTGCATGGAGATACCAAAAATGCTGTTGAAATCGTAAAATATCTATCGCAAAAACTAAAAAAATAAACCTAGCAAATTGGCTAATAGTAAAACATATAAATCATTCGGACCTAAGGCCATTTTAATAGAGTGGAAACCCGTCATTAATTTAGGAATTTTAAACGATATTATCGACTTTAGAGATAAAATTAAGAATCAAAAAAGTGGTTTGTTCCTTGACTTTTGTGTTGGTTATAATTCATTGACACTACTTTTTAAAGAAAATATTGCTGATTTTAAAAAAGAAATTGAAGGCTTACAAGAAATAGATGCTTTTATAACAACTAGCTTAAAAACTCAAAATTATCAATGGGAAATTCCCGTTTGTTATGATTTAGAGTTTGGAATCGATTTAAAAGAAATGTCAAATTTATCTAATCTTGATATTTCCGAAATTATTGAAATCCATTCAAACAATTTGTATACTGTGTTTTTTATTGGCTTTTTACCTGGTTTTTTATATTTAGGAGGATTGGATTCAGAATTATTCTTTGGTAGAAAAGCAAATCCGAGATTGCATGTCGAAAAAGGTTCAGTAGGAATAGGAGGGCAGCAAACTGGTGTGTATCCTATAAATTCGGCTGGTGGTTGGAATATAATTGGTAAGAGTCCTATTAATTTTTTTGACGCAGATAAAGAGTTTCCTTGCTTTGCGAAATCAGGAGATCAAATAAAATTTAACGCGATTTCTAAAGAAGAATTTTATGATTTAGAAAAATTAATATTGGTTAATAAATATCAACTTCTTAAAACAATCATACATGATTAAAGTTTTAAAAGCCGGCTTTTATACTACAATTCAAGATCAAGGAAGAATTGGTTTTGCAGCTATGGGTGTTCCTATTTCTGGTGCTATGGATTTATATTCATCAAATTTAGCAAATAGTATTTTAAATAACTCTTTCGAGGAGGCTGTTTTAGAAATTACTTTTGGAGTTTGTCAATTTCAGTTTTCATCAAAAACTTCAATTTGTATTTCTGGTGCAGATTTTTCGCCAACCATTAATCAGCTACCGGTTGTATTAAATTCAAAAATTTTAGTAAATGAAAAAGATATTTTATCCTTTGGAAAGATAAATTTTGGAGCACGCTGCTATTTGGCTGTTAAAGGAGGGATCTTAACAGCGCAAAAACTGTCGAGTAGAAGTTTATTTAAAAATATTACAAGTAGTTCTTTAGTACAATCGGGAGACTTGTTGCCAATATCTTTAGTAAAAGCCGAGGTAAAAGTGTCTAATACCGCAGTTAAAATGAATCAAAGTCATTTTGATTCTAATCTAATTGAATGCTTTAAAGGTCCAGAATTTGAGTTATTGAACACTCAGCAACAACAACAACTTTTTGAAATACTATTTAGTATATCCAACGATAACAATAGAATGGGGTATAAATTAAATGAAACTATTACAAATAATATACCTTCTATTTTAACATCCGCAGTTTTGCCGGGAACCGTTCAATTAACGCCTTCAGGAAAATTAATTGTATTAATGAGAGATTGTCAAGTTACAGGCGGTTATCCTAGAGTTTTACAACTATCAGCAAATGCAATTAATAAATTAGCTCAGAAAAAAACGGGATCAAAATTTTCATTTATTAGTATTAAGCCTTAAAATTACATTCTTTTAAGAAGTAAGTTATGATAAAAACAGCTGTATGTATTGTTGGTGCTGGGCCTGCAGGGGCAAGTACTTCATTGATGTTGTCTAAACTTCAAATTGGGCATTATATAGTTGATAAAGCAACTTTCCCCAGAGATAAAACCTGTGGCGACGGACTAATTCTTCATGCCTACAAATCGTTACTTACCTTAGGTTTACTAGAGAGGTTTTTAGAACATCCAAAATTTATTCACAGTAAAAAGATTAACCTACACATTAAAAATAATTTAAAGATTCAATTTAAGGAAAGTGAAGATAGAGATATGGCCATTTCTTATGGTAAACGAATTGATTTTGATTATTTTTTAGTCAATCAATTATCAAAAGAATATACTACTTGCGAATTTGGAAGCGGAGTTAAAAATCTAGAAGAAGTTGCAGAAGGAATCATAGTTACCTTAAAAAACGGAAAACAAATAGCGGCAAAAATTGTTGTTGGAGCAGATGGTATTCAATCAATAGTTTCTAAAAAGCTAGCAGGTTTTGTTCCTGATAAAAAGAAAATGTCAACATTTGTTAGTGCGTATTTTAATAATGTTAAAATGCCTCTAGATAATGCAGCAGAAATACGATTGCATTATTATAAGATGCCTTTATTCTTTTATGTTTTTCCGTTAGCAAATAATCAAGTAAATGTTTCTTTGGGAGGAAATACACAAAAAATTTTAGATAGTGATAT
>Ga0222647_1000888_pt1 | contig 10399 bp, 9 predicted proteins | sample AntAcemetagen333_FD_179864 | JGI IMG/M metagenome (GOLD analysis project Ga0222647, IMG submission 179864) | Saline water microbial communities from Ace Lake, Antarctica - #333 | ecosystem: Environmental > Aquatic > Non-marine Saline and Alkaline > Saline | place: Antarctica: Ace Lake | collected...
GTACTAATAATCCATTGAATACGACTTTGTGGTTCAATTAAAAATGTATAGTGGTTTAAATTTGATGGCAAAATGTATAGAATTCCATTGAATCAAAATCCTCTTTAATCCAATTTTTACCGCTGTGTTAAAATAATTAACGGTTCACCGTTCACAATTAAAAATTCACAATTAAAAAAATGTTACCAACGCCTTTACAATTAATTACCAACGATTTATTACAATTAAAAAAAATAAATCTTTATATCAAACGGGAAGATTTGAATCATCCGACCATTCAAGGGAATAAATTTAGAAAGTTAAAATATAATTTGGTAGCAGCAAAAGCAGAGGGGAAAACCACTTTATTGACTTTTGGCGGTGCTTTTTCCAATCATATTTATGCTGTAGCTGCGGCAGGAAAAGCCTTTGATTTTCAAACAATTGGCGTAATCCGAGGCGAACGAATCGAGCCGTTGAATCCGACTTTGGCGTTTGCGGAAGCGAATGGAATGATGCTGCATTTTGTGACTCGTTCCGCTTATCGCAATAAATATGATGCAGATTTTACCAATAATTTGAAACGACAATTTGGTGATTTTTATCTCGTACCAGAAGGCGGTAGCAATACTTTGGCGGTAAAAGGCTGTGCAGAAATTATGGACGAAATTGATTTGGGTTTTGATGTAATTTGTTCGGCAGTCGGAACGGGCGGAACGTTGGCAGGTTTGATTTTGGGAACGAAGGGTAGGGGAGCAGTGCTGGGTTTTCCTGCGCTAAAAGGCGGCGATTTTTTGAAAAAGGAAGTTGAGGCGTTGTTAAAAAGTGAAAGCAAAAACTGGCAATTAATGACCGATTATCATTTTGGCGGTTATGCGAAATTTAAGCCTGAATTAGTTGATTTTATGAATGATTTTAAACAACAATTCGGCATTCAACTTGAACCTATTTACACAGGAAAAATGCTTTTTGGTATTTTTGATTTAATTAAAAACGACTTTTTCAAACCTAATACGACCATTATTGCGATTCATACTGGCGGTTTACAAGGCGTTGAAGGATTTAATAAGCGGTTTGGGGATTTGTTGGTTTAGTTATTTTTGATGTTTTGAAAACATACTTTTATCGGTGAAATCTGCAAAATCTGTGTTCCCCTATTAATTGAAATTATAAATTTCCTATCTTCGCTCCCTAATTATTTATAAATTCATTAAAAAATAAAGATTTTGATGCTAAAATTTAAAAAAAATCATTTTTTTTTAAATTTAACATCTAAGGTCTAATATTTAAAGTCTAAAGAAAAAATGAGAAAAAATATTGTTGCTGGTAATTGGAAAATGAATAAAACCTATCAAGAAGGTTTGGATTTAGCAAAAGGAATTATTGAAAAAACAGATGCTTCGGATGCACAAGTCATCATGTGTACGCCGTTTATTCATTTGCAAGCGGTGGGCGAATTGGTGAAAAATGTGCCGAATATCGCTGTGGCTGCTCAAAATTGTTACACGAAGTCGAACGGTGCTTACACTGGCGAAACTTCTGTCGAAATGTTGAAATCAATTGGGGTAGAATATGTCGTGATTGGTCACTCGGAACGTCGGGAATATTTTGGTGAAAGCCATGAATTTTTGGCGGAAAAAGTAAATGTGATTTTAGAAAATGGATTGTTGCCGATTTTCTGTTGTGGCGAACCGTTGGCAATTCGTCAAGCGGATACTTATGTGGCTTATGTCGCAACACAATTAAAAGAAAGTCTTTTCCATCTTTCTGCCGAAGATTTCGGAAAAGTGGTGATTGCTTACGAACCGATTTGGGCGATTGGAACTGGCGTAACGGCTTCTCCGCAACAGGCTCAAGATACACAAGCAGCTCTACGTCAAGTGATTGCAGCGAAATATAGTGAAACAGTGGCAGACGATACCACGATTTTATACGGTGGAAGTGTGAAAGCAAATAGCGCTGTCGAATTGTTTTCTTGCCCAGATGTTGATGGCGGTTTGGTCGGCGGTGCGTCTTTGACCGTTGAAGATTTTATTCCGATTATCAAGGCGTTTAATTAATTTCATTGTCAGATTGTTTTATTGCTGCATTGTTTCACGGGTAGGAAAAACGATGCGGCAATGTAACAATTGAACAATGCAACAATAAAAGATGGTTTACTGCAATTATAAAATCAAAACGTTGCCTGAAATGGCGGAAATCGTAACGGCTTTTCTGGGACAATTGGGCTTTGATACTTTTGAGGAAACGGAAGTGGGCGTTGACGCTTTTATTCCGCAAAGAATGGTGAATGATGAATTGAATAACGAGGTGAAAGCGTTGGAAATACAGTTCGGATTTACTTATGAAGTCGAAATTATTGCCCATCAAAACTGGAATGCACAATGGGAAGCAAACTTCAAACCGGTCGTTGTTCGGGACTTTTGTGCCGTTCGGGCTTCGTTTCATGAGCCGATAACGGGCGTTATGTACGAAATGATTGTAAATCCTAAAATGGCGTTCGGAACTGGTCATCACGAAACGACGTATATGGTCGTGGACACGATGCAAAGTTTGGATTTTGACGGCAAAAAAGTTTTTGATTACGGTTGTGGAACGGGAATTTTATCGATTTTAGCTTCGATGTTAAAAGCGGATTATATTGATGCCGTGGATATTGAAAATGAATCGTATTTGAATACCGTTGAAAATGCTGAAATTAATAAAGTGAGCAATATCCATACTTTCGAGGGAACTTTGGCAACGATAACTGGCGATAATTACGATATTATTTTGGCAAATATCAATCGAAATGTAATTTTGGCAACGTTGGGCGATTTAAAACAAAAAATGGCAGAAAACGGTCAATTAATTATTTCGGGTTTTTTGTCAGCAGATGAAAATATTTTACGCAAGGCTTGTAAGGACAACGGTTTGCAGGTTGTGGAGGTTAAGGAACGAAACAATTGGCTTTGTATGTTGATACATTAATTTTATGATTTCATGGTTTTATTGCCACATTGTTTCATTGTTACACGGTTTTAAAAAAAACAATGCAGCAATGAAATAATGCAGCAGTAAAAATCAAACTCTATCTCTTCTAAACTTGTGTTTTACAGCTGCCGTCTGTCCAAAATTAATCAAGTAACCAAAATCAAATTTCAATCTCGTCAAGTAATTCGTCAAATTCGCTTCCTCTATTTCTCTCAATGTTTCTGCTGCCATCACTTGTACGACAATATTTTCCCCGATACAAATATCCGCTACGTAATTACCAATAATCACATTTGAAGAAAAGATGTTGAATGATTTGCTGGTTGTAATAGACAAACCGCTGTTAATCAATTCATTAACAAATGCTTTATGGTAGTCAGCCTTTCCTAATCCCTGCCCTAATTGACGGAAAACGGTGTAAGTTGCTGCCTCAACTTGATGTTTGTAAGTGTTAATTCTCATGGTTTCGGGATATTTTCTCGGTTTACCAATCGCATTGACCTCTTATCAATACGATGAATAAACAAAGGATTAAATTTATTACGATGACTGCGATTACTCAGCTACACCGTAAATTTCATATTCATTTGATTCATATTTAATACTTCATATTTCATATTTTAAAGAGTAGCTATGCGAGGAATCGAACCTCAATCTTCGGAGTCAAATTCCGACATCTTCGCCGTTAGACGACATAGCTATAGCAAGGCAAATTCAAATATAAATTGCCAAAATCTCAAAAAATAAAAGAGAACAAAAGGTAAGGTGCGTCGAATTTCATCATCTTACGAAATAGCACAACTTGTCCGCATCTCTTTTTTTAAGAGCATAGAAAAGCATTTTTAAAGTAAATTAGGGAACAAAAACGCAGGTGTATTTGGGTGAAATGTCGATGGTTTTGAACCGATTATTAACCGATTAACCATACGAAATAACACAGATACGTCAGTGTCACCGCATTACTTTAGAAAAACTTAAAGTAAATTTGTGAATTTTAATTTTTCGAAATTATCTTTTTAATTTCTTGATAATCAATTTTTTACGAAGGGAATAGCCGTTAGATTTAACGACAATATGGAAAAATTAAGCGGGTTTCAAGTTACCAATAAAACCACCTACTCGCCCAGCATATATCCGCTGATTGTCCGCCTGATTTTGAAAATCAGCAACAACAATAATTTGAGCTATCAAATTATTTACTTTCAGATTAATATTTTTATTTATTAATAACATGATTTTAGATTTTGTTAAATCGTGAAAATGTATTTTTGTTATTTACAAAAGACCCTACATTAACTAAGTGGTAAAACATATAGTTCCCATGAAATCAACTTTTTTAAACTTTTTTTTGTTGTAACAAATATTTATATAAATATTTGATTATCAAGCTATTACACGATTTTTAATCAGTTTTAAAACCAGTTTTTAAATATTCTGAGTAATTATTTTTTAATATTTATTTTCACATTAAATAAATAACGAATATAAATAATAGACTATTTTTAATTTGTCTAAATTAGAATAAGGAAATATTAGGTTGAATTATTGGAGCAGCTTTGAAACGAGTTTATGCGTTAAATTGTAGATTTTTGTTACTGAAAATGTAGGAAATCGATACCTCACTTATCCGTCTAATTCATATTTAATAATTCACACTTCATAATTAAAAAAACTATGGTTCGTAATTTTTTATTGATTTTGTTTTTAATTATTGTTGAAACAACTGCAAATGCACAAGTCCGTTTTTCGTTAGGTGTTGGTGCGGCGACCAATCATTTTCAAAATTCTATTGAGAACCTCAATTTGGTTTATGAAAATCAGAGCGTCACCCTGCCGCATTTTCATATTCAAACTGCGATGAAGCCAAACCCCGAAAGTCGGTTTATCGGCATGATTCAGTGGAATATAATGCCGAAACAAATTCGGTTTGACAATCCAAAATACGTCTCTGACGGGTCGATAATTACGGACAGTTATTATCATTTGTACGGGAGTTTGGAAATGGAATTGGCGATTGGCTATGAGATTCCGATAAGGAAATTGACGCTTGTGCCGCAAGTTGGTTTTTTCGTTTCAGGCAATTATTATTGGACGACAAGTAAGTACAAAAAAATCACGGAATATCCGAATGTTGGCTATTTGACCCATACTTCTTATGGTTCTTCCAGGTCTTTTTCGGGGCAGCAGTCGGATTTTTCTTTGTATTCGGGCTTTTCGTTTGGGCTTTCATTAAACAAAAAAACAAAAAATAATCGAACGATTGGATTGTTTACCAATGCGTATTTAACGCCCTCTGAAATGTTGGAAACACCGCTTGAAATGGTTTTAGATAATTTGCCCATTCAAGTACAGGGAAAGTATCAATATGTAAATATTGGGCTTCGATTTGGGTTGAATAAGCATTGATTTTATTGGAGAACACCCCGAAATTCCATGGGTGTTCTCCAATAAAACTTACTGAACAATCAACCTCTCCGTCAAAATCAATCCTTCATCTGTTCTTATTGTCACAAAATAAACGCCTGATTGCAAATGTGGAATATCAATCGGGATATTGACTTCACCTTCGGATAATGCTAAACCGAATTGATTAATAATTTTGCCCATGGCGTCTTGAATCACCAAGGTTGCAGCTTTTTCGACTTCAGATTTTATTGCAAAAGTCGTCGTTGTGGCTTCGGCAGGATTCGGAAAAATCTTTAGCGAAATGCCAGTTCGATAAGGTGCTTCGACTACTTTTAGAATACATTTAGAACGCACTCCTTGATTATATTCCTCGCCATCACTCATCATAAAGGTAAACTCTTCAACCCTTTCACCTGAATATTGATACGTTAATTCATTAATTTCATCTACGAAAATAAGGTCATTAAATTGAACCTCGTTTCCTTTGAATAAAAATTGACCTCGTCGGGGACGGACTTTGATTTGAATGTGATGAAATAAAGTAACGGAATCGGCATCTGAAAAGTTAAAATCTGATGCTTTAAAATGATAGATTTCATTTTCAAGTAATTGAACGGTAGAAATACCCGCAAAAGGTCGAGTATTTTCAGTTTCAACCGTCGTGTTTTCAACAAATGAAAGGGCATAATCTACGCCATAGCCGCCAATGAGATAGGACGAAATAATTAAATCTATATCGCCATCATTATCTACATCCGCAGAACTGGCATTGTACAATTCATGTCTATCTGGCGTATTTATTGAAATAGGTTGCGGAGGTGTAAATAAAGGATTCGAAGGTGTACCGATATTTTCAATAAACGTTGTATTACCATAACGTTCAACGGTAATTATATCCGCATCGCCATCATTATCGAAGTCCGCAATAGTGAATTGAACACCATCATTACGCTGATCTAAAAAATCACTTAAATCAAAAGGATTGACGATACCGTTACTAAAATTAGCTTGACTTGGTGTTCCAAAATTTTCATGGTAAACGAAACTTTTTGGATAAGGAAAAAATCTACTCGCTTGAATGACAAAGAAATCTAAATCACCATCATTATCCATATCCTCAAAAGTCATGGAAGTTCTGGAATGACTACTTGAAGTATCTGCAATTCCGAGTGATTGTATGTTTCCTAAGCTAAATATTGGCTCGGTAGGCGTTCCCGTATTTTCATAAAAAACATAGGTATTCCATGATTCTATTTTAAATAAATCTAAATCTCCGTCATTATCAATATCTGCAATAGTCGCAATTCTGCCTTCCGTTTCATCGAGAATATCACTTTCTTCGCCTGAAAACCTTGGAACGTCAGCCTTTCCAGAATTTAGAAATATTTTTCGATCCGTAAATACGTCTAAATCACCGTCGCCGTCAATATCTGCAAAACCCTTTATCTCATTGATATTCCAAATAGGATATAAATCTTCGGCTTGAGCAAAAGATTGAGCATCGGCAACGTTGCTGCAAAATAAACCCAAAACAACACTCGAAGCAGCAACGATTTTTTTGATATTTTGTAAATGACTTAAAGACCATACTCGATTTTTTAAATCAACTATTTTACGTTGCCACTGCATCCGTTTTTTGTAACTTAATCGTTGAAAACGACCGCTTTTAAAGAGTTTTTGCAGCTGTTGTGTTGCTTTTTTTAGTAAATGTAAATCTTGGTAAGGATGGACTTTTTTCATAGGTAAATCTTTATAAATATTAAAAATAGCGAATTAAAAGTGTGGACATTTTATTTTAATCCCGTCGGATTTTTAAAATCGGATAAGATTTTAGACCCTACTTTTGGTTAATAAAAAAACAAAAACAGGCTTCGAGTAAAATCTTGAAACCTGTTTAAAACAACTTATTATGAATATAAAATGCTGTTTACTGCACAATTAATTTCTCGGCCCAAGCTTTTCCATCAATCGTTTGCAAACGAATGATATAAATGCCTTTTGCCCAATTGCTTACGTTAATCGCCGCATTAAAGTTACCGTTTAATTCAATATTTTGATTCAAAACAACTTGACCTGCTATATTTTGAATGCTCAATGTTGCTGACCTTGAAACTTGCGTTTCGATGCGAATATTAGCGACTTCGCTCACTGGGTTTGGTGACAAAGTTATGGCATCAAAACCGTCAATTGCGGTGGTGGTAACTGGAAAATTAACCGTAACAATTAAAGCCTGAGGAGTACTGAAACCCATTCCGTCACCAACGGCAAATTGAAAATCGGTATAAGGAAAACCCGTTTCGTTCGCATCTGGCGAAAATACCAAATTTGCAAAATCAGTCGTTGCGATTATATCGCCTGTCGTTATCGCCGTTCCGTTGAATTTTACTTGACCTTTGATTGGTAAAGTGACTATTTGTATTTCTTGAAAAGTACCGCCGTCAGGGTCGTTGAAGGTAAAATCATTGATATTAAAAATGTAATCGGTATTTTCGTTAGTTCCGACTGCTGTTTGAGTCGTTGTTGGTAATGCGTTTACGTTAATCGTAAATTGGTAAACCGCTGCACTGTAATCAATACCATCACTTACTTGGAAACTAAAACTATCAAAATTTGTCCCGTATTGACCAGCAAGCGGGATATACTTCAAGCCAACCAAATCTGCCACTGAAATTTCTGTATTTGGAGATACGGGGAAGCCAAAAAGGTTAAAACCACCACTTCCAGTAATAGCTGTAATTTTTATTTTACTCAATGTTTGGAGGGTGTCAGCGTCCGAAAAAGCAAAAAGACCGACATGAAAACCTGTTGTTCCATCTTGATTCATCGTCAAACTTGAATCGGCAGAAGTCGGAGGCGTATTGGGAATAAAAACACCTGAATTTCCTTGATAAAAAATAGCACCTGCCGCTCCTCCATAAGTTCCCGCAAATAAATCTTGGTCGCCATCATTATCAATATCCACAAATAGCGGAGAAGCCAAAGAATTACCCGCCGGATTTAATGCGATATTATAAGGATTTTGTACACTTACACCAAAAATCGCCTGACTTGCCGTTCCTGTATTTTCAAAGTATTCCATGTCACCATAATAAACACCCAAAAACATATCTAAATCACCGTCATTATCAATATCTGTTAATGCTGGAAATCCGTAATCGCTGGTAATCGCCGTCATTCCGAAAGGATTTTGAACTGGATTGCCGAAGACTGCATTGGTTGCCGTTCCTGTATTTTCATAATAATAAACATCTGCATAATAGCCACCAACTATCGCATCTAAATCACCATCATTATCCATATCTGCAAAATCAACATCGACGAAAATTGAACCTAACGTAGCGGTATTTAATCCCAAAGGGGTTTGTGGTGTAGAAAAAGAAGGGGAACTTGGTGTTCCTATATTTTCATAATAATTAATTGTACCATAATATTCCGCCACAAATAAATCCAAATCGCCATCATTATCAATATCAACCAGCGTCGGCATAGCGAAATAATAACCCGAAATATTAGCAGTCGGCGAATTAGTTGTAACGGATGTAAAAGCAGGAACGGAAGCATTACCCGTATTTTCAAAATATTGTACCGCCCCATATCCATCGCCAATAAGGAAATCAAAATCACCATCATTGTCTAAATCACCTGCTGCTGGAAAAGATACATTATTGCTACCCGTCAAACCGAAAGGATTGACTTGCAACGTACCAAAATTTTGAGCAGTTGCCGTATTACCAATCGCCATACTTAAAATGACGGCACTTCCTGCAACGATTTTACGAACTTGTTGAAACTGCCCAAATTTAGATAAACTTAATTTCAAGCGTTCAATTCTCGAAATCAGCTGCTGCCGCTTTTTGAAGGAAAATTGATTGAATTTTCCATTTTGAATGATTCTTTGCAACCATTTGCTGCTTTTTTTTAAGCGGCGTAACGTAAAGTGTAGATTTATTTTTTTCATTTTTTATTAATTTTATTATAAATAATTTGATTCGTAAAATGTAAACTACTTATCGCTCTAACGTAGTAGCATCAATTGTGGCAACTATTTGCCTTTTTTGCAATATTATAAAGTGCTGATTATCAGTTTCTACAATGCCCAATAAGTGTGATTTTAAAAACGAAATGGTGTAATTTATTTCTATATGTTCCCTAATATCCAAAAATAACGATGAATATTCAAAAATGATGCTTCTATGATTGTTTTAACGAAATCATTTTATGACACAAATATTAAAAAAAAAATTATTTTGATTAATTAGATTTGGGGCGAGAAAAAATATCAAAACAATCTAAAAACCAAACTAACTATGTCACACGTTCTAATTGCTTTTTTACTAACGTTTGGACCATCGATTCAAACAAAATTATCAACCCCAGAATCTGGCGAAACCCAGATACAAACTGTTCATGAGCGAGAAGCTGATTTACGAAAATGGGTCGCAGGTTATGGGGAATCTTTTGGTGGGATTAACTACGTTTATGGCGGAAAAACCTCCAAAGGTTTTGATTGTTCCGGTTTCACGAAGTACATTTTTTCTACTTATGGTATCGAATTATCAGGGCATTCGGGGACACAAGCGACAGAAGGACGAAAAATTCCATTAACAGAAGCTAAAAGAGGCGATTTAATTTTCTTTGGCAGAAATGGCAAAATTTCTCACGTCGGTATTGTTTGTTCAAACACAGCGGACGGAATCGTTGCCGTTCATAGTTCTTGTTCAAAGGGAATTATGACGCAAAATGTTTCTGAATCAAGCTATTGGCGACCAAAAATGCTTTTCGCTTGTGACATTATCTCAAAACATTTGAAGGACGACGACAACACTTTATTGGCTCTTTGACAATTTCTGCAAAATTCGAATAAATTGAGATTTTCGTAACGGCTGTCTTTAGCTGCCGCAAGGATTTTGAGAATTTTCGGAAGCTAAAGTAGCCGCTACGTGCAGAAATTGTCAAAGAGCCATATTAATCAGCTTTTCGGCTTTCGCCAATGCACAAACGGTAATACTTCAAGGAACAATAACCGACAACGAAACGGGTG
>Ga0222647_1000891_pt1 | contig 10387 bp, 8 predicted proteins | sample AntAcemetagen333_FD_179864 | JGI IMG/M metagenome (GOLD analysis project Ga0222647, IMG submission 179864) | Saline water microbial communities from Ace Lake, Antarctica - #333 | ecosystem: Environmental > Aquatic > Non-marine Saline and Alkaline > Saline | place: Antarctica: Ace Lake | collected...
TTTCTTCGAACATTTCTAAAGCGACTGGCTCCATCATAGTTCCCCACGCGGTCGCCTCATTGCCTCGAAAAGGTTCAGCCATTCCACACTTTTTCAATAGAAGCTTTGCAGGCGTTTCATACTTGTTCACGCCTATAGCCGTGGCCGCATCCGAGGCGGTCAAAAGATTGCCACGTAATTTTAACCACTCTTCTGACCTCTGTTCTGCATACTCTAACTCAATCAGTCTCTTGACGTTGGGATGCATCTTACATTAATTAAAGTTGTAGTTTTTAAGTTCTTCTTGTACCTGAAAATATGATTGTGCAGAATTTTGTTCGGCTTGTTTTTTACTCTTAGCCACACCCCTAGAAACAAAGCCATCATTGATATGGATATCAATATAGAAGAGACCTTCATGGTGTGCAGCTACTCTGTATTCTGGTAGAGGCCAATTTTGAATTTGGCAATGTCTCATTAATTTGTCCTTGAAGTTATCATCCACCATGATAGAATTCATATCCACAAATTTGGGATCTTGATAGATTCTAAGAATGAACTCCTTTGCGTGAAGAAGACCCAGGTCCATGTAGATGGCACCGATGAGGGCTTCAAAAACATCTTCCAAAATCTTGGGGTTGTTATTCCAGTTGTTTCTTAATCCTTTTTCATCCATGATGACGAGTGCATTCAGGTTCAATTTTTCTGCAATTTTAGCTAGGGTTTCACCACGTACCAGCTTTGTACGAGCTTTAGTGAGGAACCCCTCTTGACGACTTTCATAACGATCAAACAAAAACTTAGTGATGACAAACCCTAAAACGGAGTCACCAATAAATTCGAGCGTTTCAAACGATTCTGTAAATTGTTCATACTCTTTTAGAGCGGATTTATGCGTAAAAGCTCTTTGGTACAAGGACAGGTTCTTAATCTTTGTAGCAATGAGCGACTCGGCCTTCTCCTTGGTTAGGAAAGTGACCATCTTTGTTATGTTATATGTGTGTTATTTTTTTAAGCCTTTACAGGTTCCTTTTTAATGTAATGCGGACTGAGATACTTCTGGAGGTTAAGGTAGGTGACCACAACGTCAGCGGGGGGTGCGAGGAGGTCTCGGAGTGTGTCGTCTAGAATAATTTGACGACCGTTCTCGGGGTGCTTGAGACCCTTTTCAGTGATGTACTTGTTAATGAACTTGGTAACCTCTGAGCGGGAGATGAGGTCTTCTGCGGGAAGCGCGAGGAATGCGCGCAACTTAGGTGTCACATCCTGCTTTCTGTTGAAGCCGTTGTTCTCGGACCTCACCTTGGCTTTCTCACCATCGGGGTCATCCTGGGTGTTCTTAACCTTGCGTACAAGCTTACTGAGATTCTTGATATCGTTGCGGAGGGCGGCGATTTCGAGTTCGATGTTTTCGAGAGACATTATATCTATCTTACTGACCTAATCTTTAAGTCAAGAAGAAAGAGACCAATAAGTACCAGTATACATATGAATATAGACACTGACACTTGAACGGGTGTCAATTTCTCAATCATGGTGGGTTGTACTGGACGGTCGATGAATCTAAATGGCTGACGAGAACCATCATCAGGGCACCCACCAAAACAACAGTCTTTTGGACAATGTTTTACATTGGCACCCTGACGAGAACCACAGAACTGATTGGTTTCACCTTTGTATGCATAACATCTACATTCGTCGATGACTCGGCAGACCATATTAATATATCACGATATATTAATGGATGACCAACTTTATTCAAAATCTACCATTGATACATTTCTAAATGAAAATCTACTTTTCAAAGATGCTAAATTGAAAAAGTATTATGACAGAAATTTACAGAGGGACCTCGGTAAATTCAGGAGTCGTGTTCACAGTACCTATCGTACCAAAGATTTTGAGAAAGTTGTGTATCTTCTCATAACAGATTCGCTCCGAGATATCATCATAGAGACTATTGGTGAAATATCAGAGTATATGAAGAATATGGGTGATATCATCGTGAGTGGGGGGGAAGCTTTCAACTTATATGTGGATTTCAATGATAGAATAGTGACCCCTGATATAGATGCAAAGTTTGTTCCTAGGATGCCTGTAAACCCACAATACTTTGGAAAACTCCAAGCAACCAAATTGTTACTATGGAACAAGTTGGGTGAAATATCTAAACGTCTGAATACCCGAGTGAAGAAACGAATCATGAGCATGAAAAAGAAGCACCCCAAACTGTTTAAATTTTTGGGTGTCAGTTTCAAACCTTCTGGTTCAGCTGTATCTCGTCGGTATACACTTATCAAAAAGAAAAAGAGTCAATTGGGAAATAAACCCTCTAAAGGTGATGTCTTTATCGATGTAGAATTGTTTGCACTCGATACAAATTTGCGTTTCTTTTCCCCTAAAACTGGGAAAATTGAGGATGTTACACTTGGTGGTATGCTTGATATTCCATTTATGCGACCCAAAGAATTTGGATATGAGGTTGTTCTGTCTAGACACAAAGGTATAACCTATAGAAACATCGATACTGGTAAATTGATCACGAACGATAAGGTTTATGTGGCTAGTAAAGAGTTTCTAATCGAGGATATATATTTAATGAGTAAACTCAATCTTCGTCCAGAAAAGAAACAACGAGACCGACTTCGTCTCGTAAAACTTGGACAATTGTTTGATAAGAAAGTCAAAAATTCAGATTCTATCGAGGAAGTTTTCAGGCGTGTAAAATCTAAACTTGTCAGGAAAACCCCAGCCACCAAGAAGGATGGGCGCGTTTCAATGAACCAGGCAAAGCGTGTAGACCCGTATAAGTATAAAAACTTTACAACCAAACCATCAGAAGAAAAGCTGTCTAAACAACTCGTTCAGGGGTTAAAACCGGTCGTGGGTAACGCTAAAGTCAATGGATACACGAATTCATCAGGTAATAAACAGTTAAATTTGAAAACTATGAAATGGAAGACTGTGACCAACAATTCTTACGTAAAGAACGAGTATAAACTCAGGGCTACCAACGCGAAGAATTTACCAAAGAATTTCAATGTTTCAAACACTTTGTATGGTTATAAACCCAGGAGAAATATGTGGGTACCAAAGGATATCCTGAATGGGTCAGCCGCTATACCGTTTGTTGGTTTAAAGAAATGAAACCTAATATAGACATAAATGATCTACACCACTCCCACCAAAGGTGAAGATGGACTCTATTTCGTGAAGGCTCTCAACGATGAAAAGCGTAAATGTTTTATTCAACTGAACAAGGTGAAGGTTGCCGACGTCTCAGGCGAGATCGTCATTGATATCGTATCAGAGGCGAACACCGCAAAGGTTGAGGGTGTTGATACCCAAAACCTCGAAGCGGCCCTCGAGAATTGTGAGACCTGGTTTGGTAAGAAGCTGACAGAAGGTGTCATCAAAGGTGCCTACACTTCTAACCTTGATGGTGGTATGATGACATGCGATCGCCTCGATGTCACCAAGGTATACAACGCACAGCAGGAGCCCATCGACTTTGAGACCCTTCAACCAGGGAAGAACTGTAATGTCATCCTAGAATTTTCTGGACTTTGGTTCGCCAAGAAGGCATTTGGTCCAACCTGGAATGTTGTCCAGGTCAAGGTTCACCCAGATCCTATCCTAGATGTATACCCAGACCAATATGCTTTTGTCGACGAGGATGAAGAATAAAAAAATTTGTTAACAGTATATAAAAGATGCCGATGTTCAACAAGGGCCGTAAACAAAATATTGTTATGCTCCTCGCCGTAGCTACTCTCATTTTTCTTCTATTCAAGATGAACTCCACCAAGTCTGGTTATGTCATTACTGAGCGTCAGTACTCCGCGTTCGGTGCGGCCCCAGCTGCCGGTCCCACCGCTGCCCCCGCCGCTGCCTCCAACGGTTGTGGTATGGACAAGGGTACCGGTCTCGCCTCTTCGCTCCTCCCCCGTGAGGTTGCTTCAGCCGAGGACTTTGGTCAATTTGCCCCAGAGGACATCCTCAAGGGTCAGAACTTCCTTGAACCCCGTGCCCAGATCGGTTTCCCCGAGACTATCGGTGGCGCTCTCCGTAACGCGAACCAGCAGATTCGCAAGGATCCCCCTAACCCCAAGGACCCCTTCGTGTGGAACAACTCCACCATTGTCCCTGACACCATGCAGCGTGGATTGTGCGCTTAAAGATTAGAAAGTAATTACATTTAATAATGACCTCAGTCCCTAACGAATTATCTGACAGCGTTTCCAAGCTGGTAGAACTTACAAAACAATTATCTGAAGCGAAATCTGATATCAAAATCTTAAGCCAGGAGGAGAAGCGTCTTAAGGAGAATGTTAAGAAGCACATGGTTTCTCAGGGTATTGATACCATTAACCTCAGGAAAGGGAAAATTAGTATTCGCAAGTCTATGCGAAAGGCGGGTATGAGTAAGGATGCAGTGAGGGATGGACTTTTCACATTTTTTAGTGGAGACGAAGCAAAGGTTGAAGGAGCCCTAAATGCCATTAAAGATGGGCTTAAAATGAAGGAATCTACTTCTATTTCATTAACTGGTATAAAAGATAAACCCGAGAAAGAAGATAAGTAATTAACTATGGTCTGGAGCCAATACGTATACGAAGCCACCAGCGGATTTGATCCCGACGTCAGTGATGACGACGAGTTCAATGATGAACACACTCCTCTGAATATCGAAGACTGGGAAGTCGAATACTCAGATGAACTATGGCACATGTGGAACAAGATCACTACACTCTTGTATGATGCCCAAATTGAGCATACAGGGCAATTTTGTGACTTTGTTGAATTTTGTTACATTGAACACGATACAGAATTGAGACGTGTAACATGGAAAGACCAGGAGCAGACATTATGGTACGAAGAACGACTTGATCATATTTGGAGAACTGTCAGGCGCAGTATAAACGATAACGGTCTCCATGAAGAAATGATGAGAGGTGCAACGTTTAATGATTTTAGCAACTTTGCGAAAAATTATATATGTATATATTAAATGCTCCCAAACCTTACATCCCAGAAGGTTGCCATCCCCGCCGCCCTTTTTTTGGCTCTGAGCCCCGGTCTCCTTGTGACTACCGACGGCTCCAAAGTTTCATACATGAACCGAAAAACTGGTCAAACCGCGGTGTTCTTCCACGCACTCGTGTTCTTCCTGGTGTACAGTCTCATCGCCAAAGCTATGGGTCTCGTGCTCACCCGCAACGACCTTATCGTGAGCACTGCGCTCTTCCTCATGCTCAGCCCAGGTCTTCTTCTTACCCTCCCACCAGGGTCAGGGGGTGTTCTTCGGTCGGGTCAAACCAGTTTGAACGCGGTTCTTGTTCACTCGGTTGTCTTCGCGGTTGTCTTTGCGCTTTTGCGTCGTCAATTTCCTCAATTCTATTAAGTAGGAAGATGAGATATCTCGTGTTAGGACCAGCTTCAATGGGTATATATTCAATCATAGGGGCTCTAAAAGCACGAGAGACGGAACTCGTAAATGTTAAGGAGATATCTGGTTCTTCCGCTGGTGCAATTATAGCACTCTTTTTAGGGGTCGGGATGTCTATCGATGAAATTCTAGAAACTTCACTCTCATTGGATGTCCCCACTTTTGTTAAAATACGCATAGGTTCCTTTTTTAACAAATTTGGATTTGTTGATATGGGACCAATTCGTAAGAAGTTTGTAGATATATGTGGTTCTGATCCCACCTTTGCGGAAATTGATATGAAAATCTATATTGCCGCGTTTTGTATGAATACATCTGAAACTGTGTACTTTTCTAAAGATACACATCCAGATATGAAGGTTATAGATGCAGTGTGTATGAGCATGGCGGTACCGTTCATATTTGCATGTGGCACATACAATAATGAAACATACGTAGATGGTGGAATGAAGGAGGAATACCCATTGACACCATTCTTTGATAAAAAACCCCACGAAATAACGTGTATAAAAATTAAAATGAATCGTGTGTATCAAGAAGATATACAAACACCCAAAGCGTTTGTTCAAACCCTCATCCGTTCAGCACTTTCCAACAGGGTACAGTACAATACACCAATAGAACTCATGGAAATTAATATTGAAGACACGGATGTTTTTGATTTTAACATGAGCTATGAAGAAAAAATACAATTATTCAATCGAGGGTACACTTTTTTGTCAGCCTAATATATATGGATGTGGATACATTCAAAATTAGGCTGACTGCACTTCCTTTTCTTAGTAAGTCAGATGTAGCGTCTTACCAACAGAGGGTTCAACAAGGGAGAGTATCCCCAGAGACACTTTTTAGAGAAGCTGTCAGGGTGAACAAGCAGAGAAAAGCCAAGGAGATAATCAAGAAAAAACGGGAGTTTAGTTTTATGATTGCTGATATGGGGTTACAATTCTGGGATAGAAGGAGTCTTACCCGACTCATTGACGAGAACACAGTCCTTGTTAGACTTAAAGCGAGAGCTGAAAAGTTGGTCAAAATCCGTGAAAGGGAGAGTATAGGAAAGCGACGTGGAAGACTCGTTAAATTCCTCTCAGGTTTGAAATTAGACCAGACCAATAAAGACAAACTCATTGGAAGGTTTGATGGTGGGAATAGTGTTCAAGTGCTTACACAGAACGCGATAGCCCTAACAAAGAAGAAGAATTCTCAAGCCATCTCCAAAGACCGTGAGTTTCTGAAAAATTCTATTGGTCGTATTGGTATTAGTCAGGTTTTACAAAATGGCATTATGGCCAAGTTCAAACCTGGTAAGGATGCCGTGAGGAAACTCATAGAAGAAGCTAAACGTTTAAAACAGAATTCGGGAAAAAGTGTGATTAATGTAAGAAGGGGTGAACTTTCACAATTAGCGCAAAAACTCGACGTGGCTACCAACTTTTCTAAACGTGTCGCGAATGTGGACACCATTGAAAAAGCTGATGCATTGAAAGAAACCATCGAGAAGGCTGGTGAAAAGAAGCGAGTTGATACTATTGCTAATGAAAAAGACAGATTAACAAATATTGTAAAAGAAATTGGTATACAAGGTGCATTCAGTGGTAGTATCGCAGCTATTAAAAATCAACTTGAATTAAACTCTGTTAAATTGGACATAGTAGAAGCCAGTAAAATTGTACTCGCGAAGCTATCAACGGAGAAAAATGTATCTTCCAATTTTTCCAACCCTATAAGTGCCCTCGTTTTTGTAGACCGTCTCGTTCCTCTAAAAAAACAAATCGAAGAAGCTGGTCTCCAGGTGAATAATAACAAAAAACAACAGAAGAATGAAATCCTCTCCAAAAATAAACAGAATTTCGTTGAATTTGTACAGAAAAGTACACTCCCCGTCAATAAACAACAAGTATTCATCAATCGCATGTCACTGGAAACTGTTAATATACCCAAGTTGCGTGAAGATGTGGCTACGATGGAGAAGAACCTTACAAATACGCAACGACAAAAAGACCTTAATGAACTTGGTGCGTACATCAAGTACAAAAATGTCAACAATACGGGTCTCCTCAATAAATTTCAAACAACGAATGTTTCACTCGTGAATATCAAAAAAGAGGTTGATACTCTCGTACAAAAGAAAAAGAATTTCCAAGCTGAAAAGAATAATTTAGCTAAAAAGGCTAAGAGGATTTCATTTAATTTAAACATTAAGAATGTCAACTCTAAAAATAATGTGAAAGCTATTCGTGAGAAGATTGAAAATGCATACAGAAAGAAGATTCAAAATAATAAAAAAGAGCTGTCAAATTTTGCTTTACAAGCTAATATTAATGCGTTAGGTAATCTAACCAAAATTAATAATGTCAACACACTCAACATGGCGAAAGAAATGGTCAAACAGGAAACAAAGAATAAATTGTACGCGATTACTGCGACTCTTGATGTAAGTACAATTTTAGTGTCAAAAATTGGTAATATAAATACCAAACAAGATGTTAAAAATATTTCACAAGAAATCAAGGCTGCCATTCATAAAAAAAATATAAATATGAAAAATGCTAACCGCAAACAAGTTAGAAAACTTACGATACAAAACCGTGATTTGGAAACTAAACAATTAGAAATAAATAAACTTGGTGCATACTTAACCAATATAGGTTTGGAACCAAATCAACAACCATATTTTATAGAACAATATGTGAATTATAACAAACCAATTAATGCTATCAAAAAAGAAGCTGACAATTACTATGTAAAACTTTTCAGGGAATATAGAGAAAAACAAATACCAAAATTAATTGAAAATCTTAAAAAGTTTGCACTCAATGATTCGAATATTGAACATATCATGAATAAGTATACAAAGACCTATATTGAACCAAATGTTTTACTCGGGGAAGCAAAGGTTATCAATAATATGCGCAACTATGAAAGATGGGTTGAAATAGAAGAGGAGTTTGTTGATTATTTAGATACATTACCCCTAAAACCTGATAATCGTAGAAAAATCACTACAGCGCTTGAAGGGTATTTTGTAAATTTTAGACCACTCAAAAAATCCGCGACTAACATGGCCATTAAAACAAAGAATGAACCCCGTGCCCTCGGAAGAAAAGAACTCGAAAATCATATCAATAAAATTGGAGGTGTTAGTAGATATAACAAAGTTCAGTTCCTCAAGAAATATAATCGAGGTGAAGCAAATTTAAACACCCTAAAAAATGCATCTGAAAATTCAAAAGGTATGAAAAACGCTCAAAAGAATATTGAAAATAAGGCTAAAAGGAATCAAAACACGTATTTCAAAAGGTATGTAACTAATAATTTAGGTCTTAACAATAGTAATGAAAAGGTCAAGAAGATATTGAATAACTATAACAAGTATCCCAATTACATACAAAATCACACGTCTAAAGCCGAAACAATGAAAGCCCTTACTAATGAGAAAAAGAGACTCACAAATAGTGCCAAAATGTTACCCAAAGATGAAAGACGTAATACACGAATCCAAAATATCAAAAATGCTAATGATGTTGCACAGTTGAATAGTGATATTACAGATGCGTATGTAGCTATTATTCGTAAAGAAATCACGAATATGGTTTTACAGAGTGGTGTCAAAGCTAATCTAAATATGTTTAGTATTAACAGTTTACAAAAAGCTGAAGAAACGAGGGCAAAGCTTATGAATGCGATTGAACGAAAAAAGACCCAAGAGTATACTACATTTCAAAATGCTGTGAAAAACATGACACCAGAGAACCAAGAAACACTCTTACAGACTTATACCACACAAAATGTACCAATCAATAAAATGTTGAAAAGGGTTGTGGAGCTCAAACAGCAACGAGCCATCGAGGTGTACAAAAACAGAAGAAGTCAACTCTACAATTACATGAATACCCAACTTAACATGAATGTTGCGGATAGAAAAACCATAATGAATGAATTCAACAACACTGGTACACTCGCGAATATGATAAACAAGGCTACTACACTGAAAAATACTCGAGTCGCAGAAAAGATTGCTTCGAATAGGACAAATATTGAAAAAATCATTGAACCCCTAGAACTCAGTGAAGCTGATAGAAATACCATCTTGCGCAACTTTAACACCAAACCTGGTACCGTATTGTCATCTGAAACCAAAGCCAAAGCACTGAAAAAGAGGAGAGAGGATGAAAAGAGAGCAAATGAACGCACACAATTATCCAATCATCTCAAATCTCTTCGTCTGTCAGAAACCAATATGTCAAAAATTTTGAATATATTTGATAGAACCCCTGAAAAGACCTTAACCATGTCTAAGCTAAACTCGACCAGTCTCAGAAAACAAAGAAATAGGGAATCTCTCACCGAAACGATGAAAACACTCATCTTAACCGACGCTGTTAAAACTGAACTTCTCAAGCGGTTCAGGGATACACCAGGAGACCTAAACAAACTCATAGCGAAAGCTAGAGAGGTTGATGCAATTGCGAGAAAACAATTAGAATTACAGAAGCAAACTAGAAACTACGTGGTATCTCTACAGTTAGGTAATAAAGATACACCAATTTTGAAAAAGATTACCAATACACTTATACCCCAAACAGCTAAAACAATCAGGAGCGAAGCTGACCAGGTCAAGCGTGAACTCAATGCAGAAACCGCGGAAAAGAAGCGAGTTGAAATCAAAACATTCATGAACAAAACTACAATCACAGACGCTATGAAAAGGTCTTTTATCGTGACGGTAAAACTAAACACAAATGTCGATGCACTCAAACGAAAAATACAAGATGCTGAACGTACTCTAAAAGAGGCGACAGGACAACGTGGTCGTCTCAGGGCTGAACTCAGAACCTACCTGAATACACTCGACTTAACCAACGAAGAAAGAAAACGTATTGAGGGTGGTGTTGGGGAACAAACTAAAAGCTTAACCGCTTTAAAACGAAAAGCTCAAACTATATCTGAAGCAAAACA
>Ga0222647_1000895_pt1 | contig 10367 bp, 9 predicted proteins | sample AntAcemetagen333_FD_179864 | JGI IMG/M metagenome (GOLD analysis project Ga0222647, IMG submission 179864) | Saline water microbial communities from Ace Lake, Antarctica - #333 | ecosystem: Environmental > Aquatic > Non-marine Saline and Alkaline > Saline | place: Antarctica: Ace Lake | collected...
AGGCTTTTTGACAATTTCTGCAAAATTCGAATGAATTGAGATTTTCGTAACGGCTGTCTTTAGCTGCCGCAAGGATTTTGAGACTTTTCGGAAGCTAAAGTAGCCGCTACGTGCAGAAATTGTCAAAAAGCCAATATTTTATCGGTTTTGTTAATTTTCAATAACAAAAGTTCGCTCCTAAAACATCAATTTTTCCATCACTTTAGTAGTTAATAAATCATAAATTATTATCCTCATTCAAAAAAAATCATAAAATAATAAGCGATTGTTCCAGAATAAGGCGACATAAATTATAGAGAATCCAATCAAATCAAAAATCAAATTTCAATTCTAATTAAACCTTCTTATATTTGCAGACATTTTAAAAAAATGGTTTGAATTAGAAATCCATAAAATATAGAAAATCAATGTTTGATAATTTGTCGGAAAGATTAGAGGGTGCTTTTAAGGCATTCAAAGGGGAACATAAAATTACGGAACTAAATATCGCATCATCTGTAAAAGAAATTCGCCGTGCGTTGGTTGATGCCGATGTGAACTATAAAATTGCTAAAGATTTTACGAGTACTGTAAAAGAGAAAGCATTAGGTGGTGGCGTTTTGACAGCTGTGAAGCCAGGTGAGCAGATGACTAAAATCGTTCACGATGAGTTGGTAGAATTGATGGGAGGTGAAGCGGTACAAATCAACGTTTCTGGGAAACCTGGGATTGTTTTGGTGGCAGGTTTGCAAGGTTCTGGTAAGACGACTTTTTCTGGAAAGTTAGCGAATTACTTGAGAAACAAAGAGAAAAAACGAGTGCTTTTGGTGGCTTGTGACGTTTATCGTCCTGCGGCAGTTGAGCAGTTGATGACTTTGGGTGAGCAAGTTAAGGTTGAGGTTTATAAGGAAATTGAAAATAAAAATCCTGTCGAAATTGCAAAAAATGGAATTAGCCATGCACAAAAATTCAAGTTTGATGTCGTGATTGTGGATACGGCGGGTCGTTTGGCGGTTGATGAGGAAATGATGGTCGAAATCAAGAATATTCGTGATGCGATTAATCCTACGGAAACGCTTTTCGTTGTAGATGCAATGACTGGGCAAGATGCGGTGAATACCGCAAAAGCCTTTAATGACCGTTTGAATTTTGACGGTGTTGTTTTGACAAAATTGGACGGTGACACGAGAGGTGGAGCGGCTTTATCAATAAAATATACGGTTGGAAAACCAATTAAATTCACGTCACAAGGGGAAACGTTAGACACTTTGGATATCTTTTATCCAGAACGTATGGCGACTCGTATCTTGGGAATGGGTGATATTGTTTCTTTGGTAGAAAAAGCTCAAGAGGCGATTGACGAAAAAGAGGCGGAACGGTTACAAAAGAAAATCAAGAAAAATCAATTCGATTTTGATGATTTCTTATCTCAATTGGCTCAAATCAAGAAGATGGGAAATATCAAAACTCTTTTGGGGATGATTCCTGGTTTGGGGAAAGCCGTGAAAGATTTGGATATTGATAACGATTCGTTTAAGCATATCGAAGCGATGATTCGCTCAATGACGCCTACGGAACGCGCGACTCCAGATTTGTTGAACGGAAGTAGAAAGATTAGAATTGCGGAAGGAAGTGGTCGTACTTTATTGGAGGTAAATCAATTTATTCGTCAATTTGAACAGATGAAAAAAATGATGCATTCTATGACGCAAGGTGGCATGACGGGCGGAGCACCTGGCGGCGCAAAAAGAAAACCTTCAAGAAGTGCAAGCAAAAATAAACGTAAGAAAAGAAGATAATTTTTTAAATATTAAATATCTACTAATCGTGTATTAGATGAACCTCCTTTTTTGAAATAGAGTGGCTTGTTAAGGCTTGATTTTTAGAGGATTTCCTCTTAATATTTCGCTTTCCTGAGGACTCGGAAAATCGGTTAGGGTGCGTTCAACGAAGGTTATTTTTTATTTTGTACGGAATTATTATTAATAAAAAAAATGAGGAGATGTACGATAGGAACGTCTCCTTTTTTATTGGAAGGAAGGGAAGAAGGAGTTGACTGTCGTCAATTTGCCTTCGGTCGAAAAAGAGAAAATTATGAAACTAAATTTAAAAGATTTAGAAGTTATATTTGAAGATAATCATTTCATTGCGATTAATAAACCTGCGGGGGTTTTGGTGCAAGGCGATGAAACTGGTGATACGCCTTTGAGCGAGATTGTGAAGGAATATATCAAAAAAAAATACAATAAACCTGGAGATGTATTTCTGGGGGTTGTACATCGGATTGATAGACCGGTGAGCGGTGTGGTTATTTTCGCCCGAACGACCAAGGGTTTGATTCGATTAAATGAGTTATTTAAAAATCGAGAAGTTCAAAAAGTATATTGGGCGGTTACGGATACTCGTCCTGAACCTATTTCTGGGCATTTGACACACTTTTTGCACAAAGACCAAACTCGAAATGTGACAAAAGCATATCAAAGTCAAAATCGTAATAAACAAGCGAAACAGGCGGATATGGACTATGAATTGTTGGCAAGTATTGGAAATCATCATTTGTTATTAGTGAAACCGCTAACTGGTCGTCCGCACCAAATTCGAGTACAATTATCTCGTATTAATTGCTCGATTAAAGGCGATATTAAATACGGTTCAAATACTTTAAATCGAGATGGTTCGGTTCATTTACACAGTCGAATTTTATCATTCATCCATCCGATTAAAAAAACAAACATCAAAATAACGGCGGCTTTACCGAAGAAGGATCAAGTCTGGAGAATGTTCAATAATATTTAGGAATAGCTTTTGAATAAATGATGATTTTAAGATATTTGGGTTCAATCCTGTCAGGTTTTAAAAACTTGATAGGATTTTAATAATAAATAGCTTTTACTAAAATTATCGTTCATTAATAAAAAATTATCCGCTCTAAAAATGAAGTCATTATTTGTAATTTTTATAATAATATTTACCAATCAAACTGCCGTCAAAACAGATGAAGTCCTGCCTTATCCTGACAATTCTCTCCGTGTTGAACAATACGAATCTTTAGGAATGCCATCGCCGGACAAAGTTTGGAATGCTTCGGAATATAAACGTGCGGTTAAGGTAATTAAAGGATATTATAACGTTGATAAGTGGAGTATTCCTCGAAAAAATAGTGAATATTCGGGTACTTTATTTGAACGAATGACAAAAATCGAAAACTTTGAAATCATTGCGGACAAAACTCAAAACATTCAAGAACGATTACGAGAACACGATGAATTATTGCGTTCGGTTGGGCAGTTGATGGCGATGTATATTGAGCAAGAAGAGAAAATACAGCGCTTTGGCTCAGAGGGTTTGACGTTTAGAATATTATCGGCTCGAACGTCAATTTATTCTATTAAAATACTGAAAGATTTGCAAGCATTAATGTCAGATAGAGGGCAGCGAAATAGTGATTTAGATTTAATGACAGATAAATTAGTGAACGGTGTCGCAATGACAATTGAAGAAAATTTATTAATTATTGAAGCCGATTATTATCAATATCAAACGAAAGATTTGGAACAGTTCGCAGCGGATTTATCGGATTGGTCAGTGGAAATGAGGACCTATTTAGCAGAAATAAAAGTCGCTGAATTAAATAAAAAATTAGCGGTTCTAATTGAAAATCATCCCAATAAAAACGTCCAAGAAATCCTAAAAAAAATGCAAGCGAAGTTAAAATAAAACCAACAAAAAGCTCCAAAGGAGCGAAACGAACACATGGTAACGCCATGTGAAAAACGAGTCGAAATCACAAAAAATGACAACCATACAAAAACACGAAAAATACCAACAAGCAACCCGTGAAATTAATGCAATTTTGGAGGGCGAAACGAATATGATTCTAAAAATGTCCACGATAAATTGCATACTTCGGATACATTTAGACTATTATTTCTGGGTCGGATTTTATTGCGTTAATAATGGCGGATTAATCGTTGGACCTTATCAAGGTACTTTGGGCTGTCTGCATATTTCGTTTGAAAGAGGGATTTGTGGTCGAGCTGCAAAGTTGCGGGAAACGCAAGTTATCGAAGATGTTCACGCAGATCCGCAGCATATTGCCTGTGATTCTCGTACTAATTCTGAAATCGTCGTACCAGTATTCAATCCAAAAGGCGATTTAATTGCTGTTTTTGATGTCGATAGTACAGAAACTGCTTCGTTTGATAAGGTCGATAAACAGTATTTGGAGCAAATTATTACGCAGCATTTTGAATTATCAGCGTTGCAAGAAACCTATATTTGAAAAAATCTTCTAATTTTTAATTAAATCACTATGAATTATTTATCGTCTAACTCAAGGATTATAAATACAAAAGGGTCTAATTTATATTTTCATTGTCAATGGATGTTTATTATCATTTTGATGATAACAAATATCCATAATGCAAAAAGTCAGGTTTATAATCATCCAACCTACGCCCGAAAAAGTAACAACGAAATTGAGATTATACGTATTCAAATTACTAATAAATATACGATTGTCGAACTCGTTCATACGAATCCTTTTTTTTCTGGCGGCTGGGCGAATATCACTCCGACGGCGTTTATACGGCTTCCTAAAATAGGAAAACAACTTAAACTCATCAAAGCTACAGGTATTCCTATTAGACCTAAACAGTATAATTATAAAAAGCAAGGCGAAAAACTATATTTTCGGCTGTACTTTCCGCCAGTGAATCCGAGTACGGAGTATTTAGATATTATAGAATTAGAAGGAGCGGATATGAATAAGGCTTTCAATTTTTATCGAGTAAAATTGGTGCCGATTGCGTGAACTGCTCACAGTTTTTCGGGTATAGATAAAGTTGAAATGATATTTACGCATCCAGACAAAAATAATAATATATCTAACTTCGTCCCTTTTTTCGTTCTACCTCTTTGAAAAACATTCGTGTAACTTAGCTATAGCAACACTTTTTGTGTTGTATAACAAAAAAATTACGGTATCTCTGTAGGTCGTAATTTTTGTTAGCGTACTTAAAAAACAGGAAATAGACATTTTTTTTTGCTAAAAGTGAACTATAAATTAAAAAATAGTTTACTTTTGCATAACAATAAACAATATTCAAAAAAAATGCTAGCATGAATTTAGTGTTAGGATTGCGTTTCTTTTAGTTTATCGAAGCTTTGCTTTTGGATAGTGACCAATTACATATAAGATAAAAAAACTTCTTCCAGATTTTTTCAAACTGTCTAAAGTATTTGGTCACACCATTTTTTAAGTAATTTACTCGATGCGATAACTTGTGAATAGCAATCATATTAAAAGTTTAATTGCGTTTTTATTCTGTATTAAACCAAATAAATAAAATCAAAAAAGCCTTAAAACAAGAACTTGTTTTAAGGCTTTTTTGCATTAAACCGACACGGTTTTCGATTGATTAACTTTATTTTCAATTTCGTTCATCACTTTTTCCGCATGAAACCGTGCATTTTCAATAAACCAACGATTCGTAACCATACCACCACAAACGACTCCTGCGATAAAAATATTCGGTACATTGGTTTCGTAACTGTGTTCGTCATAACACGGAATTCGAGTGACATCTTCGGAAAAAGTTAAACCTAATTTCGTTAACCACGGAAAATTAGGTTGATAGCCAATCAACGCCAAAACGAAATCATTTTCTAACGTAATTTGACCTTCTTTTGTATTAATAACCGCTTGATTATCAGTTATTTCACTTATCGAACTTTCAAAGTATGCCTTAATCGAACCTTCCTTAATTCGGTTTTCAATATCGGGTTTTATCCAGTACTTTACGGTAGGTTTGATTCCTGATTTTCGGATAATCATCGTTACGTCCGCACCTTTTCGCCAACATTCCAAGGCTGCATCGCAAGCCGAATTTCCTGCACCAACGATGATTAATTTTTGGTCAATATACCGATGTGGGTTATCGTAATAATGCCGAACCTTCGGCAAATCTTCGTTTTCTATTTTTAAACGATTTGGAACATCATAAAAACCCGTTGCAATAACCACATTTTTCGCTGCGTACCTTCCTTTCGTACTTTCAACCTCAAATATATCCTCATTTTTTTGAACATCTAAAACGGCTTCGTATAAATTCACGTCCAGTTTCCAATGCTTTTTTACCCTGCGATAATATTCCAAAGCTTCCTCTCGAGTCGGTTTATTATTAATCGAAACAAAGGGAATATCGCCAATTTCAATCTTATCTGAAGTCGAAAAAAAGGTCATATTCATTGGATAATTAAAAATAGAATTAACCAAACAGCCTTTTTCAAGGATTAAATAAGATAAGCCTCTTTTTTTGGCTTCAATGCCACAAGCCAAGCCAATTGGCCCAGCACCTATTATTATAGTATCAAAAATCATATTTTATATTTTTTGGTACACTACTATACAAAATTGGTTTACAGTTGTTTTTAAAACCTGTAATTAATTGATAATCAGACCTGACAGGTGAGCTATCGATTTTGTAATATATTTGATAAAAAAGTTCGCTCCATTTTCGTCCGTATCAATTGGCATTTTTGGAGCGAACTTTTGAACCGAAAATCAATCAGAATCGACAGCCACCTGACAAGTCTTTCCACCAATAAAAAATATATAGTAGTATGATTTTTTGGTATAAAAGCAACCGTTCAATTTTCTATTTAATTTAACAACGTGAAGGTAAGAACGTTGTATTATTTGGTGGAAAGTAGGATTAGAAAGGGTAGAAATTGCTAAAAAAGAGGGTTGCAAATCTAACTTTACCACTACTTTTTTTAGCGGTGGTAAAGTTAGATTTACGATTTCAAGGTTAGAAAAGTAGCTTTAATAATTAATTCATTATCTGTTTTCCATCTTCATATTGTTGAATTGTTGCAGTTGGAAAACGACCTTTAATAACATTACTTAAAAAGTGTTTTGCTGATTTTTCATTAGAAAAATTACCAATCAAATAAGCATATTTTAAATCGTTCGTCACATCTATTTCTACGCCGCCCATTTCACGGAATAAGCGATGATTAACCGAAAGCATTTCGTCGGCAACTAACAATTTGATTTTATAACCAGTGTAAGTTTCTGAAACTTTTTTTGCTTGATAAACATCTGGTATTGTCGTTTTAGGTCGATTATTTGTTTTTATCTCAGGATTTTTGAACGGATCATTTTTAATTGAATATTCAGTTGTTAGTGATTTTTTTCTTTTAGTAGGTTGATAATCAACGTATTCCTCTTCCGTTTCAGGTAAAATATTATTATTTGATTGTGATTTATTTTTAGGTATAATTGATTGTGGTTTGCTTTCGTAAGATTCATAAACCGTTTGATTTTGACTTCCTACGCCGACATAAACCTCTTGAAACATCAATTCTTCTACGCCCTCCTCAAATAATTCCTTTTCCATTAGGCGTTCTAATGAAAGCATTTTCGTTTCGTCCGCAGTAATGGAGATAACTTTAAATTCTGTACGACGATTTTCTTGATGATTATTTTCAGGACAATTTACGCCGTCTTTACAATTATTAATTAACGTCCGTTCGCCATAACCTTTCGCTTCAATTCTGCTTGTCGCAACACCTTCACTAATCATATATTGAGCGGCGGCTTCCGCACGTTTTTGCGATAAAGTGAGATTAGTATTTGCCTCGCCTCGACTATCAGTATGCGAACTTAATTCTATCGAAATATGTGCATTATCATTCAAAATTGAAATTAATTTATCCAATTCATATTTTGCATCTTCTCGAATATTATACTTTCCTAAATCATAATAAATATTATCAATTTTAATCGACTCATCCATAGTGATTTTTTTCAAAGAAATATTTGCACCGAGCGTTCCTGTCTTGTTTTGATCCGTCAAATTATCTGTAATACCAGGGCGAGTGACCCCAACACCTTCAATACATAAAATACAACCATCAATGGAAATATTAGCATCAATTCGTTTATTAAAATACTCTTTTTTACGAATCAAAATAACGTAAGAATTACCCTGTTCCATCCGAAAACTAAACGTATGATAAGGATGTTTTTGTAAATTCAAAACCACTCGTCGTTCAGTCTTGTTATACACCTCAATCGTTGCTCCTTCAATCGCATCGACGGGATTTGTACCATTTTCAGGTCGCCAATCTGCAACGGTTGCCTCAAAAATATAACCTGGCGCTCGTTTTAGCGGAATATTCAAATATAGGCTTTCGTCAGCCGATTTTTTAACGGTGGAAAAATCGATTTCTTCGTGGTTAAAACCTGTTTTTCGGATACGTAATTTGTAAGTTTCGTCGCTTTTTACGGTAAATTCAAATTTTCCTAAATCATCTGTAATAACTTCACCCCTTAATGTTCGTTCGGCAGAAAGTAGCGTTACCGTTGCCCCTTTTAAATAGCCCGAATTATCTTCCGCAAATACATAACCTTCGACCATAACAGTATTTTTTTGAGCAAAAAGACCGCTGGTAAAGAAAAAAATAAATATAATATTTGTCAATAATCGCTTCATATAATATAAATTTTGAAATAGTTGTGTTTGATTCTACCATTATTTGTGTAATAAAATATTGATAGATTATTTTGGTGAACTGAAGCTCAGTTTTGTATAAGTTATTGATTTTGAAAAAGTAATCTATCGTTGATTACAAATATATATTTTAAAAATAATACATTATAAAAAAAACAATATTTGTGATATAAATAGGACATTCACAAATCAATAACTACGCCTAAGTTAAGGGTTAAGATTTTGATAAATTAGGCTTTAAGGGTAAACAGAGCCTTTAAAACTTTCGACTTTTTCCCTTAAAACTTTACCTTTGTATGAAAATTATAATATTAATAATCAAATGGAATTAAACTACAAACAATTCGGTCAAGGTGAACCGATAATTATATTACATGGACTTTTTGGGACTTTGGATAATTGGCAAACGATTGCTAAACGGTTGGCAAAAAATTATATGGTTTATATAATTGATCAACGAAATCATGGAAAATCGCCACATAGTGACGAGTTTTCCTATCCAATTTTGGCAGATGATTTAAAGCATTTCATGGAATCTAAATGGATGTATAAAGCCAATATTATCGGTCACTCGATGGGTGGAAAAACTGCCATGCAATTTGCTTTGATGTATCCTGATATGGTCGAAAAATTGGTCATTGTGGATATTGCACCTAAAGCTTACAGAGGCGGACATCAAGATATTTTTGAGGCAATGCTTGGTTTAGATTTGGATAATTTGACGGATAGACAGGCGATTGATGAACAATTAAAAATAAAAATTCCCGAAGACGGTGTTCGTTTATTTTTAATGAAGAATTTAGCACGAGAAAAAGACGGCGGTTATCGTTGGAAAATGAATTTGTCTGTCTTATATAAAGAATATCAAGCGATTTTAGCCAAAGTTGATTCCGAAGATACTTTTGATGAAGCAACTTTATTTATCCGTGGCGAAAATTCAAAATACATCAAAGATGACGATGTTTTAGATATTCAAGACTTATTCCCGATGATGCAATTACAAACGGTTGAAAAAGCAGGACATTGGGTACATGCCGAAAATCCAAAGTCGTTTTTAGTAAAATTGAATGATTTTTTTAGTGCATAAAAATGGCTTTTGACAATTTCCGCATGCAGTTGTAGCTGCCGAATAATATTGAGAGTGTTGCGGCAGCTTACGAGTATTTGGGACGGTTAGGAAAACCTTGACTCATTTAAATTTTGCAGAAATCGTCAAATAGCCTTATTTTTTAAAATTTCAAGCCAATCGTCAAAACCCACCGATTTTGTCGAGTATCAAATTCATAGGTGTTACCAAAGACTTCGTAATCATTCACAAAAGTATTACTCAGGCCGCCTTCGTATTTCAAATCCAAATTGACACTACCAATATCAACACCTGCACCAGCTTGATAGCCCCAACTTAAGTTACTTAACTTGCGTTTGTAGGTTTCGGATAAGGTTTCTAATTGATTGTCATTAGAAATTAAAATACTACCAATTGGACCGGCTTGTAAGCGGAAAGGACCCATTTTTACGCCGACCATAATTGGAATATCTAAACCGTTGAATTGGTCTGTTAAAGCTTCCTGCACGCCGCTACTGCTCAAATCTTCTTTGGTATAATTATAACTTTCGGACGTAAAAAGTAGTTCGGGCTGAATATATACCGGCCCTAATTTGATTCGAGTATAAAAACCGCCTTGAATTCCAAAGTTCGCATTCGCAATAGATAACTTGAGCGAATCCGTATTGGCGTCTAAAATTGTTTGCGGCGTTGCGTCAATTGAGGTGGAAACTGCGCCTAATCGAACGCCCCACGAAAATACTTGAGCGTTCGCATTCTGTTGTAAAAATGTAAAAATGACGCAGATTACTAATACTTGTCTC
>Ga0222647_1000898_pt1 | contig 10320 bp, 20 predicted proteins | sample AntAcemetagen333_FD_179864 | JGI IMG/M metagenome (GOLD analysis project Ga0222647, IMG submission 179864) | Saline water microbial communities from Ace Lake, Antarctica - #333 | ecosystem: Environmental > Aquatic > Non-marine Saline and Alkaline > Saline | place: Antarctica: Ace Lake...
GCAGGACGAGTGCCGCACGCCGCGCGCTCGGTTGCGCCAGTGAAACGCCGTCACCGGCTTTGGCGTGTCGCAGCGCCAGCACGTTTTGTGGATCGGGGCGGGGACTGTCGGATGCTCAGCCAGCGGGCGCAGGTCAATGAAAGTCCTTAGCTCTTTCAGGGCCTCCTTACTTTGCGATGCTAGGTCGCCATAATCCGCGCTCGCGACACTGACTAAGCCGCCGTGAGTGTCGCGGGTGGCGAAGTCCCACCCAAGCGCGGCAAGCTCCGCGTCGGTCATGTCAGTCATTGGCTTTTTCATGGCGTTACTCCCAAAATCAGAAACCGGACCCCAGCCACGAGGAGCGCTACAAGCGCGCCCTCGGCTGCGGTGGTCGCGGCGAGGCGCGCGTGGCGCCAGGTGATGGCGCTCATTTGATCCGCGCCCCGGCAGATTCGGCGGCATCGGCAGCGGCGATGAGCGCAAGGCCGAGCTGGCGCGCACCTGACGCGGTAATCTTGGTGTCGCCGATTAAGACCAGGAAGCCTTCGCGCGGGCAAGGCACCACAAAGATGGTCATGCCGGAGACATGCCCCCCAATGAATTGACGACGCTCGGGAATGATCTCAAAAAGGTGGTCGATGCCTGAGGTTGTCATGCTGCGTCTCCATTGTATGCGGCGTCAATCGCCGCGCCCTGCTTGATCGCATCTGCCTGCGCCTGCTCCGCGTCGCTCATCAGGCCGCTCAGGGCGTCAATCGCGGTGGCGTAGTTATGCACGCAGGCGTCGAGAATGTCCGCCTCTGCGCTCGCGCTGATACCGCCGAGCATCGCCAGCGTTTCGTCGCGGCTCAGGTCGTATCCGTTGACCGTAACGCCGAGCGATTCCAAAAACGCAACAGCGGGGAGCGCAATGCGGGCGGCGTCGCGGATCGCTTTGTTCGCGGCTCGGAGCCTTTCGGCGAGGACTTCGGCGGCGGCGTCAAAAGCGCGCTCGTCGTCGTCCGGTTCTGCGCCGTAGTAGGAAGGGGGGATCATGTGCAGTCTCCTTGCGTTGTCGCTTTCTCGTCCGTCCGTAATTATTAATTGGCCGCGTCCAATATCGCAACCACAAAGTTCACCGCCGGGCAAAATAATCCGCGCACCCCGCGCTAGTGCCGATGGCGCTTGCGATATTGCCAGCGTCCAATATAATCGCGCGATGACACACAAAATCGCACACCCCGAATTGCTCGCCGAGATCGAGGCCGCTTGCCTAAGGGTCGGCATGTCAGTCACCGAATTTGGGAGGATGAGCCTGAACGATGCGGCCTACGTCAATAATTTGAGGCTCGGGAGGGAATGCAAAATGGCGACGATTGCTAAGGTCCGGGACGCGATCCGGCTGTTGAAGCGGAGGAAGGCGGCATGATCCGCGCGCGCGTTGACGCCAACCAGGCGAAGCTCGTGGCGCTGTTTCGCAAGCTCGGCTTTAGCGTCCAGCACCTCCACGCGGTAGGCCGAGGCGTGCCTGACCTGATGCTGGGGGCGCATGGCGTCAATCACCTTGTGGAGATTAAGGACGGCGCCAAACCGCCATCCGCGCGGCTGCTCAGCCCCGCGCAGGTCGCGTGGCACGCCGAGTGGCGCGGTCAGGCCGTGGTGATCGAGTCCGAGGAAAGCGCGCTGGCGTGGGCCGCGCGCGTGGGGGCGATGCTATGACCCCGGCGGAATAAATTAGCGCGCCATGCGTTTTGCCTGTTGCGCATTAGCGCGTGGTGCGCTAATAATAGGACAACGAAACGCAAGCAGGAGCGACACGATGCCCATGACCAACCCATATACGGCGCATGACGCCCTCGTCGCCGCCCACGCCGTCTGTAACGCCGCCCACGACGCCATCGCCGCCTTCGCCGCCGCTGACGCCTTCATCGTCGCCTGCAACGCCGCCCTCGTCGCCCAAGTCGTGAAGCACACCGCCCGCGACGCCGCCCGCGACGCCCGCGACGCCTTCGTCGCTGTCATTGACCCTCGTGGACAGCACTACGCCCCCTACGTTGACGCCCGCGCCCTCCGCACCATCCGCGAAGCCAGCGACGCCTCACGAGCCGCATCCGTCGCAGCGGACGCCAACGCCCTTGACGCCTGCAACGCCGCCCAAGACGCCTACAACGTCGCTTTCGGCAAATCGGACCGCCCCCTTAATTTTCGCCCCATGAACCTCTCCCGCTGAGCCGCCGACTACATGCCCGACAACTCAACGCCGCATACAACGCACACGAGGCAATGATATGACTATCAGCCAATTCCGAGGCAAGCTCTACGCCCTCGCAAAAATCCTCGGCGACCTGCAAGCCCTGACGCACAAAAACCCCGGCAAGGCCATCCCCAAGCGGATCGGGCGGCGCATCGCCGGTAAGCTGATGAGCCGCCTGATGGGCGCTATCTTTCCGCCGAGCAAGTAGGAGCAACGACATGACCGATAAAAAGCCGCCACCCCCCAGCGTCCTCCGCCAGCTTATAGATTACGACCCGGAGACCGGCGCGCTTGTCTGGCGCGTGCGGGACGTTTCGTTTTTTACTGACGGTAAGATGTCCGCACTTGGTGCTATGAATATTTGGAATGCAAGATTTTCCGGGAAGCCTGCGCTAAGCTATAAGGGCCTTAATGGATATTTTAAGGGGGCAGTATTGGGAAGATGGTATTTAGCGCATCGTGTTGCGTGGGCGATATATTCGGGGTCATGGCCTAAGAATGAAATAGATCATATTAACGGCGACAGGTTAGACAACAGAATCGCAAACCTTAGAAGCGTCACAAGCCAAGAAAATTCGAAAAACACTGCGATTGGGTCTAACAATAAAAGTGGCATAGTCGGGGTTTATTGGGAGAAAGATAGATTTCTATGGGTGGCAATAATACATCACAGCGGAAAAAGAAAGTTCATCGGCCACTTCAAAAGCAAAGACGAAGCAATCGAAGCACGCGCCAAAGCCAACGCCGAATGCGGCTACCACGTCAACCACGGGAGGAAATCATGACCCACCACACCGAACGCCCCTGCGCCGCCGCCGGACTGACATCCTACCGCTACGGCAGCATTATGATCGGCGCGACCAGCACGCGGGACGCACTTGTTCAAGCGGACCGATCGCTGACATACGGCGCTGCATCTATCGCCCGGCTGGAAATCTGGAACGCTAAAACCGGGCTTTATGAGAAGGTGCAGCCATGACCCCCGCCACATTCCGCGCAGGCCTAGCCGCACTCAACCTCACGCAGACACAGGCGGCCCCGCTCTGGGGCGTTAGCCTTTCGACCCTCCAGCGGTGGGTCCGCGCGCCGGAGCTTGCCAGCGCGGCCCCTGTGCCGGGCAATGCGGCGACGCTGATGGCGGCGTATCTCGCCGGGTTTAGGCCGGATGGGTGGCCGGTGATGCGATAATAAATTAGCGCGGGTCGCGCATTTAGGTGTTGCTCGGCGTATAAATCCGCGCTAATAATAGGACAACGAAACGCAGACAGGAGGCGACGACATGCCGACACCCAACCAGATTACCGCCTGCGCCACGTCTAGCCGTCAGGGCGCCTACCGGCCTGAGATCCACGTTTACGAAGCGACCCCGCACCCGAGCTATGGGCTTCTGCCGCGCAGATTTTATTTCAAGGGGCGCACGCGCAGCCGAGCGGACGCATTGGCAACCGCGCGCTCTTGGATCGCCAAGGCCCGAGGCATGGCCCCCGACGAGGCTCGGGCGTTCTTTGCCGCCAACTCAATCTCTGTCTGACCGCCAGACATTCACAAAGGAGCAACCGACATGACCATGACCAACGCCACCCATATCGTCGAGTGCGAAGGGCCCTCGGACGCTGGAGGCAAGGCGCGCCACCCGAGCCTTTCGCTCCATTATTCTTATAATGCAGCCGAGTCATTCATCAATTCCAGGCTCGCGCTTGGTGCCGATATTCCGCTCAAGCATAAGCATATTTGGGGGATTCGAGCTGTTGGGGCACAGGCTGGCGATTGGCTGTTTCGGGCGGCTGGATGAGCAGCAATCGCCCGATCCGGGCTTTATGGGACGGTAACGCTATGTCTGATTATAATCTCGACACCCCTGCCAGCCGAAACCAAGTTGCCGCCGCGCTCACGAACGATCCCCAGCACCTCGCCTATATCCTCGGACGTGTGGCGGCGCACCTGACCGACCGCACTGCTGAGCAGATTATCGCCGGGATTGACGGCATCGAAGACGCAAACAAAGCCGCGCTAGTGCAGATTTGCCGCGATGTTGCAAATCACTACGACTGGCAGCGCGCGTCATGACGCGCACCGAATTTCGCATCGCACGCAAAGCCCTTGATCTTACGCAGGATCAAGTGGCGCGCGTGCTTGGCGTCTCACCGCCGACCATCCGCAAGTGGGAGGCCGGTCCCAATTGCTCGACCTCCACCAAGGTCAACGGCGCGGCGGCGTCGTATATGGCCGCGCTCCTGCATGGCTGGCGTCCGAGCGATTGGGCCGAGGTCACCGCGAAGCCGCCGCGGAAAAAGAGGGCTGTAAAGGCGCGCGATAATCTGGATCGGAGCGCAAAGCATGTTTGAAATCAACACCGGCATAAGCAATGAGCGCCGCATCGGCATGATGGAAGGCGCAGCTATGGACGCCTGCGAGCATGACGCAGACCGCGCGACCGTGCTGACAAAGGCCGCTGACCTCATCCTGTCAAAGCTGTATCGGCTTCGATCGACCGCAGGCGTCCGGCGCAATTTCTGGATTAACGCCGACCTCATTGCCGAAATGGTTGAAGTCGCGCCGGACGCCCATGACCGCTTGGTCGAGTATCTTTTTTTCGCCACGCAACCCGCCGAAAGCGCGGATGAGTTTTGCGACGCGATTAACCCCATGCCGCCCGTCGAATAGATGGCGCATCCGTTGCCGCGCGGGTCTAGCGGCAAACGATAAACACGTTCAAAATGGAGATCCACAATGTTTGCAATCGACACAGGCGCGACCGAAGGCGGCGCAAAAGGCCCCTGGATCAGCTTCACGCCAAAGGGCAGCGCCACGCATGGCATTCGCCCCGAAAGCTGGAAGCTGCGCCACAAGAGCGAGGGCGGCGGGTCCAGCACCGTTGAGTTTGACCGGATGAGCGGCGAGGGAGTCATTCTCGACATCTTCGCATCAGGCGGGCAGCTTTGCGGGTCGCTCAAGCTGGGGCACATGAAGTCGGGCAAACCCATGCCCGAGCGCCGTTGGTGGCCATCGGCGCTGCACTCTCAGCCGCGCCCGGATGAAAGCAAAAGCGAAGGCGTGTTTGACTGGCGCAATGCGCTTTCGGTTCGTGTCGCCATCGGCGGCGGCGAAACCGCGACTTGGGAGGATGAAGGGTGGGGCGTCTACCTCGGCTTCTCGAACATGATCCAGAACCTCATCAATCCGGGCTTTGCGGCTAACATCGGAAAATGCCCGCACGTCCGCTGCATCGGCTACGTCAAGCAGGGCAGCGGTCAGAAAAGCACGAGCATCCCGCAATTTGAAATTGTCGCCTGGGTGGATCGCCCCGCCGCGCTGATGGAGGACGCGCCGCAAATCGCCTCCGCTCCGCAGCCCTCTGCGCCGGTTGCCGCGCCAGCGCCGCGCCCGTCCGCCAATGAGGTTGACTTCTAAACGCTTGCCAAGGAGCGGGGGGCGCATCTAGCGTCGCCCGCTACACGCTGATTCAACGGGATGGCAAACATGGCGGACGCAATGACAACACCGATCACCGCAGACCCGGCAATCATCGCCAATGACCTGCGCCGGTTTACCGCTCGTTGGGGCGAGCTTAACGCGCCGTCTTGGCTCGAAATCCGCGCGTTTGATTCATACGGCAAGCCATCAATCGCGCATTTCAGGCCGAGCGACATTGACGACGCGACAGCGTGGGTCGCGCAGATGAACGGCTACGCGCGCAACATTTACGCCGTGCGAAACCCAATACGCGATAACGCGTCAGGCCGCGCCGCAAGCGACGCCGACATTCTCGCCGCGTTTTTCCTTTGGGCCGATTGCGATGACGCAGCGTCGGGCGCAAACGTCCTGCGCTGGGAGGGGCCAAAGCACACCGCCGCCGTCATTACCGGCACAATTCCAGACACCCGCGTTCACGTCTATTGGGAATTGACCGAACCCGTCTATGCGCTTGATGCGTGGCGCGATACGCAACAGGCAATTGCGCGGCACTTTTCAAGCGACCCGAGCGTGGTCAACCCAAGCCGCATCATGCGGGTGGCGGGCACCGTGTCGTGGCCGTCGGATAAAAAGCGCGAGCGCGGATACCTACCGGAGCGCACGGCGCTGCGAACCGAATACAGCGACGAGCGAGGCCCGATCCCGTTTGAGCGCGCTCAGCGAGTATGGCCGCAAGCGCAGCCGACCCTATCGCAGCAAGCGGCCCCCGCAGCGCCACAGGCTGCGCCTGACGGCATGTTCGCGTTCAACATGGGCGACCATGGCGCGGGGCTGGACCGTGACGCCACGCGCGCCAGCATCGAGGCGGGGAGCGAGTGGCATAACAACGTTATCCGGTTGATCGCATCATACGTCGGGCGCGGGTTGGCCGACTCCGAAATTCACGCGCTCACGCAACCGCTCACAATGCCGGGCTATACCGGCGACGACACCGCGCGCGAAGTGCAGACCGCAATCGACGGCGCGCGCCGCAAGGGCTGGACGCCAGAGCCGCCGCAGGCCCGCGCCTTTGACCATGCGCCAATGCCGGACGCCCCCGCGCCTTCAAGCGACTTTGACGCGCCGACAGCCGCGCCCGCCGACACTTGGCGCATTCAAAGCGCAGCGGACTTTATCGCGGGCTTTGTGTCGCCCGAGTGGCTGATAGATGGCATTTTGCAGCGCGGGCGGCTCTACACGCTCACCGCGCCGACAGGCCACGGCAAGACCGCCGCAGCGCTATACATGGCAAGCGCGATCAGCGAAGGGGAGCCGTTTTGCGACCTTGATACGGAATCGGGAAGCGTGCTTTTCCTCGCTGGCGAAAACCCCGACGACGTGCGGGCGCGCGTAATCATCGCGCTCGAAGCGGCGCGCATTCGCCCCGAGGATTGCCGCATTCACTTTGTGCCAGGCACGTTCTCAATCCGGCAGGATATGGCGCGGCTGCGCGCCGCCGCCGCCGAATTGCCAGACCTCGCGCTGGTTATCGTTGACACGTTCGCCGCTTATTTTGACGGCGACGACGAAAACAGCAACGCCCAAGCGCTCGACTTTGCGCGTGTCGTGCGGTCCCTGACTGCCCTGCCGTCACGCCCCGCCGTGCTTATGCCAGCGCACCCGGTCAAAAACGCGACGCAAAACAACCTAACGCCGAAAGGCGGATCGTCGCTCTTGAACGAGGTGGACGGGAATCTGACGGTATGGCGCGAGGAGCGCATCATGTCGCTGCACTGGCAGGGCAAGATTCGCGGGCCCGAATTTGAAGCGGTGCAGATGGAATTAACGACAGCCACGAGCGTTCGCGTCATCGACAAGAGAGGCGTGCTTATGCCTAGCGTGATCGCATCGCCAGTCCTGCAAATGCGCGCGATGGAGCTTGCCAGCGAGGCCGTGGGGCGCGAGGACGCGCTTCTCTTGAGCTTGGCAGACAGCCCCAGCCAGTCTGTTGCGAGCCGGTGCATCGACCTGCGCCTAGTCAACCAAGACGGCAAGGCGCAAAAATCAACGCTCCAGCGTCTGCTTATGAAGCTGCGAGAGGACAAGCTAATCGCCCGAGGGCATCGCAAATGGAAGCTCACCGCGAAGGGTGAGGAGGCCGTTGACGAGATCAGGAACGGTTACGCAGGAGCGCCAGACGCGTGAAATTAAGGGCTCGAAATTTTGGGCAAAACCAAACACGCCAAAATTGCCGAAAAACGTCTAAGTCCATGAACGCAAAGGAAAAAAGGGAGAACGTTCCAGACCCCCTAAATGACCCCCATCGTTCCACTGGAACGTTCCGCCGTTCCACCTGGAACGATGGCCCCGAAAACAGAGGCTAAGCGCATGACCGCAAACGCAAATATCCTGAACGTTCCAACCGTTCCACTTTGCCAACAGCGTCTCCCGTTCCACTCCCCACGGCCCTTTAGGGCCGGGGGTGGATGGAACGATGGAACGAAAAACACGACAATCAGGAGGCTCGCATGACCACGCCGCACCCACGCCGACGCCGCAAGGCTGATGATCGGATCATAGTCCCCGGCGCGTCTGACCACGCAGGCATGATCCGATGCGATATGATCCTCGCGCCTCTGGATCGGCTCCACAGCGCTCTTGACGATAAGTGGGGCATTGACCGCCTGCCGGGTATCCTGCCCGTCACGCCGCCCGCCCACGTTCCACCGGAAAGCCATGAAGGCTATCGGTCCATCCTGTCGAGATACGGGGAGTTGGTGGAGGCGCTCAACAAGGCTCTTGACGATAACGACGTCGCCGGTGTCCAGTCAGTGACGCCCCGCGTGATGCGCGCCCTAGAGATCATGGACGCGCACTGCACTGCCGCCGGGCTGGCGTCGCCCGTCGCAATTCATGAGGTCGAATACGAAGGCCAGACCATCGGCCTGATAGCCGACGCCGCCGACTGGAAGCGCGCCGAAGCCTTGCGCCCCGGAGTGGCGATCTACACGTTCGCCGACGCCGCAAGCGCGCTTCTGAATAAGGCGGGCGGGCTTGCATTGCTCGGAGAAGCGCAACGCCTTTTTCCCGGCGCTGACGTGGTGGCGAGGCCGCAGACGCGGGGCAAGTTCGCCGAGATAGACACCATACCTTTCTGAACAGGAGATGAACATGACCGCCAATCCGACAAAATCCAACGCCGCCGCCCTGCTAGTGACTGTCTCGCTCCGAATCCACGAGCGGGACGCAGCGGGAATGGGGCGCAATGCGTGCTGGTCAACGCTCGGCGACCTTTCCGTCAGGATAACCCAGCGGCGCAGGGCAATCCCCGACGCGCTCGCCGCTGCAATCGCGCTGGGCTGGATCGAGCGGGTGGCCGACCTCTACGCCACCACGCCAGCCGGGCGCGCCGTGGTCGCCGCTGAGCAGCGCAAGCCGCGCGCGAAGGTGGCGGAGGTTAAGCACGCGCCCGCGCCGGTTGCGGGCCAGCACGCGCCCAAGCGGACAGCGGATCAAATTGAGGCGCGGCGACGGGCGATAGATGCGGCCCCGCTGGACGAGGGCAAAATCCTAACGCTCCTCAGCGATGGCCGAGGCCGCACGGCTGGCGACGTCCTGCAAAAGCTCCCGGCGATAAAGGGCTATACGTCAGTCCTGCGGTCGCTGGTTGTCGAGGGCCTGCTAACGCGCGGCTATCCGCAAAACGCGGTGAAAATGTATGTCTACAAAATCACGCTGCTCGGCATGGCGGAAATCGGCGGGGCCGCAGCATGACCGCGCGCCGCAAGTTGGCGTCTCCGGTTGCTGACGCGGTGCTGGCCTACGTCGCGGCACGGCCAGGCGCTACAGTGCGGGACGTTGCCGGTGCGCTATTCGCCAGCCACGCGAACCGTGGCATTCCCGCCGCTCAAAATTGCCTGACGTGGCTTTTGGGGCGCGCACGATTGACGCGCGAAACATTTGGCCCGAACGATGGCGCGCGCTACACAGCCCGGACGGCGCGCTCACTATGCGCCGAGATCAACAGAAACGGCGTGAGCTTGCCTCGCGCGCCTTGGGAGATCACAACATGACCGAACCCCGCAATACGTCCAAAACCGGCACGTGGGCCGAGGTGCTCGCCGATAGCGTTGCGCCAGGTTGCCCGCGCCTGACGTCGCTGAAGGTGAGGTTCCCGCACATCGTCTTGCCACAGGTGCTTACGCATCGGGTTTTTTCGCGCAACACTTCGTCAAGCCGGGCGATCCCGGTGGCGCGGCTCATCGCTGATGTGGAGCGCGATCCGTTCATCCCGCGCGAGTGGCGTTATGAGGCGGATCGCGGGATGCAGCCGGGCGAGCTGATGAGCAAGCATGACTCTCGGCTTGCGCTGTTCTGCTGGAAAAACGCAATGGAGCGCGCAATGATTGAGGCAGGGGCGCTTGCCGTGATCGGCGCGTCAAAAGAACACAGCAACCGCGCCCTTGAGCCTTACGCTCACGTCTCCATGATTATTACGGCAACCGAATGGGAAAATTTCCTCAAGCTGCGCCTTGACTCGCATTCGCAGATTGAGATCCGCGACCTTGCCGAAGCGATCCGCGATGCGATGGCGGGAAGTAAGCCGCGCAAGATCGGCGTTGGCGGCTGGCATATGCCGTATTTCGAAACAGGCTACCCAGACGAGTCCGCCGCTTGCTGCGCCCGAATATCCTACGACAGCCACGATGGCG
>Ga0222647_1000899_pt1 | contig 10320 bp, 9 predicted proteins | sample AntAcemetagen333_FD_179864 | JGI IMG/M metagenome (GOLD analysis project Ga0222647, IMG submission 179864) | Saline water microbial communities from Ace Lake, Antarctica - #333 | ecosystem: Environmental > Aquatic > Non-marine Saline and Alkaline > Saline | place: Antarctica: Ace Lake | collected...
CACCTTTGTTGCCTTGGATGCGTCATAGAAGTGGTTTGATGAGTTCTCCTAAAAACCCTCATCGGAGGACCTACCTCCATCTTTATCATAGCTTACACAGCACACATCGAGTAGACGGCCTCGCCAGTTGTAACTGACGAGGTGCGCCTACGCCGCGGCGCACACAGTCTCACACCACCCCCGAAAGCTTTCGGGGTCGGGTCTTCCCGATAAAAATCGGGACAGGCTGTATACGGCGGTTCAACCTGTCGGTAGGCTTTGTAAAGGTTCTTACGGTTGAGTACTTTTTCTATCATCCTTTAAATTGTTAACCTTGTCCGCTTAAGATAAGGCTGTACCAAAACGGTACTCCCTATCGAATTTGGACGTAATCCAATGTTCAGTCCTTCACTACTTCTGTGAGACCTCCATAGTTCTTATGGCTCGTTCCTCATAGCTACTATGACCTCTTCTGACTTCTTGGCATGTAGAAAACAAGTCTATACCAAGATCTCCCCAGAGCCTGTCCTGTATTTACGGGATAAGAGCATATTCCTTCCCTCAATATCCACTGGATCTACCATCTAAGCACTTGTTGGTTACCCAACCTTTGGACGTCAGTATGCTCCCGATACTCGGGACAGGTAATGCTACCTTATCCGACTTAAATAGCCTCCGTATCCAGCACTTCGTGCGGCCCCTTCGCACTAACGTACTCGGGCGTATTCGTTAAAACCAAGGTTTGCAGTCTCGCTTCCTTCAGTGCATGTCTCACGACAAACCACCTTGCGACTTGCTAATACTTCGGGGCGTTACCCCCGCACATAAGGGACTTTCACCCTCTGGAATAATTTGATATCTTAGATACCAGATGCCCATGCTGGGCACACACACCCTGTATAAACCATTGCTGGTTCTGTGCTTATCTGGAAAATTCTTGGGAATTTTCACGTAGATTTGTACTTGGAATGGTTCGTGCTTTCACACGCAACGGTCCATACACAAAAACGTAAGTATTTAAAATTATTGATATGTATTTGAACAAAGCGAGTAGTATCGCAAAAAGTAATTATAATCGCTGGTTTGCTCCAATTGCTGCCTTGAGTATTCATTTATGTATCGGCCAAATTTATGCTTTTAGTGTTTTTAATAAACCACTTACCAAAATTATTGGAATCACAGAACAAGTCCCAGAAGATTGGAAACTTGCTGAATTGGGTTGGATTTTTACTATTGCTATTTTCTTCTTAGGAGCTTCTACGGCTATTTTAGGGAAATGGGTAGAACGGGTTGGCCCCAGACAAACCATGTTTTTTGCAGCAATTTGTTTCAGTAGCGGCTTTTTACTTTCTTCTTTAGGTATTTATTTACATCAACTTTGGATACTTTATTTAGGCTCTGGCGTGTTAGGAGGTATAGGCTTGGGATTGGGATATATCTCACCCGTAAGCACTCTGATTAAGTGGTTTCCAGATCGACCTGGAATGGCTATCGGAATGGCTATTATGGGCTTTGGTGGTGGAGCGATGATTGCCTCTCCTTTAAGTGTGTACCTAATAGATTTTTATGCAACCGAAACCTCAACGGGAGTATCGCAAACCTTTTTTACTATGGGTTTACTTTATTTGGTAGTGATGCTGTTTGGTTCTTTAATTGTAAGAATACCACCTGAAAATTGGAAGCCTAAAGGATACGACCTTACTACCACCAAGAAAAATAAATTAATTACCACACAGGATGTTTTGGTAGATAAAGCGGTTAAAACACCACAATTTTGGTTACTTTTTATGGTATTGGGATTAAATGTAAGCGCAGGTATAGGTGTCTTAAGTCAAGCCAGTGTGATGATACAAGAAATGTTTAGCACAGAAAACATTGGAGCTACTGAAGCAGTAACGGCGGGAGATGCTGCTATTTTTGTCGGATTACTTAGTTTGTTTAATATGATAGGTCGATTTGTATGGTCAACATTAAGCGATTATTTAGGACGTAAAACCACCTACTCCATCTTCTTTACCTTAGGTATCTTCCTCTATATATTGATTCCGTTTACGGTTAAAATAGGTAGTGTGTTGTTATTTACGACAACATTTGCTGTTATCATTAGTATGTATGGTGGAGGTTTTGCAACGATACCAGCTTATTTAAGAGATATGTTTGGCTCTAGACAAATTGGAGCGATCCATGGTAAATTGTTATTATCTTGGAGTATGGCAGCCATTATTGGGCCTGTAACCATAAATTACTTAAGAGAATATCAAATGGAAGTTTTAAATATGCCAAGTGCCGATGTATATAACTTAACCATGTACTTGATGGCTGGTTTATTATTTATAGGACTCTTATGTAATTTATTTATTAAACCTGTCGACTCTAAATACCATATCGATTAAAAACAACTCACATTAACGAGTATAATTAATTACGCCTATTTTTCCTTTCGGAAAATCCGTGTTGCTAAATAATTGGTTCCCTCCTTTTAGCTATCGTAGTGCCAACGCAACTAAACATACATGTTGCCTGCAAGGCTGTGAGATGTGCAACTATCAACATTCGTGCTGACATGGGACGACAAAATGCCAACGCATCGCAAAATTAAAAGCGCTGTATTGCCAACACAATTGCCAACTCAAAATGCAGCATACTTAGTATTACCCAACCGCAGCTCTACCCTACCGACATTGCGGACAAATACCTGACAAAGTAAAATTTATTTCACTTACCTTATAATTTTTTGGCAAATTATAGGACGGCTCTACATTTTCAAGACAAATTACAGACTTGCATTTTTGACAACTAAAATGAATATAATTGTGACTATGTTTTACAGAATAAGAATGACAGCCTGCATATTTCACAACCGCATCTATATTGACAATTTTGTGAATGACATCTTCTGCCAATAACCTTTCCAATACACGATAAATAGTAACTCTATCGCAAAGTCCTCCTAGCGACTTCTGAATTTCAGAATGGGATAATGCTACAGACGAAGAGACAATCAACTTCTGTATTGCTGTTTTTGCGGTGGTACTTCTTGCTGATTTCATTATTTTCTTTTAAAATTTAATGCAACACTATTGCATTAACAAAGATAATGATTACTATTGCAACACAATTGCATTAAGGCAATAATTTAAAAATTCTAACTCACAAAAAGAAAAAGATGAAAGTAGCTTACATTTTCAAAACAGAGATGTCTTCCACATTTCAACTGGCAACAATGATATTGCCACAATTGGAAAAAAATATTCACGGAGTTGAGGTAATCGGAATGTTCTTTTTTGATGAAAACGTACACATATTAAGAAAGGGAAATGATGTGGGGGAACGTCTCAACGCTTTAGCCGCTGAGAAGGGGATGTTGATTATGGCATGTGATCAGTGTGCTTTAAGACGAGACTTAGCGGAAAGCACATTGGATAGTTACGGAACAGGAAGTGTGCAACCAAAAAATATGATCGATGTAGGACAAGTAGGCTGTTTCCCACAATTATATAAGGCACTTGGTGGTAATGTGCCAAATTTGGTCATAACCTTATAACCACAAAATGATACCGCAAACATTCAACGACTGGGCAAACTGCATCGTAAACGACTGCATAATCAACCTCACAAGGGATTTTACCGAGTAGTGATTATCGGTTTAGCAGGATAATAAAAATTCTGAGATAGAAAAATTCACTCAGCTTCATGGCGAAAAACAGTTGTAAAATAGTATTAATTGGTTCAATGAAATAGCTGTAAAATAAAACACTTATTTTTTAAATTTTACTTTACTTTTGAGTATCTGTAACCATGGCATCTTTCCCACCTGAAATAATTTTGATTATCCAAAATTCTGGGGGTAAAGAACAGCTAAAAATGCCTACAAGATTTATAGTATTGAAGAATAATATAATCTTTTAGAACATCTAAAAGGTAAACCTAAGATATAAATACCTTCCATCCTAGACGGAAAATAGTATGACATATTAGTAGTGGGCGAAACCGATATTTACTTCAAACTTATTCCTAAGCCTAAATCAAAACGTGTTTAACAGTCATTCTATAGTGAACAATAAAATATTTCAACTCGTAACTTTTTTTTATTGTTGCACTTTAGCACCAAGTTGTAATCATTCATATGAAACCGAAGGTTTAAAAGCAGGAGATATATTGTTCCAAAATTTGAATAGTGGCGAATTATGCGATGCCATTGAAGCAGTGACAAAAGGAATTGATGGAAAAGATTTCTCTCATTGTGCTTTGGTGGTAGACATTAATGACACATTAAAAGTTATCGAAGCAATTGGCGAAACAGTTCAAGTAAACTCATTAGAAGACTTCTTTGCACGAAGTGGCGATACTGCTGCAATAAAAAATATCACTGTTGGCAGGTTAAAAGATCAATATGAACATTTAATCTTAAAAGCGACATCAAACTCAAAGAAACTAATTGGTAAACCTTATGACGATGAATTTATTTTAAACAATGGAAAATGGTATTGTAGTGAATTGATTTATGATGTATTCAAAGAAGCAAATAATAGGAAGCCCTTTTTTGACTTAGAGCCAATGACTTTTAAAAGCCCAAAAACCCAAATCTTTTTCCCCGCTTGGGAAGCTTATTATAAAGACCTCAATAAGGAAATTCCTGAGGGACAATCAGGTATAAATCCAGGACTAATTTCTCGTTCAGACAAAATTAAAATCATAAGAATAGAAAGTTTCAAATGACAACCACAGCTATAAAAAAATTGTCATAACCCTGTTGAACAGTTTTCTCGGAGCAGGAAAAACAATTTTGATTGATCATATTTTGCACAACAAATAAGGCTTAAAACTAGCCGTTATTGTAAACAATATTAGCGAAGTAAATGTAGATGTAAGGCTAATAAATGAGTAAAATATACGGTTTTACCAGGAATTTAATGGAAGCTAGCCAAAAAAAATTAGTTGATCTTTGAAATAATCTTATAACTAGATGGCTTTGAGTTATATAGCTAATGACTGAGAATTGCCTAGTACTAGTATTTTTAGCTATATGTTCCACTGAATTAAGGGTATAACCGATTTGATTCTGTCCTTAAGTCAGTTGGATACAGATCTAGACCAGCATGAAAAAACAGTAGTACACTTCCAAATTTGGCAGAAGTTCGATAGACTTTTGCTATTGTTTTATCCTGCTGAATTTTATCTTTTGTCCGTTCCGCAGCTTAAATATGAAATCCCTGCTCTATAGGATCAAATCTAGCTATCTTGGTATTAATGGTGTTTCCTTGACTGTCTTGCCAGTGCAACGAGGTAAAAACCATATTGGGCTCTTGGTCAATGTATTCTAAAATATCAATTTCAACGGATTTAGTCCAGCCAAATCTTTACTATTGGAACCTAATATCCAGAAAGCAGACTAAACTCCCTGCCCAACAGGTAGTTTTGCTCTCGCCTCAAACTGTCCCTATTAAACTCCCTTTTACCTTTGGTAGTGAACCGAGTCGAAGTGTATTTGTCACCTTCTGTTTTTGCTGTAATGACTAATTGATTTTCTGCCAGTTCGTGATTTTCGTTGGTGAAGAACTGTCTTTCGTTGGTTCCCCAACCACAATTAAGACATCCATCACCAATCTTAAAGTTATAATTTTTTCATCTAAAAATTACTATCAGAATTCGCTTTATAAACTAGTTTTCAATTATGATAGTGTGCATGTTAAAATTGGACCATCGGTAATAGTACTATGATTTTTTCCATTGTAGTTTAATTGGAATATTGAAAATCACCTTCCAATTTTGTGATTGAACTTCCTCCGATAAACACTTTAAAATCTCCAATCTCAGCTTCCCATTTTCTATTGGCCGTGAAATATTCGATAGTTTTCTCATTGATTTCGAATGTTACTTTCTTAGTTTCATTTGGTTGTAATTCGATCATTTCAAATCCTTTGAGCTCTTTTACGGGACGGGTTACACTCCCTATTAAATCTCTGATATACAATTGAACTACTTCTTTTCCTTTGACTTTCCCAGTATTTTTTATAGTCACAGAAACTTCTATTTTACCATTTTTAATAAATGAAGGGGATGATAATTGTAAATCAGCGTATTCAAATTTAGAATAACTGAGTCCGTGACCAAAGGCGTAAAGTGGCGTATTTTTCTCATCGATATAGTGAGACCAAAACACACTTTCCGGCTCATTCATAACAGGTCTTCCGGTATTTTTAAAATTATAATAAATAGGAACCTGGCCTACATTCCGTGGAAAAGTCATTGGTAGTTTTCCACTTGGATTATACTCTCCATATAACACCTCAGCAATTGCATTTCCGCTTTGTGTTCCTAGCTGCCAGGCTTCAACTATTGCAGGAATGTTTTCATCAGCCCAAGGAATAGCTAAGGGCCGACCATTAGTTAAAACCAAAACTATATTAGCATTTACTTTATAGACAGCTTCCAGTAATTCTTGCTGTACTCCAGGCAAGCCAATGTCAGTTCGACTCCTTCCCTCACCTGATTGTAAACCGTGTTCTCCCAAAACCATAATAACAACATCGGCATCTTTGGCAGCAGCGATTGCATCGGCAAATCCGCTTTTGTCAGTAGTATTTATCTTAATTTCCCAAACAAATTGTGTTCGCCCTTCAGTCACGTCAGCACCTTTTACATAATTCAATTGATTGCCTTTGTACTTTTGCAAACCCTCTAATACTGAAACTGCACTATTATTGTCAGCTGCTATTGCCCAACTTCCTAAAGGACTCGTTTTTTCGTTAGCCAAGGCGCCAATAAGGGCAATTTTCTGACCTGATTTTTTTAAGGGCAATACTTCTTTGTCATTTTTTAAAAGTACAATTGACTTTCTAGCCATATCCAAGACTCCTTCTTGAAACTCTTGTTTTCCTACTGTTGCTAATTCCCGATTTTCATCACAGTATTTATAGGGATCCTCAAATAATCCCAACTCAAACTTTACTTTCAAGATTCGTCTTGCAGCGTCATTAATTACACTTTCTTTAACTTTTCCTTCTTGTACTAATTCTGCTAAATGTCCAACATAAGCACTAGATTCCATATCCATGTCTGAGCCTGCATTGATCGCTATTTCGGCAGCTTGTTTACTGTCTTTAGCATAACCATGCGAAATCATTTCGTTGATCGACCCCCAATCAGAAACTACGAATCCATCAAATTTCCAATCGCCTTTAAGTATTTCTCTTTGTAAATATGAACTACCTGTTGCGGGAATTCCATTCAATTCATTGAAAGAGTTCATAAAAGTTCGAACACCTGCATCAACTGCTGCTTTGAAGGGAGGAAAAATAATATTCTGCAATACCGTTTCACTTACATCAACTGTGTTATAGTCTCTTCCTGCTTCTGCAAATCCATATCCGGCAAAATGTTTGGCGCAAGCTAAGATAGTATTGGTAGCCGATAAATCTTCGCCTTGAAAACCTTGGACTCTTGCCACTGCAATTTTACTTCCTAAAAAAGAATCCTCGCCAGCACCTTCCATTACCCGTCCCCAGCGTGCATCTCGAGACACATCCACCATAGGTGCAAAAGTCCAGTTTAGTCCCACGGCAGCAGCTTCTTCCGCAGCAATTGCAGCTGATTTTTTTATAGCATCTAGATCCCAGCTGGCTGCTTCAGCAAGAGGAATCGGACTAATAGTTTTGTAGCCATGAATAACATCAAATCCAAATAGTAGTGGAATCCCTAAGCGAGTTTGCTCGACCGCAATTTTTTGTAATGTTCGTACATCTTTGACTCCTCTTACGTTAAGCATTGATCCTACCAACCCTTTTTTCAAATCATCATATTTCTTTACAGCCTGACCCTCTTTTGGAGTTGGCCCGGTAATTTCGTAGAACCCATTATATTGGTTGAGCTGTCCTATTTTTTCTTCTAAAGTCATTAGTTGAAGTACCGAGTCTACTTTGGTATCCAAAATACTTTCCTTCGAATAAGCTACCGGAGATTTTAAAATTTTGTCGCTGCAGCCTGCTGCTATCAGTACTAAAGCAGCAAATAACGCGACAATGGATTTATTTTTCATGGTGATTCCTTTTATGAATTAAATGGCCAGTTAAAGACTAGACCTTTTCATATTTATTACAATTTCTTTTACTGATAAACTCTTACATAATCGATTTCCATTGCTGATTGTTAGAACACTGAGTCAATTGCTCCTCCAAATGAGCCCTCCATCGCGACATTCAAAATCAAAAAGAAATCACTGCTAAACGGTACTGTAGTGCTAGTTGTAGAAGTATAAAAAAGTACATCACCTACTTAAAACTGAATCAAAGCCGGACTACGCCCTGTTTCATAAACATGAAATTCAGTTGATACACTTGTAATTGTAGTGTTAGCTGTATTGGCTTTTCCGCCAAAATTTCCTAAATAATGCAGTGAACTATGAGTTACAATGGAATCATTACTTTGATGTGTCATGAAATCAATTTCAGCACATTTTGGCCAAGCATTGGTTATAGAATCTTGTCCTAACGGCCATATTGCTGGTCACGTTCCTGCACCTGCGGGTAACTTAGCCCTGACTTCAATTCGGCCATAAATAAATTCATAGTTACCTTCTGCTCTTGATCGTACAGATGTATGTCGTATTCTTGCATTTTTAGCTATAATTTTTAGCTTTCCTCCTTGAACGATTACATGATCAACAGCGCTTGTGCAAGTCTGAGATTAATCCTACATTAGTTTCCTGCATCACTATTTGTCGTAAAAATCACCACCTTTATCAGGCAGCCAAACGTTGACGACAGGCTGAAACCCATCAAATGAATTAAATGAAAGAGAATATAAAAGCTTTTTTGAAAGAGATAGTCCCAATAATAGTTGGCATTATGGTAGCATTGTGGATCAATAATTGGAATGAGAATCGGAAAGACAAAAAATATATTAGCCAAATTTCTTCTTCAATTGACAAAGAGTTAACTGAAACCACCAAAGAAATTATTGACAATATAGCAACTCAAAAATCGCTTATAGATACGCTAGATTTTTATAAAAAAGATGATAAAATTTCGATATTTGATATAGTGATGAAAGTTAATGGAATTCAAATGCCGACAATCAAAATAAATTCTTGGAAAGCTATTTCTAATACTAAAATTGAATTAATGGAATACGATAAAGTATCTACGTTATCAGATATCGAAGAGCAAAAGGAGTTATTAAAAGCAAAAAGTCAAAATTTAATGAATTTTATTTATCCAAATACTAAAGAAACGGCAGTAGATAAAAAGGAACTATTAAAATTACTGATGTTAGATATTATTACTACGGAAATAACGATTCAAAAACAGATTGCGGAAATTAAAATAGAGTGAATATTAATTAACGATAAAATAGGATAATTTAAAATTGATTGTGGAGACTAGAAAGTTTAAAAACAGGTAAATAAAAAACCAGTTGCTGCCATTAATTATGCACAGTGGTGATGTGGCAAGTAAGATTTCACCAGGAATTCAACGGAAGTCAGTCAACTAAAATTAGTTGATCTATAAAATAATCTTGTGATTAGTCAGCTACGAGTTATATGGCTAATATCTGAGAATTGACTAGTGATAGTATTTGGTATTATTAGCTATATGTTCCACTAACTTAAGGGTAGAACCATTTTCGTAATGATTTGATTAATTAACCTCGCAACCCACCTCACACATTACATTACAAGCAAGAATAAAGAGCAATAGTGCATCAAACATACAATTAATGATATGAGTATAGGAAGACAATTTAAAAGAATCGGTGAAGTAACAGCAGCTTTAGCATTGTGGAATAGTATTATATGGCTGTTTTCAAAACCAAAACGACTACTTATTTTCTTATTAGTTAGTTTAATAGCGATTTCTTCAATTGTTTTAATGTTCGATGATACGGGAGAAACTTTCTACGTAAATACAAATTCTCTGGAACTATTGGATAGACCGTTTGGAAACACAAAAATGACATTGGAAATGAATGATTCCCTAACGTTAGTTAAGGAAATGAATGATAATTGGATGAAGGTAGCCGTTGGTGTTGATACTTTATATTTTAAAGATAATTTCTTTGCCGATAAAGAATTAGGATATACTTATAGAATCCAGAAAACCCCATTTTCAAAATGGAAAGCACTAAAAGGCCAGAAAGTTACATTAAATCACCCTCTTGGTTACTTTGAAGCAGGTAGATCAATGATGAAAAATGGAGATGAAATTACAGTTCAAGATTATTCCGATTATGATAAGCAATTAAAGTTCAAGAATGATGCAGGCACTTTTACAGAAATACCAGTAGAATACCTTCAAATTGATTGGGAATCAATTCTAGAAAATTATCCTAAAATTCAATAAA
>Ga0222647_1000900_pt1 | contig 10315 bp, 10 predicted proteins | sample AntAcemetagen333_FD_179864 | JGI IMG/M metagenome (GOLD analysis project Ga0222647, IMG submission 179864) | Saline water microbial communities from Ace Lake, Antarctica - #333 | ecosystem: Environmental > Aquatic > Non-marine Saline and Alkaline > Saline | place: Antarctica: Ace Lake...
TTCTGATTATCAGCAGAATATACAAAATAAATAACAAAACTACAATGCTAAATTTCTGATTACTAGACTTTTATACAGAAATAAAAATAAACACAACACCTAAGTATTCTTAATGCGTTTGCCCTGTTAATAACGATTATATGACATCGTGATTGCAGTTGTATGCTGTATATTTGATGAATGACACGCATAGGGCTTATCGTTACTCTATTTTTTATCGCTTTTGTTTTCACGCAGTGTCAGGATGATGAGTGTCCGGGATGCGATTGTACTGGAGGTGTTTATATGGATGAGGCTATAGGGTTTTCCTCTATTTCAACAGAATTTGTGGGAGACTCTCTAGAACCTAACATACTATTAAAGCCTGCATTTTTATTCACTCAACATCGTATAAAAGGCTTTCAGCTTATGCCATCAGCTTATGCTTGCCAACCAAGCTCAGTAATAACGCCACTGAATAACTTAGTAGATTCTATAAAGGTCGTTTCAACTCCCAACTATAACAATCTCAAACTAGAAGCACTATTGACCTATGCACCTTCATATAAAGAAACGGCTACCATAGAACAATACAATAACTCAATAAATAGGGATTTAAACTATAGTGGTGAGGATATATACTTTGGGATACAAGAAAAACCCGCCCAATCTGATTCCTTCATCTTCTCATTCTACTACTACAAAGACGGAGCTATTATAGACTCATCATTCACCCAGAAATTTTACATAAGTAATGAATAGACTGCTTTTTATATCCTTAGTACTCCTTGCGGGCTTCTTTTTCACGCAGTGTCAGGATACTTGTGGAGGTTCTTATTCTTCACCCGGCAGACTAATTGGGATCTCAGGAATACATACAGAGACCAGACCACTGCGTTCTAATCAGCCTTCTTCTCATATAGATTCGATTGGTATTCAGATGGTCGTAGATTTTATTTTTGCTCAGCAAGAAGTAAAATGGAGCCTTATAAATACTGCGTATGCTTGCTCACCTCCACCCGAGCCAAGATATGATGCCTCGCAATACATAGATTCTATCAAAGTATTCTCCAAGCCAAACTATGGTAGCTTGTCTGAGATTACAACGCTACTCAGTTATGAGCAAAGCATGGACTTGTCGGATTTTAATAGTTCCCAAGAAAGAGGTATGCTAGAGAGTTACGGATTCTTTCAGCTCAAAGAGAAACCTATTGTAGCTACAGATTACACCTTCTTTTTCTACTACTATAAAGATGGAGTCATTACAGACTCATCATTTACTCAGAAATATTTTATCAGTAATTAATGATGAAGGGTACAACACTGATTATTATGCTTTTCATAGGGAGTGTCTCCGCAGATGCACAGTCTATTTTTGATAAAGCGGAGCACTGGCTCAAAGAGCACCACGCCACTATCTCTTATGGTCCGCAATACTCGTGGTATAAGTACAGTCACATTCGTATAGTACAGCCTGAACTAAAACGAGATGCAGAGCTTATGTATGTGCATGGACGGCAGACAGATAATAGTGCAGCACTAAAACGCGGAGAGATTACTACGGCTCAGTCTAAAATAAGTTTAACCATAGAGCTGTCCAAAAACTATGCAATTCTATTATACACTACACATCTAAACTACGAAGTCATAAACACCAATGACTATCACCTTAGAGGATTATGGGATGGCAATACAATAGCAGAGACCATAACTACAAGGAATTATATAAATCAATTAGAGCACACCAATGGTCTTAATTTTTGGAGCGTCGGTGTGAAACGGAATATCTCCTTATTAGAGAAAGATAACCTAGGCATACACGTGGGGTTAATGCCCAACATAGGCAGTGTATTTACCGCTACTCAAGCTCAGATCTATACTCCTGCTGGAGATTTAGCCTATTATGATCCAGGGAATAAAATCAGTGGATTTATGATATGTGGAGAGGTGTCACTTAATACAGTACTGCATAAACATTGGGTTTTAGCGGGGAATTACAATTTCTTTCAGACGTATATCAATAAGGCACAGCTTGATCATGAATCTTATATAGCTCAGAGATTAAGAGGAAGTCACTATGGGGTTAGTTTGGGTTATAGACTGTAGTGATGGCATACACTTTGAATCTATTTATCTATGAATCACTTTCTTATCTTTCTGTTCGGTGTCCTCTTATTCGTAGCTTGTCAGAAAGAAGACTTGCGTGCACCTGACTTTACTATAGACTATACCTCTGCTTCTGAGTATGAGAGTTCAGACAGAATGGTAGGTACAGTGACTAACGTATCGTCTACTCCAGCCAACACTGTTTCCATTAGAATAGACAGATATACAGACTTTAACCTTATCCAAGATCCAGTGTTCATCATGATTGACAAAAAACTCTTTCAAGGAGATACTGCACAGTTCATTTTTGAATCTTCTGCTCAGATCAAACGAGTAGAAATTAATGTAGTCAGCGTACAATAAGATTGGTTATTTAAATGCTAGCAGACACTAGTATTAGAGCGTATAAAGTAGCGTAGTCTTCTTCTCCAAGCTCTTGCGGTGACGCTCTGGATGCAAGTGAGTAAAATACAGTAACTCTCTGACCATCATTTTGCCTAATAACGGATGCGGCAGTAAAACGTGGTCTAAGTTTTTATCACGCTATTTATGGATGCGTTGGTCAAACTTAGCTAATGTACTCTCCCAATGTTTTAGCATATTCTCCTTATCAAAAGCTTTACCTTCTTCGCTGGTAAATGGAGACGGAGCCACAGCTCTGCCATCTACACTTGCCAATGCTGTAGTGTATTTATGGAGTACCTCATCATAGGTGCGAAGTCGCCTATTGGATTTGCCAAACCTCCACTTTAGGATAAATAGAGATACCTTCATAGCACTACTCACAGCTGCTACCGATTTTATAACATGGTCAAACTCTTCTGCTATACTCCATATCTCAGGAGCAGATGTATAGGTAAACCCAGTCACATATGTTCTGCTTACTATATTGGTTATCTCTTCCCATTTAGATGAGAAGCCTGCTTTTATCTCTGATTTGGATTGCATTATTTTAGTCAAATGTACAGAATGAATAGAAATGCAGATACTTTAAACTACTTTTGAAAATATGAAACTTGGAATGGTTCTTTTAGTGAGATGAATTGAATCTGAGTATTCATTATTTTGTTTCTGATTCGCTGACGTTATTTTTCGTACTATTTTTTATTAAATTAACTTTTTGCCTCCCCACCTATTTTTACTGCCAAGTAAAAGAAAAGCACCACTGAGAGTGTAATATAAAAGAATGCTAAATAACCCCTTACTTTTTTAAGTTTTGCAGTTTCTCTTTCAAAAAATATAAAAAGTTTATTCTCGTCAAAGAATCTAACATGAATTAAATAGTTAATTGTAATTAATACTACCATACCAATTACTAATTCTGTTTTAGAATTGATTATTGTCTTTAATTCAATATTAGAATACGATGAATACATAAAGAAGAAGGACATAATATTTGCTGACTGAGCTAGGGTTAAAATTGCAATCGCATAAACTAAAGGTATATCATCTTTAAATCTAAATTTATACAAACAATAGATTCTGTAGAATATATATCTAAACATTACGACAAATAGAGTTTAATAAAACACACATTTTCTACTTGTCAACATGAAATGCAAAAAACCAAGAAGTCAATTTTGCAGAAACCAAAGTCAATATTACTATTATGACTAGTAGCAGCAACAAGAGTAAGATTCTCCAATCTTGAAAAAACAGTTCAACTCCTTCGCTAAATTCAACTATGTTAATTGTTATAAAAAATATTGAGAATTCAATGGTCCAGGCCATAAATATTGCTCTAAGCCTGATCCATTTGTTTTGTATTATCCTGAAGTATCTTACAAAATAAACAAGTGGTCCAAAAAGAAATATTAGTGCGAAAAATCCGATTGTCAAAAATAGTGTTTTAACTTGATAACCTATTCGCTAGCTTATTCACTTTACAGAACTCATTGTTCGTGGGGACACGAACATATTCGAAGTAAACCCAGTCACATATGTTCTGCTTACTATATTGGTTATCTCTTCCCATTTGGATGTGAAGCCTGCTTTTATCTCTGATTTGGATTGCATTATTTTAGTCAAATGTACAGAATGAATAGATATGCAGACACATTGAACTACTTTTGAAAATATGAAACATGGAATGGTTCTTTTAGTGGTTACTCTACTTAGTGTAGGATGTGAGCGACTGTGCAACAAAGATGAGATCCTTGGAGAAGTGGTACAAATCTCACTGGATCTAAAAAATTATCCTGGTAGACAAGCCCAAAACCTGAGCGTATGGAGTGTGAATAGTGGTGATACTACAGAAAGCTCCTTGTCAAACATACTATATTATCGTCAAGTGACAGAAAACAACAGCATCACTGACAATCCTCCTTCGGGTTACTATTCTAGTGATTTGGATGGTAGCAGCTTGTATTTCTTTGAGTATGTATCTCAAGATTCTATTATAATTAGAGATAGCATGACGAATATCATCATCAAAAAATCCCAAAAAACTGAATCTGACCCATGCTATGCAGACGACCCCAATATTCAGATAGATGAGCTTAGTTTTATACACGATGGAGTGGTAAAAGGCAAAGGTGATGTGGTGGTTTTGGGGAGGTAGGGTATATTTGAGTAAATGAAAATTCAATTACTCTTTATATATTGTTTGCTTTCCTTAACCTCTCAGGCTGTATCCAAGGATAGTACTCAGCTTTTTTGGTATGAGGGGAATGTATTATCGATCAGTACACGCAGTCTAAGAGTTTCGGAGTTACTAAGTGGCTATGAAAACATACCCGCGTATATAAATAATTATAGTGCCGGATATTCTACGCAGTTCTTTCGCCAGGACACTTTAAAAAACCAATACAGTTACGAAACGTATCCTTCAGCGTATATAGACTATAGAAGCAATGTTATAGGAGTGCAGCGTAATATTAAGAATGGGAAACGACTAAGTCTTAACCATTCTCTTGCTCTTAGTATAAGTAGAGCAGATTTTAAGTATTGGGGTGAAATAAAGAGCTATTACTCTAGTAATCAACTTACATTTGACTCTGCTGGGAATAATACTTCTGCCTACATAGTCAGTAGATATGTGGATGGATATAAAAAGCAAAGAAGAGTAGGTGTTGCCTATCAAAATAGTGTCAATTTGAAGATAGCCAAATGGCTTCGTTTAGACGTAGCTCTTCGCCATTCTTTTCATCTGAAATATAAAGATGATCTCTACCTCAAAGAGCACGTTTATATGGACACTGCTGAGTATAGTTATGTTGACGATGACCGTAACTATTTCCTAGCTGGAGGAGATAGACGCAGAAGATTAAACCTTAGAGGAATCTCTTTATATGACAAAGAACAGCCAGGGGAAGGCTACAGCACTCATAAAGGGAAAACTACTATCCAGTATGATGCATTCTTACTACTTAAGCCGACTATTATACTTGGCAAAGAGAAACACTTGGAAATATACGTCTCAGCAGGTCCGGCACTAGGGACTATATATGGACCACACTTTTGGGCTGGACAGCGTGGTATAGTCTACGGATGTGGGGTAGGATATAGGCTGTAGTATTCTTATCCCCACGAATGCACGATACCTGTGGTTTATTAACTCCTTTCGGGGTCTCCTGCACAGCCTGTCCCGACCACAGGAAGACCCCAAAGACTAGCTAGCAGTATGTTTCTCTGTAATCCGTCACCCATTTATTCTCTTCGTCTTTTTCGTAGTACGCTGCAGATGAATATGACGTGAAGTCTGCAGCTAAACTCCATTTAGGCATAGGTTGTGTTTACACAATCAGACCTTAGATTAAAATATTCCAATGGAAGGTGTTCGTGTCCTCACGAACTTTCTTAGAACTCCGGTTCGTGGGGACACGAACATATTCGAATAGTATGTCCCATCTCATGCTTGCTGACCACCTGACTTAACATTTGATACTCCCTACTTTATCAAAAATATAACCTCATTTTCCCTGACTACACTGCCGTCTTTAAGTGTAAGCTGTATCACAAAGACATAAAATCCCATTTGGTAATTGCGACCATCGAACGGCTGATTCACTTCACTTTCTACTAACTTCTCTCCCCATCTGTTATACACGGAGTAACTATAATTTAAAATCCCATTTCCTTGTGGTGACCAAGTATCATTTAGTCCATCACCATTTGGCGTGAAACCGTTGGGTATAAAATATGTTGTCAAACAGTTTTCACTTGCTTGTAGATTAAAGTCTAAAACACAATTGTCTACTGATATTACCTGAAGAAGATTATTCGTCTCTCGGGTAGCAAAAAGAGTACGCTCAGTCGTCCCATTCCATAAGTAAGCAAAATCATCAGGCTCTATGGTAAAATGTATTTCCTCTGCAGGTAAGCAGCCAGAATCCACTTGTTCTACTGTTATTTTGGGCCATATATGATTAAGCACCTCAAATGTATCATTGATAGTACAGCCCTCTTTGGTATAGGAGATGTAATATGTCCCATCACTCTTTACCGATGCAACTACGCCAGACAGAATCTGGTACAGTGTATATGAATCGAAATTGCCACTAGGTGAAAGTTTCATTTCTATCTCAGGACACTTAGTAGTATCAGCCATAGGAGTATAGACTATCGACTCGCTATAGAGGTAAACCGAATCTATAACTACCCCGTGCCAGGTATTCGCACTCACGCTATACCAGCCTTCCTGAGTAGCAAGGATACTCTTAGACTTATCACCAGTGCTCCACTGCATGCTATCTGCTCCCAGAGCCTTAGCAGAGAGTAGTACCCCTGCTTCACCACAGTATATGGTGTCTTTATCTTTAAATATCTTGATCCCGGGCAGCTTGTAGCTCCCTACTACCTTGCTAAATGCATCTCCCTGAAAGCCAGTAGAATTACCATCTCTGATCCACTCTAGTCTAAGAGAGTCTCCAGCGGTATGTAGCTTGGACATACCTCCTTCGTCAACATAATTTATCAAATATACATTGCCATCTGGCATTAGCTGGAGATCATAAAAGGCTCCGCCTAGTGTTCTTAGATTTACAGAAGTGGTTTTATAATTATACTTATTGGAAATATCCTCACGGTCAAAACAATTCTCATAGTACAAGAAAGCATTTTTATTAACTAAATAATACTCTGGATCTGCACTGGACAAATCATAACTGGCCAAAGCACTAAAAAAATACTCTTTACGTGCCCATTCAGCCTCATTTAGTTGATTGCAAGTCTGCCGAGGGTCATTTAGATTATATATCCATTTTTTTGTAAAAGTATCTGCGATAATTCGGGAAACACAACTGAACAATAAGACCAGTTTATTATCCCCCGTAATCTCAAAAGTAAGGGTATTCGCTCCATAACTACCACGGCCAACATGATTTTCTCCGCCAGGTATATTCTCATAAGAAAAACCAGCAGCTACTTTATCTTCGAAGATTTTATTTGAACTACTTACCGTAGAATTTCCTTTTGCAATAAGTGAATTTCTAAATACTAAAGTCCCATTTTCATTGTCAAACTGGTAAATATCGGTGTAAAACTTATCTGTAAACACGAAATACTCCCCATCAGGGGAAAACTTCGCCTGACACGTGGTCACTATTCTATGAATAGTATCTCCGCTAGAATAGAAACGTTCAAATTGATCTCGTTTTTCTCTGCCTTGATAAGCGTGAAAATAGGTAGGATAGGAAGCACCCATATCAAAGCCTCCATCTCCACCCAACCGAGCTATACGATAGTAATGAGGTGCTACTGGTCGCACAGATGGTGGGTCGCTTAGTGTCTTAGTATCTTGTAGTAGTGCTATCCAGTAGTCTCGTCCATTGGCATGCTGCACTGCTTCTATAAACGGGGCAAATGGCACCTCATACACTACCGAGTCATATATGGCAGTGTAAATATCTCTAGGCGTGGTATGCAGGTAGTATATACGCAGATAGGTCTGCTTATACTCCGTATATCTCCAAATTGGACCGTAGTGATAGCCAGAATCTACTACATCTACGACTACCAGTGCGTAGCACGTGTCTAGTTTGAAGAGTAAGCACTCATTTGGTTTATCATACGCCACTCCTAGATCTACACTCTCATTTTGAGCATTGTACAGTCGCATACCATTGCTATAGTAGAGCAGATTGCCCATACTATCGCTTATGCTACTGGTATGATAAAACAATGGGTCAGTAGCTAGGCTAGTTTCCTGCGTATAGGAGTTCCCGTCCCAGTGTAGCCTATTGCCGTAATTGGCTAGTCTACTGGCACCCTCCAGTTGGGCCATAGCAAAAACCCAACCCCGCAGAATAGCAGGGTTAGGATTATTTGTTTTGGTATGTAATTCAGTGGAATTTTCAATCGAGGTATACTTTATGTGTTTCTATGCGTCCATTGTCTGATACTATCTTTAGATAATAGATACCCGTAGATACATTGAAAGAATGCGAGGTAGTCTTTTCTTCAGCTATATCTGCAATAAGCTCTATATTTCTACCATTCACATCCAGTAGTAGTACCTTCACTATGGATGTTTTATCTTCTTTGGTCTCGTCAGCAGAAACTATTGTGATTTCATTTAATCCTATGGTTACAAGTTGTTGATTTTTTTCAGCGAATCTTGGTCTTTTTGATCCTATCCTAAAAGGAGAATTCCCATCTGTAATCACTACATTAGGGGTTATGATAGGCAACTCTTCATCCTTATCTATTGGCAGACCTCCGAAACCTGAGATACCAGGGCTTCCCTTGCCCTTATTTGGACCACTTCCACTCTCGCATGGCACTGATATGCACACGTTATTGTCTTGTGCTAAACTAGAGGTACATAAAAACACCAAAAGCAAGGTCGATATGACCTTGCTTACAGTGCTTACTATTTTAGAGAGCAATAGCATTACTCTACTATTAGTTTATGTGCCGTTTGTCCATCTTCGGTTTTTATTTGAATAAAATACATCCCTTTAGACAACAATAAGATCATATGGTGGAACAACGAAGATATGTAGCTGCTAAGTATCATCGCACCACGGTCACCGTACTCTTCTCATTGTACCAAAGATTGTCGGTACCTTTAGCACGTATGGTGACCATATACGCTCCTGTGGGAGCATCTGCGGCATTCCATCCTTTACTATTTTGATCAAAGTCTGCAATGAGTTGCCCGTATCGATTGTATACTTTTACTTCGTAAAACTCTATACCAAAGGTTACGGGTCTGTAGACATCATTCAGATTATCTCCATTAGGTGTGATGGCTGTGGGAATGAAGATGACGGGTTTAAATGGTACACACTCTACATTGCTATAGCTTATCTGCTGTGGATAGTCTAGCTCATACGCAGCTATGCGATAGCATTTATAGGTAGCAAATCCACTCAGGGCTGATGCCAAAAAGGTCTCATCCGTATATTTCTTAGTTCCATTGGCATTTTCTCGATAGATCTCTGTGAAACTATTATCGTCATTCTGTACTGCTATGGCATAGTCTACCACTCCATTTTTCCACTTCTGGTAGGGTGTCCACTCTAAGAAGCTGATAGTATTGTCCTCACTTCCTTTTCCTGTTAGCACTATGTTTTGGCCGATGTTGCTTTGGAGTGTTTTTTCTTCACATACATTGGTTCCGTATATGGTGTACGTAGCTATTTCGTGGAGTGATTCTTTGGTACTCGCATCTGTGTAGTTAGATGTGGCTGCATCTGCTAGCCAAGCACCATTGCGGAAAAGCTGATAGCCTGTAGCTCCTGGGAAACTATCCCAAGTGATCTCTATCTGCTGATTAGGATTCACGGTTACTAGACTAAGATACGGTGTATCTGCACTCAGAAAACCTGGGTGTACTATCACAGTCTGACTATCTGTGGTCACGCATCCTGTAGGGCCATGAATAGATTGATAGATGGTTAGATATTGAGATGTAGAGACTCCTGCAGCCAATAGGTAAGTATGAGATGATTCCCCCAGTATAGAAGTAGATGCTGTCCCGTCTCCCCAAGTATAAATGACACTGTCTCGTACGTCTGAATACGTAGTATTAACCTCTACTCGCACAGGCGAGCATCCTTCTACAGGTGCTGCGGTGATGCCCGGGCGTGGTGCTTCTAGTATCTCTACGTTATTGTTCAAGTTGAAACTATCTATACAGTAGCCATCATCTATAGTCAGTTGTATTTTATAATCTCCTGATTGAGAGTAGGTTTTGTATTGCTTGGTATTGGTAGCCCCATCCCATCCTTCCCCCAAGGGGAAGGTGATGGTGCTATCCGTCCCATCACCAAATGTCCAGTGATAC
>Ga0222647_1000901_pt1 | contig 10297 bp, 12 predicted proteins | sample AntAcemetagen333_FD_179864 | JGI IMG/M metagenome (GOLD analysis project Ga0222647, IMG submission 179864) | Saline water microbial communities from Ace Lake, Antarctica - #333 | ecosystem: Environmental > Aquatic > Non-marine Saline and Alkaline > Saline | place: Antarctica: Ace Lake...
GTGTTTTGGTTGCTCTGCTTAATTAATGTTCCAGTGATTGAAAATATTTGATACCCTTTATTACAATCTACATTTATTGTAGTATTCGCAGGATTGGGGAATAATACTACTTGATTATCTATAAAATTATCATTGATGCCAAGGGTTAAACTGCAAGTTGCAGAAACTGTATTAGTATTTTCAATAATGCTACCGCTTGTTAGTAAATGAGTTACAAATCCTGAATAATTACTTGGATAAAAACTACTACATCTAAAAGCAAGGTTTTGTGTTGGAGTAGCATTTTGTGCTATTATGCCTGTTCCTGATACAGGGTTAACGTATTTCCATACTTGAATACCAGTGGCATCAACTTCAGTAAATATGCCAGCAGGTCCATTTGCTATTATTACATTACCATTTGATAATTGTTGTGCCCCCGAAATGTTTTGTGCGTAAAAGCTATTTGGGTTGCCTGCATTATAAATCCAAGAGTTTGAGGTTGGTAAATAAGGTAAAGTAGCCGAATAAGTATAGCCACTTACTGGAGGGTCAATAATTTCAACTGTTGAGTAATTTCCACCCGTTCTTCCGTTACCATTATTAAAAACCATAATTTGATTGGCATAAGGGAAACCCGCTTCAATCCAATAAGCATTATGTTGTCTAAAAAACTTCTGATTGCTTACTGTGCCATTATTGTAGGCTTGAGGATTCCCCATCTATATATAATATCACCACCTTTGCCAGAATTACCACCAGTATGCGAAGCTGCCTGTGCTGTTGAAGTACTGTGATCAATTATCCAAACTTCGCTTATCGCGTGAGAGGATAATAATATTTGGTCGAGTACAGAATTGTAATCAATGGAGTTTAAATGTATCCAATCGGTTTGAGTGGCACTCGCTCCGTAATTTAAATTCATTAATTGTGGGTTTGATGCTACGTTACCATAGTTTGGTTTTGTGTTATCAAAGTCTTGTATTAAATGCTCAAATAAATGCCACTCCCAAACTATATTTCCGCCTGTTGCACCAACAGGTTGTATTTCTAAAATTTGTTCGCTCCATAAAGTTGTTAGAACTAATGCTGGGTTTCTTCCTTGCGCAACGGCTTGTGTATTGGTTTTACTTTGCCAAGCTATAACTAATACATTGCCATTTGGTAAAGCCTTAACATCGTGATGTTGACATTTTGTAACATCGGATACTATGTATGTCCAAGTAACATTACCAGACCAATCAATTTTTCAATAATTCCACCTTTACCACCTGCTGTAAAAGTAGTATTGTTTGCATTTCCCGTTCTAAGCAATGTGCCATCAGCAAGTATATAAGCCGACTGCCACGGTTTATAAATACTTGGCCAAGTTTTTACTTGCTTACCACATTTATCAATTAAGTAAGTTGTAGTGCTTCCAATGGGTGCAAACAAAACATAGCCATCGTCTAATGATTGGGCAGAATGTTGAATTAACCCAACCGTTTGGCTAAATAAATTTATACTTATAAACAGTTGGGCAATTAGAAATATGCATTTTTTCATTTTCATTTTATTTGATAACAAGATTTAACTCATCAATGGGTTAAATCTTGTTACTTCAATTTTAATCTTTTTATTTACTTACCACCACCTTTTTTGTTGTAACGCTATTGCCATTTGAAATCTTTATCAAGTATAGTCCGCTGTATAAAGTTTTGGTATCAAAATAAGCAATGGTGCTGCCTTGAAGTAAGGTAGTGGTTTCAATTAATTTACCACTCATGTCAAATAATTCTACTGTTAAATTTTCTTTATTGATGTCTATCAATTGAATGATTAAAAGGTCGCTTGTAGGATTTGGAAACACATTTACTTGTGCTGATTCTAAATGTGTGTTTGCAATACCGGCTGTTGATGTATAAGTACTAGTTCCGCTAGGCACCGTTGTTACCTTTGCAGCTACTTTTGTTCCGTAAAAAGTAGGCCCTACCACATACGGATAAGCTGAATTCCAGTTGGCATCAACAGTTGCAAAATAGCAATAAATACCGGCAGGATATTCAGGGGTAATACAAAATCTTCCATTGTGTTCATCTAAATAATCAGGAGTTCCAACTGATGTTGCTGTGTAATGATAGTCTTCTCTGAAATATCCATTTGGATAAGTTGTACTTACATTCGGACCTAATGCTCGTGTAGTTGCTGCATTGAGTGAATAACTTGACTTCATTCTAACAATCCCACCAGTCCCATTTACATTTTGATAACCATAAGCTCCGTAAATTGGAAAACCATCATAAGCAAAACCAATTAATGGCGAATGCACCGTGCTGTCTATTGCATATAAACCATCAGCATTATACAAATTACAAATAGTTGAAATCACAACCAAATCTAAATTAAAAGCACTTGGGTTTTGGTGATGATGATAATTACCTCCTGCTGGATGTGCTTTTGAACAATCAAAGCCTCCCATTTCAGCAGGAATTGCATCTCTGTTCCAAGCTTGAGTAGCACCCATTCCACCCGGGCAGGTTGGATTACCTGGACCACCGCATAATGCCATTGTTGTATTATTCCAAGCAACACCATCTCTATAATCAAACAACGCCACCCCATTTATAAACACACCAATATTTCCGCCAGTTGTATTCACTGCTGTTCCTGTATTTTGAACAGGGTTTAACGGAAATCTAAAAATGGCATTTTGATTGGTTGCCAATGAGGGATTGCCATCTAAAAATGGTCCAGTAATATAACTCGGCAAACCTGTAGTTGTTATATACACATCCGTTGTATTATATTGGGCTGTTTGCACATTTACAAGTGCTGCATCGTTGATGGGTGTTGAGTTCCCCGACACATAATGCCTTGCTGTAATGTTATTGTTTTGTAACCAACCTGTAATGGCTGGATTGGTTTGTGCATTTGCCAATGCTATTGAAAACATTGCTGCGATTGTTAGAATTGTTGTCTTCATTTTTCTATTTTATTGATGATTAATTTGATTGTTTCAGTTTAGTTAGACGATACTTTTTTTTGAATCCTTCGCTTGGCAGAAATATTTATTTTGGATATTGAAATTTTGGATTGAACACAAATTCTTTATCAGAAAGTGTAAGCAGAAAAGTAATGATGTCCACCTTTTCGTTTGATGATAATTGAATGCCATGCTTTAATTGGGTAGCCAAAGTTTTTGAAGGTTGAATTCCATTGGTGTAATGATTTAAAACTTCTGATAATTTTTTGAATCGTCCATCGTGCATATAGGGATAGGAATATTCAATATTTCGCAGTGAAGGCACTTTAAATTTTAAGGAGTCATTTTTATTAGATGTTACTTTCATTCTGCCAATATCTTTTAATAGCAAATCCATTGGCAAGCCATTATTTTCAAAATTGCCGTTGGTAAATAAAGGTTCAGTATGACACGAAGCACAATTGTTTTTAAAAAGCAAATAGCCGTTTGCTTCTTGCTCTGTAAAATTTGACTCCTTTCGCATTACCTTATCGTATTTAGAATTTGCACTTACCAAAGTGAGCATAAATTGCGAAATGGCTTTCAACGTTTTTTCGCCTGTTGCAGTGTTATCTCCATAAGCATTATAAAATAATTTCCGGTATTTCTCGGACGCATTTAGTTTTTCTACCACTTCATTAATTGAACTTCCCATTTCGAAAGGGTGAGAAATAGGAGCCAATGCTTGCATGTCTAAATTGTTCACTGCTCCATCCCACATAAAATATTTTTGCCAAGCCAAGTTCATCAAGGTAGGTGAATTTCGTGTGCCAATACTGTCGTGTATTCCATGACTTAAAGTGTGGTCAATATGTGTGAACGCAGAGAATGGCGAATGGCAACTTTCGCAAGAAATAGTATTGTTTTTTGAAAGCATTGGCTCATAAAATAAAGTTCTGCCTAAAAGAATTTTATTTTCAGTTAATGGATTTTTTGAAAAATCATAAACAGGTAGCGGGAAATATTCGGGAACAGTAAAAAGGCTTTCCTTTATCACAAAAGCGAAAAGAAAAAAACACAAAAATACGATTGCATACTTTCTCATTTTATACTAAAACATTTTGCAAGTTGTTGTGAAAGAATTACCGCATCAGCGCATGGCGACATAATGTGTTTTTGTTTTTCTAAATCAACTATTGCGAAAAATTTATTGAGATCTAAAATTATTTTGAAGCTGTTGGCGGTTGTTTTCAATTCAACTTTTTGCAAAGGATTAAAAGGATATTGATACCCTCCTAAATGAAACTCAAAATTTTTTTTTGAATCGGTGCAAGTGTTGCATATTCCTTCCATTTTGAAATTGATATAACCACTTTGCCAAGTCCAATACATTCCTTTTGTTGGGTCAAGATCGCCACCCATAGCGCCACCCACATTGGTGGTGCTATCAATTCCAAGATTGAATTTTATTTTATTAAAGCTAATTCCGTTTGCCAGTTTCAGAAAAACATTTTGCGATGAAGCATCAGAAACATCAATTAAATGAAAGCTGTTTTGCTCGGTGTAAACTGCTACCTCATTTTGGAATAACTGAATGTTGGAAATATAAAATTTAAGAGTTTCAAATTTTATTGAGTTTCCATCATGTAGGTTATAAGTCGAATCGTGCAAAACGATGGGGTTGTTTTTGAAAACAACAGCAAATGAAATATTTACACTTTCTAACTTCTGACTAAAAGAATTTAGAAAAAATAAATGCAATAATATTAAAAGGTTCATCTTTTTCAATGCTTTGGTCTTTGGTTTGGTCTTGCAAAAAGTTGCGCTAAATCTTTTACCAAGTCATTGTAATATGTCAGTTGGTTTTCTTTGCAAAGTTTTTTGATGTCTAAAAAATGATTATAGTTAATCTCTTCGATTTCAATTTGCAGTTGCCCTAATTTATTTTCAAAAGAATCTTTAAGGGTTACATTATTTGAAGAAATACAGCCATATAATTCGTTTTTTGTCTGGCGAATTAAAGAGTCTTTGGCGTTTATGTTTCTCTGATGAGTAACTATTAATTTATCGTAATCGCTTATTTGTTGTGCATCAAAATACAAGCGTTCTGCAATTATTTTTTTTGGTCCATCATGCATTGGATGTTGGGGTTTGTTTAAAAAAATAAATCCAACCATCAACAAATTAGTGATGAGTAATCCAATAGCTATAAAACTGATTAATCTTGTTCTGTTCATTTGTATAAATTGTTGTCAGGCATTAACTGAAAGGATTCTGCAATATTTGTTTCTTCCATTTTTGTTTTATTGTTTTGCATGCATACAAAAACATTTATTGAAAGCAAGATTACAAACGAAGCTGTCATTGAATAGGCTGTTCTCATCGGAACACGATTGCTTAATTCATTTTGTATCCTTTGTTGAATACAAGTAAATAAGAAAAGCGGTGCTTCAACTTGTTTAATGCTTTCAAGTGGCTTTAGAAAATCTTTCATGCTTTTCCTGTTTTTATTAATAGAGTTAGACGACATTGTTTTTATTTTCCTTCGCTTGGGTTTATTTTTTTCGCAAGATTAGTTTTGGCTCTTTGTAAAAGTGATTCAACGGCTTTGGTGCTTAGTTTCATTATTTCAGCAACCTCTTTTTGGCTTTTCTGTTCAAGTTTACTCAAAATCAAAGCAGTCTTTTGATTATCTGGCAACGCATTGATGTGTTGAAACAAGCTTTCCAAGGCTTCCTTTTGTTCCAACAAAATTCCGGGATGGTTAAAATTATGACCTAAATTTTTTAGTTCGTTGCCGTCATCGTGAAACAAAGAAGTTATAAAAGCAAACCGCTTTTTGCGGTTCTTTGCTTTTATAAAATCAAGCGACTTATTTATAGCAATGCGATAAATCCATGTTTGCATTTCAGCATTTTGCTGAAACGATTGAAGTGATTGATGCACCGACACAAAAACATCCTGCGTAATTTCTTCTGCATCTTCCGTATTCTGCACATACTGCAAAGCCAAGTTGAAAACCAACTTGCTGAGCTGTTTGTATATTTCTTCAAATTTCACTTACGATTTGACTGTTAAAAAAGTAAATAATCTAAATTTTTGCGAAAAGCAGATTGTGTTCGGAGCGTTGGCGATTGCACTCTTTTGCCTTTGCCTTTGGGCTGGCTTGTGTGTCGGTAGGCAAAGACAAATGTGCGCAGTGTTGGATGGCATTTTTTTTGGGTGGCTTTAAAAAAGAAAATTATTTTTTGCGTTGGCTTTAGAAGCGGTGTCGGTTTTTGTCCCATGTTGTCAAAAATGTTTGATTAAAAGCTCGTCAGTTTGATGTTAGCAGTGGCTCCTAAACTTGCAGCTAACGGTTCTCAGCTATACGCAGGCAGGGATTTTAACCACAAATGTTGATGCGGAGAACCAATGTTTGATTAACCACAAATGTGTCTGCGGAGCACTGAACCGCCAATTTCTTGTAGGTGCTGTTACCAGCAGATTTTCTTCTCATCGTCTTAGTGATTTCGGTAAAGTTGTAAGATAATATGATTTTAAATTCTTGTCATAGTAATTTTTCAAGTCTCGGATTAAGTCAAAGTAATTAGAAAAAACCAAGTGGTAATCTTCAAGGCTCTTTTTATCAAATTCTTCTGAATTAAAAGCATATTCATCTTTTAGGTAAAGTGAATAATTTATTTCAAGTAAAATTCTTCTTAATTCTTCGTCAACGTGTTTGCCAGATAAGAATATTCTATTAATCATATCACGTGTGCTTTCTTGTCTGTTTCTAAATAGATAAATTCAGTTTTCATTTTTGTAGTAGTATGGTGTTTTCTCTTTTGGATTTACCTTTTTAAGAAGTTCTTTATATTCATCCTTAGCAGGGTAATAATCGAGTGAGAGTTTTGGGTCGGTCTTTAAGCAGTTAAGTATTGAATGATTGTTTACTATTATGCTAATTACACTTCTCGAAATGAAAGGTAGAATTGTCCTTCTCTCATTTCTGTCGACCAAATATATGTTAACGAAGTAAAAGATGTAAGCTGCCAAATAAGATAAGGAAATTGTTTCGGTGAAGTATTCAAACTTTTCTCCTGTTCCTTTTACTAATTCGTCAAATTTCAAGTCAATAAAATTGACCCAAACTAAAAGTCCGACACACATTAAAGCAATTATTGAAAGACCTTTTATTTTCATTTATTTTCATTAATCGACAAACGAAAGTTGATGGCAGATTTTCTCATAGTTTGTCGGTCAGTTCTCTAATAATTTGTTCTTTCAGTCGCTTCTTAATTTCAGGTGCTTCTTGTTGTAAATATTCTAGTCCGAAAAATAAATTACCCTGCTTTCTATTTTGTCTCGGTTCAATACTTTCAATGAGTATAGCTTCTAAAATGTCGCCCAAATTTTGAACGGTTATGTTGTCGAGTTTGATGTCCGTTAATAGTTTGCCGTTCTCATTAACTGGATAAAAACCAAACCACGAAAATCTGTCCCAACGCCCACCAAGTCGATCTGTAGTGTGGTTCTTTAAGCGTTGTCCAAGTGTTTGCTCAATTGCTTGTCCTACGTAAATTGTTTCTCTGCTGTCGTGAAGAAGATAAATGCCGATTTGGTCTTTGAAATTAACTTCTGATGCACCTATTTGTTGAATGCCTAATAAGTCAGGTGTCGTTTTCCAATGAACAAGATTTCTGTTCCAATAAATACCAAATGCATTTATGATTTTATAACGTTCCTTTTTTGTTTTTTCTGTAACGATTAATTCGTCTTCTATTTCTTCTGTCACAAGTTGCGAACTATCGTCAAGAAACTTTCTTAGGATATAAATTCCTTTGTCAACCTTAGCGAAAATGGACTTTTCCTTATTGGTGTTAATGTCCGTTGTCATGTTTGCACTCACAGTGTCCTGAGGGGTCGCTCCTAACGATTTTCTGTAACCCCTTTCGGCAATTAGTTCTGCAATGTCTGTATAGTGAAGTGCTTTTTTCTCGTCTTCAAAAACTTTTACAATTGCTTCTTTCCATTTTAGTTCTGCCATAGATGTATTTTTTTTCTGTCTTTTGTCTTGTTATCGTTGGGTTACGGTGTCTGTCTAAATTTGCTGGTAACGTGTTTGTACAAGATTAGTTGCTGTGGTTAAGCAATTAGTTTATAAATAATAACCAACCACGAAAGCCCTAGAGGACTTTCGTAAGTAAGCAAGAAACAAAGCAATTAATTTTGTACGGTGTTGAACTAATCCTCGTACCTCGGAAGCTTTTCACTATCAGTAAAAATACACTATCTTGATGAGTTAATAAAAACCTTAAGATTATGTATTTAAAAAAAGTCAAGGACGATTTTAGAAACGGCCTTATCACAAGTACCAGAATTTAAAGAACTAGCATTTGGTTTAGAAAAGAGTTTTGCCATTAATGGTAAAGCCACCAGTACTCTCAGGAACTATTTACGCTGTCTTGCTCACATTGTCATTTTCTATCAATGTAGTCCTGAACACCTTACCGAAGAGCAGATAAATGACTATCTCTATCATTGCCAAAACCTTCACGATACGCCTTCGGAGAGTTTTTTTAAGCACACCATTTACGGACTTCGTGCAGTTTACAAGGTTCTTGGAATGGACAAGAAGCGTATTGGGCTTCCACAGATAAAAAGGCAGAACGACCTACCAGTTGTACTTAATAAAAGAGAGGTTTTGGAGCTGTTGAAAGCTCCCAAATATCTAAAACATAAGTTGATCCTGGCTATGCTTTACGGTTGTGGCCTTCGCAGTTATGAATTGTGCAATCTGCTACAGGCCGATATAGATTTCGATAGAAAGAGCGTCTTTATAAAAAAGCAGAAAGGAAAGGTGGATCGCTACGTTCCTTTAAGTCCACACCTTGCCCGAGGTCTAAGCACTTATTTTAGGACAGAGCACCCTGTAAAACACGTTTTCAACAGTCAGGTTACCAAAGATGGGGTTGTAGGACCGCTTACCACCGCGGGCATCCAATGGGTGATCAAGGAATGTCGCTCCAAAGTAACTACTAAAAAGAAGTTTACCGCCCACACGCTACGTCATTCTTACGCGACCCATTTACTGGAAGACGGATTGAACATCATGAGCCTAAAGGAACTACTAGGGCACGCCCATATTGAAACAACGATTGTGTATTTGCAGGTATCCAATGCAGGGAGTTCGGTCAAGTTTAGTCCTTTAGATACGTTGTTCGCAAAGTAATGCAGCCTAAATATAAAGTGGCAGATGTATTGAATTTAGAAGTAGAGCATCTGCAAGACATAGCCCATACCAGTTGGAATGCACGCGCTTTGCATGCCATACGTAAATGCCGTACCAAAGCCCTTGGCGGACATCTGGATTGGTGTATGAGTTGTAAGAAATTGCACTTACAGTTCAATTCCTGTCGCAATAGGCATTGCACCACCTGTCAAGGTCATAAACAGCATAAGTGGATAGAAGCCAGAATACAAGAATTACTACCTGTGCCTTATTTTCATGTGGTGTTTACACTCCCGGATCATCTTAATTTTGTAGCTATACGCTATCCTCAAGTACTTTACAAGATTTTGTTCGACAGCGTTTGGGAAACACTCACTGCTTTTGGGAACAGCCCCAAGCATCTGGGCGCAAAACTAGGAATGATAGCGGTACTACACACCTGGGGACAGAATTTAAGTCTGCATCCCCATTTACATTGTATTGTTCCAAAAGGAGGCATCTCAAAAGCAGGATTCTGGAAAAAAGGAACAGCAAAGGATGATTTTCTGTTTTCGGTAAAAGCGATGAGTGTAAAATATCGCGGACTTTTTACGGCAAAGTTACGCAAGGCACTTCCACAGTTACCACAATCATTATATGATAATTTGTTCAAAAAAAACTGGGTAGTCTATGCCAAACCACCTTTTGGAAAACCTGAAAATGTGATCGAATATTTAGGACGCTATACCCATAAAATAGCGATTAGCAACCACCGTATTTTGAACATTGACAAAGAGAATAAAACGGTAACATTTAGGTTAAAAGACTATAAAAAAGGCGGTAAAAAAACCACCTTAACACTTTCTACTAAAGAATTTATACGGCGTTTTCAATTGCATATTTTACCCAAAGGTTTCACTCGAATACGACATTACGGATTTTTGAGCAGCAGTTGGAAAAAAGAGAAGTTGCCACTGTTGCAATTGCAATTATCAAACAAAGATCGGACACACGTAGAAACCTTTGTAGTTCAAGAGAAATCGGTACACCGAATTTGTCCGAGTTGTAAAAACGGAACATTGATTACACTTTTAACCTTTGATAGTCGCGGTCCACCACAGAATTACAAGCAAATTACAAAACGTAAGTTACTAGAAAACAATGCTTAACAAACGGTTCAAAAA
>Ga0222647_1000902_pt1 | contig 10291 bp, 6 predicted proteins | sample AntAcemetagen333_FD_179864 | JGI IMG/M metagenome (GOLD analysis project Ga0222647, IMG submission 179864) | Saline water microbial communities from Ace Lake, Antarctica - #333 | ecosystem: Environmental > Aquatic > Non-marine Saline and Alkaline > Saline | place: Antarctica: Ace Lake | collected...
TTTTTGTCGAGGAAGGTTTTGATAAAGATACAATTACGGCTTTGGAAAAATTGGGACATAAAATTGAAATGCGAGATGTGATTGGCAAGGTCGAAGCCATTGTGGTGACTGCGGATGGGACGTATGAGGGGGCTGCGGATATTCGGGGCGATGATACGGCTTTGGGGTATTAATGGTTGATGTAAATGGAACACGGATTTAACGGATTTTTTCAATAGAATCCGTATAAATCCGTTTTAATCTGTTAAATCCGTGTTCCATTTACATCAGTTTTTCAAATACAACCGATAATAAATGGTTTGCACAATTCCCCGAATGCCAATAAATAAGCTAAACGTTAGCCAAAGCAAAAAATTCGTCATTTCAATGACTTGGTAATCAACGATATAGAACAGAATCATATAAAAAATAAATGCCCAAATCATCGTATTTCGCATCGCTTTGGAAGCCGTCAAACCGATAAAAACACCGTCCCACATATACCCTGCTGTGGCGAGAATTGGAAATAAAACAATCCAAATTGTATAATCTTTGGTAGCAGAAATTAGATTTTCTTGATTGGTAAACAAACGTAAAAGCGGCTCATCAAAGAAGAAAAAAGTCAAACTATAAAATATTGCCAAACCGAAACCCCAAACAAAGGATAAATTGATGGCTTTTCGCAATTTTTCTTGATTTTTTGCTCCTGCATAACGTCCAACTAAACTCTCCGAAGCGAAGGCAAATCCATCAATTCCGTAAGAAATCCAAGAGACAAATTGTAATAAAATACTGTTGATTGCCAATATCAAATTACTTTGTGCAGCGGATTGATTTTCAAAAAAAGAGAAAACAAAAACGAGTAAAAAAGTACGAATAAAAATATCCCCATTGAGTGATAAGAATTTTTTAAATGCTTGAATTTCAAAAATCGCTTTTCGTTGGAAATGAACGAGTAAATAACCGTATTGTTTGTAAAAAATAACCAACGAAACCATAAAACCCGTGTATTGTGCGATGACCGTTCCGAGGGCAACGCCATCGGCTTTCATACCAAAATATTGAACCAAAACGATATTACTAATCAAATTAATAATATTGATAATAATCGTCAAAACCATTGGTACAACTGAATTTTGCATACCAAAAAAGAAACCCATCATGGCGTACAAACAGAGCGTTGCGGGTGCTGCCCAAATCCGAATAGAAAAGTATTCTTTTGCCAAGTTTTCCACGGCTTCGCTACCGTCCAAAATCGAAAAACCGATGTTTAATAAAAAGAATTGTGCAACCAATAAAATCAAACCCGAACCGAAGGCAAAAACCAAGGCTCGACCCAAAATTTGCATCAATTTCGCATCGTTTTTTTCACCAAATGCCTGAGCGGTCAAGCCAGTTGTTCCCATTCGCAAAAAGCCAAAACTCCAATAAACGAAGTTAAAAATCAGCGCGCCAAGAGCAATTGCACCAATATAAATTTCGGATTCCATTCTGCCCATCATCGCCGTATCAACGGAACTTAACAACGGCACGGAAAGATTGCTAACAATATTCGGAATCGCAAGGCGGAGTATTTTTTTATTCATAATAAGGAGGGAGGACGGAAAACGAAAGACGGAAAACGGACTCCGAGGTTTCGTCTTTTATTTGCTAATTAATGAAAAACTATCGTCTGCGATAGCATCAAAATTTTTCTGTAAATTATTTGTTTTGATAATTCTAAATTCTTTGTAAACGATTTGCGATAAAGATACATCAACGATTATCGTATAATAAACGGTTTCTACATTTGCGGTGACAAAAGATAAATCACTGGTCGGAATGGTGGCAGCTAAAATGATTTCGGAATTGCCAGTTTCGGTTTTTGGAATATAAGAAATACCTTGAAGTGCAAAATAAGGCGTACCATACTTTTCGGCTAAATGACTGTAATGCGAGGAAATTACTAAGCCGTTTTTGTGTTTTTGAATCATTTTTGTAGATGGTAATTCATCATTGACATCGGAAAAATCTTGTAAATTAAGCACTTTTAAAATCTCCCTTTTTAAAGGTGCGAGGTAGTTAAAATAATTAGAATCAAAACCCTCAATCGTCTCCGCTGCACCTTCTATTTGTAGATGAATTTCATTCTTTTTAGCATTATTTTTCAAACTTTCGTAAAACCAAAGCGCATCACGGCTACTGATGACTGGCGAATTTTCTGCATTTAACGTTGCCGGTAAAATAAAATTCGGATTAATAGAAATAATATGTTTGATAGATTCATTTTTGACTGCAAAACTTTCCGTTTTATCAATGTACACTTTGCCCGTACTACACGAATTGAATAGCAAAGTACTGATAAAAAATATAAACGGAATTGTTTTATATGATTGAATTGCTTTCATCTTTTATTTTAATTTTACTTTCATCTTTACTACTCTACTGCTCTAATTTCTTTTTTGCCATTAAAAAATGTTCTCCATCGACATATAATTTTACATATTTTTCATAATACGATTTAGCATATTCCATATCATAAACCATCTCTACCGTTTTCGCCATAATGATTAACATCCGCTCATCTGAAGGATAATTTTGATACTGTTGTTGGACAAAACCAAAAACCATTTTACGCATATCTTCTTTTGTTAATTTATTAATAAAACAACAAAAATCAGCGTAAACCTCGTCTTCAATTTTCTTTTGGTCAAAGAAAATTCTGTCTATAATCGACAAATCGTTATAAGAATTGATGTAGTATAAATTCTCTGAAACCTTGATATGTAAATATTTATTCTTAGGAAAATCATTCAAAAGAGATAAAGCCTCGTAGATGCTGCGTAGATAATTGGACGACAGGAAGGTCTGTTCGACCAACTCAAACCGAGCGATGGATTGGATTTTTTTAAATAAATCTTTTGCCAAGATATAATTCTTCAAACTCACCTGATATTCTACACTCGAAAGGCGTTTAATGAGTTTTCGTTGCCGAATATCAAGCGATAAAATAGATTTTGAACTAACCGATTCGTTTTCCATATAATCCTGATAAGATATTGGTTTACAAAGATTTATCTCTTTGATTTCAAACTTATCAGATGATAAATATCTGACAAAACTTATCGCATCACGTTCATATTCTCTACGAACAATTCGTAAAACTTTCGACCCTTCATTATAATTATATTTTGCTTTTTTCAACAAATTAATAGCGATAGAATCCGCCTCTAATTCATAATTTAAGGTTCTGTCCGTATTTTGAACAAAAACGTTACTATTATTTTCTACTTGTTGTTTTTTTACAAAACGACCGTATTGCAAATAAGGATGTTGTTGAATATAATGACTGATTTCGTGAGCCAATGCAAAAGCTAATTGAGCTTCATTTTCCAAACAAGCAATCAAACCAATATTGACGATAACCGTACCGTCCTGCCAAGTTGTAGCGTTTGTCACATTGAATCGGCTTACAAAAAACGTAATATCATTCGCCAAATCCGTTCCGTACAAAAGATTATCCCCAACTTTTCGCACATAATCCGTCATCGGATCATTAAAATAAATATTACCTTGCTGAAAAATATCCCGCAAAATATATTCTGTACCGACCCTGAATTGTTCTTTTTGAACACTATTCAGCCGCAAACTATTTTCATATTTTAATTGAACATCTCCTTTTATTCGTTTCAGAAAATCCGAAGGAATTTCTCCTTTTAATTTAATAGGATGATAGTCTTCTGCCAATTGAGCAAAGGTCAAATTAGAACAAAAAAATAGTATTGCTACAAAAATTGATAGTTGGTATATTGTTTTGATGACTTTCATATTTAGAATTATAATGCGTTGTGAAACGTCATTTGACGGTAGTGTGCGAACAAATATAAATTAATTTAATGCCAAATGCTATGAAGAAACTCCAAATATGGGGATTTGTTTAATATTTAACACCTTTAATTAACAATCAAGCAATTTTACTTATATTAATATTTAATAATGCGTAAAAATTTAAAATTCAACCAGTAATGTAAAAGGTCGAAAGCTTTTGAAGCATTCGACCTTTTTTATTTTAACCTTCCAACAAATCCGGACGACGCTTTTCCGTTCGTTCCAACGATTGTTCATATCGCCAATCCTCAATTGCTTTTTTATTGCCCGAGAGCAAGATATCAGGAACTTTCCAGCCTCGAAACTCCGCAGGTCGAGTATAAACTGGCGGTGCTAACAAATTATCTTGAAAAGAATCAAACAAAGCAGAAGTTCCATCATTCAAAACCCCAGGTAACAATCGCCCAATCGCATCAACGACAACGGCTGCCGCTAATTCACCGCCCGAGAGGACGAAATCACCAATCGAAATTTCACGAGTAATATAATGCTCTCGAATTCGCTCATCAATCCCTTTATAATGACCACAAACAATCAATAAATTCTTTTTCAAAGACAATTGATTCGCCATTCCTTGATCGAAACGTTCGCCATCGGGAGTCATGAAAATAACCTCATCATAAACTCGACGGGACATAAAATCATCCAAACACTTCGCCAACGGCTCGACCATCATTACCAAACCTGCACCGCCGCCATATTGAGCATCATCCATCTGCCGATGTTTTCCTTCTGCATATTCCCGTGGATCATGAACGTGAACATGGAACAAACCTTTATCCTGTGCTCGCTTCATAATCGAATGTTGAAACGGACTTTGCAACAATTCTGGCAATAAGGTTATAATATCTATTCGCATCTTTTTATTTTTTCTAACAAACCATATCGGTTTCAAAAGCCGACACGGTTTTGCATCTATAAAACATTAAAAATATTGCCGTAAATTTTTACATAAAACGGTCAAACCCACAATCCACAACCCATCATATTTCCAAAAGTCCTTCCGGCAAATTAACTTGAATCACTTTTTTATTTTCATCAATATTAACAATAATAAATTCATTTAACGGAATCAAAACTTCGTTTTCATGATACATAATTATTGCCATTTCTTGCTGTGGAAACTCCTCGATTGCCTTCACAACTCCTAACTCGCCCAAAGACTCATCAACAATCATAAACCCTTGACAATGTTGATATTGCAACTCTATTTCTGTTTCGTCCGCTTCCACAAGCGTAATATCGCTATCCCTCAAAAAAAACGGTTGATGCTGAATTGTTGCAGCCGCTTCTTTCGTATTCACGTCTTCGAATTTAATAATTGGCGTATTTTCACCACGGACAAATTCAATAAAAAAGGGTGCATAATGTCCTTTTATTTTCACAAAAACAACGTCCGCCACATTAAAATCATCGGCGAATTGCTCCTCAACCGTCAATTTCAACTCACCTTTCAATCCGTGAAATTTTCCTAAAAAACCAACTTTAATATACATAATTTCATTGTTTTATTGTTACCGCCTTAGGCTCATTATTTCATTGAATAATGAAACAACAAAAAACCCACACTTACAGAAACTGTAAGGTGGGTTTTTCAAAAATGTTAAATAGCAAAGCCTATTCAGCAGCGCCAATAATTTCCTCCGTTGCTGGTGCTTCTGGTTCAGCTGGAGCTTCTGCTACTACTGGAGCAGCTTGTTCCACAACAACTGGTGCTTCCACAACTGGTTCTACTCTTTTAGGAGCAACACCATTGATTGCAGCCCATTTTGCACGTTTTTCTTCTAAAGCTGCCTCACGACGAACTTTGATTTTTGCATCTTTTGCAGTAACGAAAGTTTCGTATTGTGCATCTGCTTCTTCAAGCGTCATTGCACCTTTATTAACTCCTTTCATTAAATGCTGACGGTACAATACTCCTTTGAATCGAAGAATTGCACGCATCGTTTCTGTTGGTTGAGCACCATTTTCCAACCATTTGTAAGCCGCATCACGGTCTAACTCAATTGTTGCAGGTACAGTCATTGGATTATAAGAACCCAATCTTTCAATGTACTTACCATCACGAGGTGATCTTACATCAGCAGCTACGATGTGGTAAAAAGGAGCTTTTCTTCTACCTTTTCGTTGTAAACGAATTTTAACAGGCATTCTATTATATTTTAAATATTAACGTTCCTCACTTAACTTGACGAACAAGCGGTGAGATTTACGGGCATAAAGGTAGGTTTTTTTTATTGAACTTGGAATTAAATTTATTTGATAATTTTAATTCCAAGTTCAAGTTAAGTTTTCAGCTCTTTGTAGCCGTAGTGAGCAGGTGACTTCAAGTCACTTGCTCACTTTTGTACCGAGTATTCGGTATCAAAGAATCAAATTTTATATCTGAAACTATAGGACTGTACATTTTGGCAAGGTGTATAGTCGTCTATCTGAAATTGTATTTTTGATTATTAAACCTTTAATTTATTTTCATGTTTAAAAAATATAAAACATTGATAACCAAAATATTATCAATTGATTATATTTAATGTACACCTTAAAACCACAATTATGAAAACCTTTTTACAACTAATTTTCAGCCTTTGGCTAATTTTATTTTCAACTAACTTAACCGCTCAAACCTGGAATTGGGCGAGCAGTTTCGGAAGCGATATGAGTAATGATTTTATTCAGGATATGGTCGCTGATAATCAAGGAAATACCTACCTTGCTGGTAGTTTTATTGATCCGATTACGACCGCAGTAGATACGATTACGAGCTTAGGAGGAATAGACCTTTTTATTGCCAAATACGATTCAAGCGGTAATTTATTGTGGTTACGTTCTGGTGGCGGTTCTTTGCCGCTAATTCCATTCTTCTCCTCATCTGAATCGATTTCTGGTATAGATGTAGATGAAGATGGAAACCTTTTTGTAACTGGAGAGTTTGAGGATACTTTGACTTTCGGAAATATTACCGTAGTTAATCCAAATGTTCAGATTTCGACGGCCGTTTTTGTTGCAAAATTTAATACAAATGGTACTATTCAATGGATAAGAACTGGGATTGGTACAAATTCTCCTTTGTTTCCAACTGATTTTAATGGTTTTAATAATGTTGATGATTTAGAAGTCGATGATTTAGGGAATGTTTATATAACTGGTAGATATCGGAATCCGCTTACCTTTAGTAGTTTTACCATTCCTTTTCAGAATGGTGCTTCGGCTTGTTCCAGTTGCGCTTCAGGTTTTTTGGTAAAATATGATACGAATGGAAGTTTCAAATTTGGCGCGGAAACCAGTGCTGTTGGGGAGATATTAAATAATTCAGTTTTAGAAATTAATAAGGATAGTTTAATTTTATTAAATAATCGAAGTAGTCCCAATTCGATTATTGTAGTGAATTATGATACTATTGGTACTTTTTTAGGAAATAATGTTTTGACTGGTCTTAATAATTTTGGTGGACTTCAACTATCGGTGGATAATAATGGAAAACTAAATTTTCTGAATAACTCAATACTTAGTCAAAGAGATAATGCGAATAATATAATTTGGTCAAAGCAATTAAATAGTAGTATCTTTTTCAATGGTCGGCGAAGTTTACTCACGGACACTTCTAATAATATTTATATTTCAGGTTTCTTTTCAGATTTTTTGACCATAGATACCAATGTAATTCAGCGTTTAGGATTTAATTTATTTGTTGCAAAATTCAGCAATAATGGAGATTTTCAGTGGGCAAGAACTGCTGGTAGTAGTAATGGTAATATAGATAATGTGACCTCTTTTGTTAATAATCAAGGCGATGTTTATAGTGCAGGTTTATTTAGTGGAACGGCTCACTTTGATAGTAATGAAGTTGAAAACCTTAGTGGATTAGATTTTTATGTCGCCAAATTAGGCTGTGAACCTCGTCCAATTTCAGCCGTAATTGGTGACACTTTAGTTTGTCTGGGAACGAGTAATTATACAGCAGTTAATAATTCTCTTGGCAATAATTTTATATGGACAATTTCTGGTGGCGGCACTTTGACGGATGTTGGTAAAGTTGCCAACATAAATTGGACGACCGCAGGAACGCACACCGTCACGGTTACGCAAACGAATGAATGTGGTATTGGAGCGACCTTTACATTTAATGTCATCGTTAAAACCGTTCCGACTTTATCCATTATTAATGGTGATAATACCGATTGTTTGGGTTCGGCAGCCTACAATATTTTAAACAATAGTGGGACGGGTACTTATGCTTGGACACTTTCAGGCGGTGGTAATTTATTTCCTTTGGGCAATACCGCCATCGTCAATTGGGCAGTAACGGGTTCGCACATACTGAGCGTTACAGCTTCCAATATTTGTGGCATTGGTGTAACGGGAACTTTACCAGTGACGATTGCCCAAATTCCATCACAAACAAGTCCAATAAACGGCAGTACCAACGTTTGCCAAAGCACGCAAACCTACACAATTCCGCAAAGCAATAGCGTCAATTATACCTGGTCGCTCAGTTCTGGCGGAACAATTACGGCAAACGGTAACACTGCAACTATCAATTGGACAACCGCAGGAACGCACACTTTGAGCGTTACGCCTTTCAACGATTGTGGCGTTGGTTCGGCTCGAAGTATTTTGGTAACCGTTACCGAAGTGCCGCAACAACCGTCAACCGTTGTCGGGAATTTGACGGTTTGTCAAGGTTTACAATCGTATTCGGTCATCGGAAATACAAGCACAAATTATAATTGGACGATTTCTGGCGGTGGCAATATTTCTGCTGCGAATAGCAACGCCACCGTAAATTGGCAAACAGTAGGAACTTATACCATGACGATTACGCCTTCCAATGTTTGTGGAACTGGAACGCCTCGAACGGTGACAATTACGGTTTTAGATGTGCCGAATCAACCGACTAACATTTTAGGAATTGATACGGTTTGTATTGGTACGCAAAATTATTCGGTTGCCCCGCAATCTGGCGTAAATTTCAATTGGCAATTGTCAAGCGGCGGAACGGTTTTACCGAATAATAACTTGGCAACCATCAACTGGACAACGCCTGGAACTTATACAATTACGGTGACACCGAGTAATACTTGTGGAACTGGTCAAACTAAATCAACATTAGTTTTTGTTAAAAATACAACCGCTCAAATCACGACCATAAATGGCGAAAATGAACCTTGTTTGAATATTGAAAATTACAGTGTTCCGTCTATTGGCGGTTTGACTTATAATTGGAATGTAACTGGTGGCGGAACAATTACGGAACTTGGAAATGCCGCTTTTGTTGATTGGGCAAATACAGGAATTTACACGCTTTCCGTCGCAACTTCTGACGGCTGTTCTAACTCGCTTACCATTGCCGTTGAAGATGTGCCGACACAACCTTTACAGATTTTTGGCGATACAACGGTTTGCCTAAGTTTCTATAATTATTCAGTTTTGAATGTTCCAAATGTCAATTACATTTGGACACTTTCGGGCGGTGGGATTTTATCACAAAGCGGCAACGCTGCCAATATCAATTGGACGCAAACAGGCGTTTATACACTTACCGCAACGCCTTCCAACGATTGCGGATTAGGAACACCTCGCAGCCAAACGATTACCGTTTTGACCGTTCCGACGCAGCCTTCTGTTATTAATTCGACTTCCGTCAATGATACTTTGGCATGTTTGAATTTAGAAATGTACTCCGTTAATAATCAAGCAGATGTGACTTATAATTGGTCGCTTTCAGGCAACGGAACCTTGACGACGAACAATAATTCGGCAACCATAAATTGGCTAACGCCTTCGGTTGATAATATTTTGACCGTGACGACTTCCAATATTTGTGGCACAAGTTCGCAAGTTTCCAAAAAAATTGACGTATTGGCAATTCCACAAGTCGCTCAAATTCAAGGAAATACAACGGTTTGTTTGGGTACAACGCAATCGTATTCCATTGTTACAAAACCCGAAAATACGTATAATTGGAATTTGTCATCAGGTGGCGTTTTGACGGTTGTTAATAATGCCGTTTCTATCAATTGGACGACCGCAGGAATCCACATTTTGAGCGTTACGCCAACGAATATTTGCGGAAGCGGACTGGCGAAAATACTACAAATTACGGTGAATAATGTGCCAACACAACCTATTGGTTTTGCGGGAACGTTGAACGCTTGTCAGACCATCGAAAGTTACGGCGTCACGGCTCAAAATGGAGTCAGTTACACTTGGAATTTAAGTGGTGGCGGCTCGTTGGTTTCATTAAGCAATACCGCAAATGTGAACTGGACGATTCCTGGAAATCATAATTTAACCATTACACCAAACAATCAATGCGGAACGGGAACGCCTTTAATACAAACAATTACCGTCCAGAATGTTCCTGCTTCGCCTTCGGCAATTATAGGAATTGACAGCACTTGTTTGAATACCACAACGACTTTTTCAACCGCTATTCAAAACGGCA
>Ga0222647_1000903_pt1 | contig 10287 bp, 11 predicted proteins | sample AntAcemetagen333_FD_179864 | JGI IMG/M metagenome (GOLD analysis project Ga0222647, IMG submission 179864) | Saline water microbial communities from Ace Lake, Antarctica - #333 | ecosystem: Environmental > Aquatic > Non-marine Saline and Alkaline > Saline | place: Antarctica: Ace Lake...
ATGAAGTGGCGTTTTCAATATACGATTTTGAACCATCCATTGTTAATAAATATTATATAATTAATAAATCTTTAATTCAATAATAGGGTCTTAACCTCATCCCTATTTGAATAAACTGTTCCATCATAAAAATCAAGATAATACCTGATAAAACATAGATTACTAAGTCCAAATAATGACGTTCATCTCTAAACTCGCAATTACGTTGTTTACGATCATTCATATAATTACATCTTTTCAGTTCTTCCTCAATAAATGGAGTATTTACTGTTTGTTGAAGCATATGTTTGTCTCTAATTGTTTTTTTATCAATTCTATCATCATTACTATTTTCTGTTTCATCTTCAGTTTCGTCATAAACATTTGTGTATACTTTTTCAAAATCGTTTTGTTTAGAATTTAGAACTTCATTAAAATCTATATTGTCTTCATAATCGTTATCTTCTTCAAAAATATTTGGAATGTTATCTTCAAAAATATTTTCTGTATATATTTCATCGTCTTCTTGTTTATAGTCTTCTTGTTCAAATTCTTCATCTAACTCTTCAAAACGGACAGACGAAGGTTTTGGTGCATGTCTTGTCAATTTGGGTGAAACGAATAGAGAGTTATTGGGAATTGTTTTAAAACATTGTTCATCCTCTTCGTTAACCATAAGTAATCCTGTCTTTTGGCGTTCTTTGTTATTCATACGTTTAAACTTATGATCATCATCGTATCCATAATAATAGGCCTCGTCGCCTCCATCAAAGGGTTTAAATTGCTCAGATAAAGTACTTTTGTTATCTGAAAAAGGTTTCTTAATCTTTTTCAAACGTTGTCCATATAATTCACACAAAGGATCGATGTTTTCCTTTTTCTTCTTTGTCTTTTTAGGTTTACTCGTGTATTGTTTCCCCCAGGCTTCTTCTAATGTAGTATATGATGAATTAAGAAGTGTCATTATTCTATTATATATCTGTTATTTTGAAACAAAATACTCTTATTAATTTATATTAAAGATATTTATTAATAACGAACACGCATGTTGACGCATTATGTATAATAAATAAAATAAAAAAATTGTTTAAAAACGTGGTATAAACTTTTAATGTTCAAAATGTTCTTTAACTAATCTAAATTCAATATAAACTTTCCATTTGGTCTATGATGCATTTTTTTTCTTTCTTCACATTTTTTCTTTGAAAGGTCTAATCTCGTTATTGCGTCAGATGTTAGGAGAAGGTTATCAGATTTGTTCAAGAGTAAATGTTCTGAGCTACATGAACTTTCTACACACAATTTTTCTAAATTACGAGTTTTATTTACTTCATACAGATCCCACGATATATATAATATTTTCGGAAAATAGTAAATAACGTAAAAACCGTTTATTTCTAATTTTTCCTTCAAATATTTGACACAATTGTTTATGTTATAAACAGGAAGTCCAAAAACGTACTCAGGTACATCAAAATATATTTTTAAGAGTTCTTTATGAGAAGCAGTTAATATTTTATTTGTACAAATTTCGAAAACTTTATCAAAACTTTTACTTCTTAATTCTGTTTTTTTTCTCATTGAATTATGTAAATCGAAAACAGTTAATGACATTTATCCTTCAATATTTTTTTTAAGTTGATTTATACTATTTTTTTTTAATTTAATTTTGATCTTTCAGTTTTTATGAATGAAGTAATCCCATCAATCGTTCGCGGACCTTCGTATTGTTTTTTTTCACCCTTTGCATTTTCATAACACATTGTTGGATATCCTTTAACACCAAATTCTTGTTTTAAATCCTCCGGTGTAGTTGAGTGTTCATGTTCAGCTGTTTCAATCAAGTTGGTTTTTTTAAATTCTTTAAATGTAGGACCAAAATTAACACAGTGTCCACACCATGTTGCATGAAATAAATGAAATTTGTCGTTTGGAGATGGACGATTCGTAAAAGCCTCTTTTTTAGATGTTCCTCCTTTTTTAATTTTTTTCTTTGGTTCATCATCTTTTTTGCAAAAAAAGGCTATTGTGGAAACCACGAATAGTGTCAACGCAATACATAACATAGCAATTTTATTTTCTCTATAATCGATATGTTTCATTTTTTTCTTTTTTAATCTTGGAATATATTTTTTTTTTTTCTCTCGAACAAATATGATATTACCAAAACGATGTTAAAGATTATTAAATAAGAATATATACAAGAAGAATATATATACAAGAAGAATATATACTACAAAGTTTATTTTAACATACTTAAATAAACTTAAATATAGTAGTATAAATTAATGGATTTTATAAGACATGAAACACATTTTTTATATGAAAATAACACTTATAATGTTGAATCAGACGACTATGTTAAATTATGTAAAAATATGGACAGTATTCTAACAACGTATTCATGTTTTTTCCAAAAAGTTGAAACACCCTATACTAAATCACATCAATATGTAAACAATAGATCCAAATTTTCGTATTCTTCCAATACAAGAGGTAAAGTAAATAATTTGCATAAAAATACATTCGCGTCAACAACTGTTCGTAAAAAAATTATATCAGAAGGTTGTGAGGATTCTTTTTTGGTTTTAAGATCAAATTTAAACAAATTATCTCCCGATAATTATACAAAAATATTTCCTAAAATACAATCTGTTTTTGAGAATGTAGATATTATATTACAAAAGGAGTACATAGTTTATATTTTGACGACGAGTAGTAATGCAAAGATGTATTGCGAATTGTATGTGGGATTATTAATGTATATTATTGAGGTAAACAAGATTAAAGATACCTTTGTATATATTTTTGATGAACATGTACATTTTATGTTGGACGTAGAAACATATAAAGTTGATGATTTTTCTGAAACGTATGACATGTTTTGTTCAAGAACTAAATTGTCTTTGAGATTAATAAATAGCGTGACTACTGTGTATTTAATTTTACAAGATGATTTCATCAGAAAAAACTGTTTTATCAATTTTGATAAATATGCTTCATTTTTACTCGAACTCCTTTTGAATAAATCTAACAATAAAAACGTTCACGATATCCAATTAGAACAACTTCTTGAAATTATCAAACATTGTATCTTTTTAGGGGATACTATTCAAATACCAACCTTGAAAGACATTAAATTCCTTCCGTGTAAAAAATTGATTACTAAGAATACAATGAGAATTTATAAACTTACACTAATTGGTGCTATTCCGTCTTTATCCAACCGAAATAATAATAAGATTAAGTTTAAATTAGCTGATATAAACGATCAACTTGTTTCTTATTAATAAAAAAAAATGGTTAATGTTTTTGATTTAATCCTTAATAACTTTGAAGTTAAAGCACACTCTTATTCAAAAGAAAAGAATATTTTCAAAGCAAAAGCTTACAACAAAGCAATAAATACTTTAAATACGTTGGGTACTAAAAGTTTGATCATAGAAGATGATATAAAACAATTAAAATTAGGGAAAAGTTTACAAGAAAAAGCCTTACATATGTTAAAAACAAACGTTAATTTAGAGGGCGTAAATGATATATGTATACAGAAAATAAAAAAAATAAGAGAGATATCTAAAATTCAAAGCATCGGTATGATCAAAGCATCCCAATTAGTAGAAGAAAATCATATACAAAATATTGAAGATTTATTACAGAATCAACATTTACTCAACAAAAAACAGATTATTGGGTTAAAATATCATCGAGACATTACGACAAGAATCCCAAGGACTGAAATTGTACAACACGAGAATTATATTCAAAGTGTTTTGAGTAACTTATTAAGGATATTCAATCATGAAATAGTTGGTAGTTACAGACGCAAAAAGAATGAAAGCGGGGATATAGATATTATTATAGGAATAGATCATCCAAATGGATCAGAAATGAAAATAATAACGGATGAGTTTATAAAAAAAGAATATATACCAAAAGATGGCATATTTGCTATAGGAAAAACAAAATTTATGGGAATGTGTAAATTATCAAATTGTAAAATTTTTCGCAGATTGGATATATTAATAACAAGTAAAGATGAATATCCATTTTCTCTATTGTATTTTACAGGTAATGGTGAATTCAATGTTAAAATGAGAGAATATGCAAAGAAAAAAGGATTTACATTGAATGAAAAAGGATTAAAAAATACAAAAGAAAATAAAATAGTAGAACATATTTTCAATAACGAAACCGATATATTCAACTTTTTAAAAATAAAATATCTTAATCCGGCGGATAGACAACCCTGTAATTTTACAATTCAGAACAATTAAAACAATATGGAGAAGTAACTCCGTCATACATACCTTCCTCCTCTTCATCATCAGAGATACCATCAATAAAAGTTTCTTTGATTTGATCATCCTTTTCAGATAATATCTCTTTCATGTTTTTTTTCTCTTGAGCCTCAACGGAAACAACTCCCTCTTTTGGAGAAACAATTCTTTCTTTTTCAAATAATTTTTCGTATGTTAAGTCATTCTGAATTAATCGATTACCTTTGTCAAGTTCATCTAAAATATTGTTTTTAAGAATAGAAAAATCTTTTTGAAAACTTTTTCTCACCTGGTCCATTATCTCGTTTTTTTCTTTTTTATTCAATTTTAAATCATCTTTGTGTATTGATTTTTTTCTGAAAAGTTTTTCCTCCTCAATATCTCTTTTTTTGTTAGAATGTTGATCTTCTTCGATAATCGTTTTTTCAGGTGTTGTTTTGTTATCATACAATTTCGACAAATTAGTGTCAGACTCATCATCGTCCACGAACGATTCTTTAGTTTGTGTGAAATTATCTTTCATGGAATAAAAGCCATAAACAGCAAATATAATTATAAGAAAATACAAGAGCCATTTTATTAAAAAAAACATCCTTTTTTTTTTAAAGTTTTGTATATATATCTTTTAGTAATATTCTTTATTCGTATTTATTTTTTAACTTCCTTTATATAAGGATCCATCATTCGATACCGTATTAAAGAAATTAAACCAAGAATTATTTTCTATTTGTTCTTCATCGGATGAACTACTCGATGTAACGAAAAATGTTATCATCAAAGTTAAAAACAAAACTGCAATTATAGCACCAATAAGCAATATAATCATATTTTTTTCCATTCTTAATCTTTTATATTTAACAAATAATAAAAAATAATAAAAAATAAAAAAGATATATAAGAAGAATACAACAGTTATAAGTTCCAACCATGGCGAATGAACCTTTTGTTATATTAATAGATTTGGATAATACGTTACAAGGGAATATATTACCTCAATTGTCTGAGTATAATTTACATTTATATTTAATACAAAATACGAAAGAATATAATCGAATAAATAAAAATGTTAACAAAGACATTGCGGATGACTTTAAACATGGACTACTTCGCCCTAAGTTTAGAAGATTTGTCAAAACAATAACATCAGTAGTTCCCAATGTGGAGTTTTTCATTTATACTGCATCCGATGATATATGGGCTAAATATATCATCAAAATATTAGAGTGTTCAATAGATTTTAAATTTAATACACCAATCTTTACAAGAAAACATTGTTTACTTGATAATAATGAAGGTAAATATATGAAAAGAATTGAACTGGTAACTCCATTAATTGCTCATAAATTAAAATCAAAATATCCTTCAACAATTATAACTCCTAAAAGGTATAAATTTAAAAATATCATTCTTATTGATAACAATGTCGTTTTGTACGAAGATGAAATAAATCATTTAATTAAATGTAACGATTATGAAGGAATATATATAATTGATACATTAAGGAATGTTCCCCAATTTATAATTAAAAAATATTATATATTAATATCACAACATTTATACGATAACACACCTTCTTCTTTGATTGAATTTTATAGTTTTCATTATAATTATTTGAAAAATTCAATTAATTCACAAAAGTTACGAATGAAATCGAATAAAAATACAACTATTTGTTGGAAAGAAATAATGCGATCAATAAATAAAAAACTAAAATGATAAAACAAACTTATAAGAGACTGGTGTATATAATAAATATACGCGGAGAACTGAATTAGATATGACGACCGCAAGTACACGTGTTTTATCATTTGATATTGGTGTTAAAAATTTAGCGTACTGTTTGTTTGACTTTTCATATGATCCATTGTCTACTGAACCAGTGTTATCTTCGTATGATTACAAACATTCTCTTAAAATTATTGAGTGGGATGTTATCACCCTCGAAACGGGTTTGAAAAAACCAACTATAAATGAACAAAGTGACGCATTATTTGATGCTCTATCTTCCAGATTTAATAAATCTTTTGAAAATGTTAATTATATTATAATTGAAAATCAACCTGTTCTAAAAAATCCTATAATGAAAAGCATTCAAATGATGGTATATTCATATTTTAAAATTTTACATTTGACAAATAAAGATTCATCCACGATTAAACAAGTAAATTTAATTAATGCTGCCAATAAATTACGTTTCGCTATTTCAAAATTAGAACAAAATGTACCCAATTTTGAACCTATTACAATGTTAGTCACAACGAATAAATACAGACAAACCAAAGACGCAAGTGTAAAATATGTACGTGAACTTTTAAGATGTTGTGATAAAAAGGAACATATGACATTCTTTGATACGTTCAAGAAAAAAGATGATCTTTCTGATACATTACTCCAAGGGTTGTATTATATTCATACTTTTAAACAATTTATTTAAAAATATAATCTTGCATATTTCCTAATAAAAGCACATAATGCATAACAAAATGACAATACAAACCCCGACCATAAACTTATTTCTTTATTAAGAATGAAATTTGGTAAAGAATAAAGAACGGATGCGAAAGTGAAAAACGCTATTAAGGTTTCCAATACATATTCGTTAAGCATTTTTTTTATATTATTTTAAATGTACATTTTTTAAATATTTCCGGTACTTCCAAATCCGTTTGATCCCCGTTCGGATGGATTTAGAACTTCAACTTCAAATACTTGAGGGGTGTCTATATTATGGATGATAAGTTGTGCGATCCTTTCGTTTTCTTTCAACACGATCTCTTTATTTGACAAATTGAATAGTAGTACCTTTACTTCGCCTGTATAATCGCGATCTATTACCCCAGCTCCAACATGAATTCCCTTACATGCCAACCCACTTCGTGGTGCTAGTTGTCCATATGTACCGTTTGGAACAGTAAATCCGATACCAGTTGAAACAAGTGCTTGTGAAGATGGTCTCAAAATAATTTCTTCTATTGAACAAATATCATACCCAGCCGCATCTTTAGATTTACGTTCAGGAAGAATAGCATTTTCAGTAAATTTCTTGACTAGAAGGTTACTAGTATAATTTCTATCTAGCACTTTTTTTTCAGAACTCTTAAGCATATAATCATATTCCCCTTCACTCATTATTTTCAGAGCACGTGTTTTCAATTTTATGAATTCTTCATTAAGCGACATAATTTTAGTTTAAACAAATAAGAAGTTGGTTTATATATAGTGTTAACTAAAATTATAAGTATTTTTTTTGAGTTTTGTTAAACGCGTTTCTATATTTACTTAAAAGTTCTCACTTACGCTTAACTAAATACTTATTCTTTTATTATTATGTTTAACTTAGTGAGAGATCAAGGACACGATAATGTCAACGTTGGAAATATACAAAATCGTGAAGTACCGACATCACCTCAACATGTAAATGTTATTCCAGGAGGTGAAAGGGTTGTAAATACTAACACGAATCTTTATGTGCAACCTAAGTTGGACGTTTCCGGACTGGGTTTAGATCTCCTTATGAATAATACTGCTCGTAGAATGTCATATTCATCAGGTGATAACGAACCACAGAAACAATATCAACAAAAACCTAATGCTACCATGTTTCACAGAGAAGATATGATGTCCAATGGATCGAATAATTCAGAAGAGGATGACGACGATGACGAAGACGATGACGATGACGATGACGAAGACGATGACGATTACGCTTCAAAGACAAGTTCCAAAAAAAATAAGAATCATGGAAATAGTTCAAGATCGTACCAACAACCACCGCGTCAAATGTCGCACGAGGATATTGAAAATGAAAAAAAAAATATCTTGTATCAATTTGAACGAATGGAAAAAAAGGGAATTAAATTACCTAAAAAATTCTCACTAGCGAGTACGTTGGAAGAAATGAAAATCGAGATGGAGCGTATCAAAAAAGATAAAGAGGTTGATGCGAGTGTTCAATTTCAGAGAAAGATGCTTATGGCTTGTATTACGGGTGTAGAATTTTTGAATACCCGTTTTGATCCTTTTGATTTTAAATTGGATGGTTGGTCTGAAAATGTTCATGATAATCTTACGGATTATGACGAAGTGTTCGAGGATTTACATGATAAATATGCATCAAAATCCAAAATGGCTCCAGAGTTAAAATTATTGTTCACTCTAGGTGGCAGTGCATTTATGTTCCATTTGACAAAAACGATGTTTAAATCATCTTTGCCCAATATGGACGATGTCATGAAACAAAATCCCCATTTGATGAAACAATTTGCCAGCGCCACAGCAAACACAATGGCTAACAACGATAAAACGGGTATGGCTGGTATGTTTGGTAACATGTTCGGTGGAGCTGGTGCTGGTGCACCAACGCAAACCAATCAACCACAATTTAGTCCACAAAAAAATCAGTCCACAAAAATCATGAGAGGACCGAGTGACATAGATAATATCATTAATGATCTAGAAAAGGAAGCAATGGTTGGTGGTGAACTTAGCGAACGTATTGAAACAATGAGTACAGCTACCCAATCTGAAATCTCTGAATTTAATGACAGTATTATAAGTAGTAGTAATCGTAAGACTAAACAAAGAACTAATAAAAATAGAAGAACTTTGAATATTTGAGACCCATTGTGTGTATACCACTCTTTTTGCCCCCCCAACCCATTTTTTTGAAAAGTTTTACTTTCTTATAAACTAACTCATATTATTTTTTACCCAACGCTACCAATGACGTTACAAATACTTTTTGTCGCTTTCGTGGTTCATCATTACATATCATAAAATCTTGTATGTATTTCTTCTCTCTATACTTTCTCATCAAATAAGTCGTGTTTAAACCTAATATAAATTCTATTTCATCGGGTATACTTGAAACACCTCCAACAAATAATATTTTTGATCCGGGTAAAATCGTTATCTCATTAATACAACAAATATCACCACTTAACTCTCTGGTAAAACCAAAGGCTTTATCATATGATAAAGATGTTGAAATTAACCCTTTGTTTTTAAAGAATACATCTCTTGTATTTTTGTTAAAGTATGTGTCGTCTTTATCGCCTCTATATACTATCATTTTCTTTCTGGTAGGGGGAGATCTTTTAACAATTGAGTCCACTTTAAATGCCAATTTATCTATCGCCATTATTATGACTTCTTCTTTTAAGATACGTGCTACATGAACAATTGAAACATATAATTTTAAACGGTCAGTATCATTGAAATAATCTATGTGTGTTTTGTTTGTTTTCTCCATCTGAAACAATTTGATATCTTGTATTATTTTTTTCAATTTGTTTATCTCAGTTTTACTCGTTACATCATCTGTCAATTGTTCCAGTTCATAACCATTGAATATAATCTCTAATATTGGAAAAAACAATGGAAAATATTTACTGGTATATTGGTCTTTTTTCTCTAATGAAAATGTATCTAAAATCTTAGCTATATCTAGTGTTCCTCTCATTCTATTGTTTATAAATGTGTCACCAAAAAATGTGTACGCTTTCATTGCAAACAACTCATCTACATCTAATTTAGAAATGTATTCGTTTGTTTCGTTAAACCATTTTATATCCAATTGTTCCATAAATTTCTTCTCTTCTACTTCGTCCATTAATGGATTCATACGATCATAATTAGAACTATTTGAATTTATTGTACTACTTAAAAATTCTACACCCCATGGTTTATCTTTATCATATTCTAACATATCTGCTGTGAAAACTCCCCGAAGCCTTGATGTCAAGTATGTGAAATCATAATTTATTGTTTTAGTTATTAATGGTTTTTCAAATAATTTATTAGCAGAATTTTTATTACAATAGTTCTTTTGGTTATCTTCAACATATCTAAACTCATTATGTATATCATTCCTCGTTTTTTTAGTTTTTAACAAAATCATGTTTTTTGTCTTCTCAGATAATTGTTTTTTTGCATCACGATCGATAGCAATGATTATAGTTTGCTTAGTCTTATCGGTTATGGTCCTATCATGTTTAATCTTATTGGTTAGTGTATTATCTTTTATTGG
>Ga0222647_1000904_pt1 | contig 10281 bp, 1 predicted proteins | sample AntAcemetagen333_FD_179864 | JGI IMG/M metagenome (GOLD analysis project Ga0222647, IMG submission 179864) | Saline water microbial communities from Ace Lake, Antarctica - #333 | ecosystem: Environmental > Aquatic > Non-marine Saline and Alkaline > Saline | place: Antarctica: Ace Lake | collected...
CGTCGTGGACGTCACCAGCGATGTCAATCACCTTGTCGAGATTCACGGTGGTCCCCGTCAAAGAAACGAGACCCGCCGCAAGGGTACTTAAAGACGTACTCACCACGGCCGAGACTGCGGCGGTGTACGCAGTGTTCTTATTTGGTAAAGAGTACGTGTACGCCACCAGCTTGAGTGTTTCGTTCGCGGGGTCTAACACGTTCAGATTGATACCGGTCAGTTCCACGTTGCCGCTGGAACCCGCCTCAAACCCGGCTGTGATCGCGCGAATCCCCGCGGCATTGGGCTGAAACAAAGGACCGTGGTACACGCTGTGTGCGCTCGTGACGACGTTGACGTAGTACACTTGACCGGACACCAGCTCAAACGAAGTCTCTACGGAAGAAGGGACGTTGACCGGAATGCCGGTGGCCCCATTGTTGACGGCGTCACCCATACCAAGGTGATTCGCACAGTGCGCGAAGAGCGCCGTGTAGGTTGCGTCCGCGGGAATCGCCACGGTCGTGTAACCGTCCGCGTCTGGCGTGAAATCGTACGGGGACAAACCGTCTTGGTAGTCGAAGTTGAGCGGGTGAGAGTCTTTTTGCAACCGGTTGTCGAAAATGTACGTATGTCCCTTCAAAAACTCGGACACGCTCAGGGAGAACGCGTACTGGCCAGAAGTCATACTCACGGTAATCTCGTGGGTAAGAGCGGCCGCGTTGTACGCGCCCGTAAAAGTTTGTGTGGGCGCCACCAAGATTCGAAGCTCGTTGGGTTCCAAGGGATTTCCGGCGACCAGGTCAGTAGTAATGAGCGTCACGCCGGGATTTACCGGATCCAGACCGATCGGATCCGCCGTCAAGTACCCGTGCGTGGTCAGAACCACGAACGCTTCGGTCAATGCATTAGTCCCCTTGTTAAAGATGGCGTCGATGTTCGCGTCCAGATTGGAGTACTCCATGGACACGTCACCGAACGACACGAACAAGTCATCGGTGTCGTTGCGAGACACTATGCCGGGGAATTCGGCTAATCGTCTGAACAGGTAACTCTCGTCCCGGGTGGTGACCAGTGCGTACACGTACACGCGCGAAACCTGCGCGACCGCGTACCCTTCGAGGGTCGTGGACAGATTGAAACTCTCACCAGTAGCATCGATGGTGGTGGTTTCGTGGTATAATAATTCGGCACCGGCGGATACGATAAACGTAACGAGGTCGGTTACGGTCTTGTCGCCGTGAACCGATAACACCACTTGGACCTTCGTCGCGGTGCCGCCAATCAGCGGGTGTGCGCTCAAGTTGACCGTACCGGACACATTGGAAGCATCCACGCTTAGACCAGTAAAAGTCGCGGAAGGGTCGGTGCTGGTCGTTAGACTCTTTGACAAGAACGTCAGCGTCGGGTCCTCTAGATTGGAGTACATGACAGAGTTCGCGGAAGTTTTAGTGGCGTCGGACGTGACGAACCGAGCGTACACATCGTACTCTTTCGAAAGGTCCATACCGATAAACGTAAACGTGTGATCGAACACGCGCAAAACTTCACCGGCGGCCACGGTCTCTGTTAAAGTAGTAACACCAAATTCGGAATCAACGCTCGTTCCATGCGGCACCGCCACGGCCACGAATTGAGTAGGCACGCTGAAAGCGCTAAACCCGCGGACGTCTACGTCTACTACATTCGCGCTAGTACGCACCTGTTTCACGCTCGCGTGGGCCTTTTGTGCGCTGTTGGTGGAGTTGATAACGAGGACACTCGTCTGTACGCCATAATGGTTGGACCCGATACCGTCGAGTTCGCTACCTCCAGACGAACCGACGTCCTTCAGAATCACAAATACTTTGCCTGCGTTCACGTCGTCAATGTTGTAAATCGCCGAACTCGCCGCGTTCACATGGTCGATAACCCCAACCACTTTTGTGACTTGGTTTTGGATGTTCACAAAAGGAACGGTTGTGGTTCCGAAAAGTGCGACGCCGTCCAAGAGACGTTGATCGGCGTACCAATGCGCCTCTTCTTCGGTGATGTTCGGGTCCGAAAACCCCACCACGGTGTAGTGCATAAGGTTACCACTTGTGGCAAAGTCGCTCGAGATGTTCGCGGTCAGTGTGTTGTCCGGGTCGTTGTCGGTAAAGGCGATTACCTGATTCAGATGAAGGTCCTCCATATACACTATCGAGTACCCGTTGTGACGCCCGGCGGATTCTACCGAAACTAGTCCTAAATCGTTCTCCGCGGCGACGTACACGGTGTAGTCTACGAACGCGTGGGGAATCGTACCTACCGTGGTGGGGTCGATAGTATTAAACACATTGGTCATTGTTCCAGAGACGGGAATCGTATTATTGTTCACGTGGGCGGGTACGTGCGGTCCGATATGCGTCCACGACTCCTTGTAGGACTCGAAGAAAGACTTGACATCCTCGATTAAAAGATCGTCATCTTGCACGGCGAATCCATAAACGTTCGCCCCGTATGCGTCCGATACGTTCGAACTCACATTAAGTTGAAATCCCATTTTATAGTATATTTATAGTATTATAAATAAATAACATATGTCCGAGGTTACCAATCATCACAGGATCCGCGTAAGTGCTACCCTGCGCGACAACTCCGGGGAGGGTACCGCATACGCCTTTGCGCTAGACCAAAACCCGTCCATTGCGGACATCACACAGAAAATCAAACAAACCAGACTCAACAAGAATAGCATGACCATACTAGGGTCGTTTACAACAACAGCTACCCCGCTTACCGCGGACGTGACGACTGTTGTTAGCTGGGACTCTTTGTCAACCGACCGCCTTACCGTCGCCACCACGTCCGGTCTTGTCAGTTACAACAACACCAACCCCGACGCGATCGTCGGTCTGTATCATGTGTTCATTTACGCGGTGGACCCGTACAAAAACACCACCGTCATGGCACACCCTCAGAATCCTATCCCCATGACCACCGAAACCATCGAGATTACCCAAGCGTTGGATTTTTTGTCTGTCGGAACCACCAATTACGCGGAACATCACAGCAACGTATCTGACGCGACCGTTGAACTCACAAGTCCGCTTTTCGACTTTTACAGCGGCCGAACGGACAAGCTTTACGCGAATATCTCCGTCGATCCGAAAGACTCCGTGGTGAACGATGTGTCCGTAGTGGCGTTTTTCTCCCCACAAACTGTGTTGTCGGACATTCCGGCTTTCACCCAAAAGACTAACATTTACAACAACAGTACAGCCCCCATTTTCGGCACTGTGAAAATCGAATTTACCGAAGTGCCCCTTGACAACTTCTTCGCGGACACGACCGACAACACCACCGGGACTTCTTTTATTGACCATTTCACTGACAAAGGGTACGGTCAGACGTTTTACGTGTACGTCGTGATGCGCGATGTCGGTTTCGACAAATGGATCGTGAAAGAGTATGCCGTGTCTGTGGGCGAAGTACCCGTTCTGACGGATTCCACCGCGGAAATTGTTGTTACCGTTTAATTTAATTTAATTAAAATCTGGCATAAAAAGTATAAAAAAAAATCTTATGGTATATCCCCGAGTGAAACACGTTTCATTCGAATCCGGTATTGGATTACAGGTCAGTGTGACCGCTTACAGCAGTTTAGGGAACGTGACCGAATTGTACGTCGGCGCTTTCGCGCCCAACCTTCTAGGCAGTGAACCCCCCAACGCCGCGGCGTTTCAAGCTTTTGTTACTGCCAATCCAGCATACTTTACAAACGTATTGAGTACGGACGTGCCTAGATACGACCAGAGCGTGATACCGGTTGTGAGCCTTTCGCACCGATTTGTTAGCAACGGTCGGGGCACATTGGAGACCGATGTTATCGGCACGCTGGAGACTATTACCGCGACCGACCAGTGCGCCGTGTGCGTGTTAGCTGTGGACGACTCCGGCGCAATTTCTTTAGACTTGGCCGCGGTGTTCGAAGCGCCCACGGTGGTCAGGAGTTCGTACGCCCCGTTGGACATGGTTTACATTCAACCGGGGACCGTTTCCGGCGTCATCGTCGGCCAAAGCGCCGGTGTCAACACTATTGAGGCGACCTTTGATTACAATTCCAGACCCAAGTTTGTTTACGCCTTTGCGACCGACTTCCTTTTAGAAAAAAACCCACTGACGATTCTAAGTGACGCTAATTTAACAAACGCGGTAGCATCCTTGGATTTATCAGCGGCTGCTACTAGTGGGACCCACTATACTATTACTGTGACCAGCTTGATTAACAGCACCACTAAAGAGATCAAACCAATCCCGGGTACGACCGGTTACGTGTACGTGATCGGGTCCATGTCCAACCGGGTGACCGCGAGCACAACCGCCGTATGGGGTCGTTACGATTACCAGTACGCCCAATTGTCCCCCATGCCCCGTCTGGTCGACGGTTCGGTGACGAACGTGACTCAAAACACCGAAACGAACGAATGGACCTTGGACGCGCAAGTGCGGTACCTCGTAGGCAAAAAACAGTCGTTGTACGGTTCGACCCAAGGGTTGAGCGTGTACGGCGTGTTCGACACTGACGCCGTTTCCTTCAAGCGCGCCGGTCTGGGTGGCGTTTCATGGGTGTCCACTGTCAAAACGCCCGAGTGGGTCACCGGCGACTACAAGATCCACGGCCCGGGGACCGCGGTGGCGCTTTCGGAAGCCGGCCAAGGGTCCAAGTTCGCCACGCTCAAAGGCGCGGGTCTGACCAACGTAATCAAATACTCAAGCGACTGGACTTTTGCGTACTGGGTCAAGCACGTCGGCGTATCGATCGGGTCCAACGAAAGCCCCAACTTCGGCGGTTTGAGCGCGAGCAAAGCCGATCAAGTGTACGTCCGAGTTCAGCGCCAGGACGCGACGCGGTTCAAGATCTTTGCCCCAAACCTTGGGACTAGCGTTTCCCACACGCTTGCGTCCGGAAGCACCACGAACCTGTGGAACCACGTCGCGGTCACATGGACCGCTGCGACCAAGACCCTGAAGTACCTAGTGAACGGCGTCTCGGTGATCACGCACATCGTCCCGGTGGACCGCACCACATTCGGTTCGGAGTTTTCGCTCGCCATTGCGGAGGCCATTACCAATACCAAAACGGGCGTGTACTTTGACGACCTCCGGATTTACAACCGCGTGCTGACTACACACGAATTTTATGCGTTAAATGACGTGAAAAACCACTTCCACACGTTCGGGACTGTCCTTCCGGTCGAATCGAGGGACGCTCTGGTGACCGCCATGAAGGCTGCGAGTGTAACCGAGACCGATACCCATGCGACGGGGTACAGCGTAGACACGATGTTTACTGCGCAGCCGATGAAGTACGTCCTCGACAAAACCGGCGCCAAGTTCCCCGCGATTACCGTCAATTACGGCCACGCTCACACGATCGCGTCCGGGGCGACCCAAAAGCCCGAGCGGTTTGACGCCGACAAGATCGATGTCGTTTCGGTGTTGAAGCTAGCAAACAACGAGGAAACGTATCGACTGATCGATACATCAGAATTCAATTTCACGACAAATAAAAGAATACAACATTGTAAACCAGCAACTGAAAGTTGGAATCATTACGGTCGAAGTACCGATTCACGTGGTATGGGAATTGTTGGGGACGCATCTGTATTAGCGATTTCTAAATATTCGACGATTGGAAGTTACGGAAGTTTCACAGGTCCAGGGTACTCGATTATGAAAGCAACAAATTCTGATTTTACAAACCCGTCTTTGACGGACATGAATTTGCAAATTGTAAATCAGTATAATGAAACCGCTATATCTGCAGGAAATGGCTCGTCGTATGGTACAACGAATAGCAAGTTTTTGTTTATCGCTGGTTTCACAAAGGGATTAATCATTCATAAAGCGTCTGACAACTGGGTTAACCAACATGTTTTAGTCGGCACAAGTAGTGCAACTATTTCAACGAATAAAATATTATTTATAGATGCGTCGTACGATGGTGATTTTATTGTAAGTTCGGAATTCAACACCACGAATCGTTTAAGCGTCATCAAGCGAAATCACATGAACTCAAACTGGAATAATTTAAGTGGATATACCGTTGTTAACCTAGTCGTACCGTTGAATACCAACAGTCAGACTGATTTGGGAGAATATAGATTGACAATGACAGATAATGGAAAATACGTGGCTACTACAGTAGCCAATGTAGACAATACGACATTTTTTAATATTTGGATATACACTCGTTTAAGCGACTATACTAATGATAATCAAGAATGGAGTACATACTTGGAAGTCGATATACTTGATATTTTAGTAAGAGATGGGTTTTCATTAAGCGAAATTTCAGGATGGGATAACGTTAAAGACATCTCTTTTAGCAAGGACGGTCTTTATTTATATATAAGTGGTTATAGTCATCCTAGCGGAGGTAATGCAATTGGTAAAATAATCATATTAAAGTCCATTACGAAACAATGGACGACTGTTAACGATTTTGTTACGATACAAATTTTAGATGCAACTCGAGACATCGGTTCCGAGTACACAAGTGGTGGTAGTCAACAAAAACCGTTCACTGGCGTTTCTTCTACATGGGACGGTGCATACATGGCCACTTTATGCGGACACACTAAACGGATCGGGTATATTTTTAAACTAAATAATGACAAATACGAATATTTTACGTCGTATACTATGCCCAACGGAGCTTTTAAGGAAGATACAGCAAAAAATGTGTTTGCGCAAAATGCACCGGTTTTATTACAACATCACACTGGTGGATACGGAACCACCTCATATGCCGGATTACTTTTTATGAAGGATATTTCATTAAATTACCCATATGTTAAAACATTATATTCAATTCCAAACGCCGCCCCCCACGTAACCATCCCGAACAGTTACTGGTCGCGCTTTTACAAAAAAGCGTTAACCGACGGTGCCGTCTTTTCCAGCGTGACGAATATCGACTCGATTTACTCCCCGATCGCATTCACTGCGGATGTGGACATTACGAACGTCAAGGATTTTTTCACGGCAAACCGTACCGTTTTATCAAATATCGACGCCGAACGGTTCGTTGTCAAGCAACTCGACGAAACCGTTTTGACTCACGCGTACGCGAATATTGAAGATCCCACGGAGACCGTGGCGATTACCGAAGACGGAGAGTACCAGATCGTGATGATTGCGAACGACGTTAACGGAAACGTGGGCGCAGGTACCTTTTTAAAAACGGTTTCGGTTTTAACCGACATACGGGAGTATCCGCCCGTTAACATAACTTTGACCAATAGTGGTAAAAGAACCATTGAAAATTATATCGTTTATTCAGGGGTGATATCCAGTGGTACTTATATGGACGGCGAATACAAATCATGGGCTAGCTCGGAACTCAACACAAACGATTGGAGTATCAGGAATATTTTAAACACCGACGGTTATCCTGGATGGCACAGTGCGGCGTTCAACAGTGGTCCGGTTATATTTGGGGTTGAGTTACCATCACCGATCGTGCTATCATATTATAAATTACAAAACCCAAACGTGAGTTATGGATTCCGGAGTTTTTTTATGGAAGGGTCAAATGACGGAATCGTTTGGGACGAATTAGATTACCATGATAATTATACATCATGGGTTGCAAACGCTTACCATAAATTCGTAATACAAAATCCAGAACAAAAAGCGTATAGCTCATTCAGATGGCGTGTATTGTCACATAACGGTGGGAATCATTTACAAATTTACGATCTCAAACTATTTGGTTATCAAGAAACACTGGCCGAATTTCGTAGTTTCGTTCCATTGTCTCCCATTAACGCGACAATCAATTCCGCAAATTTTAACACCCGAAATAAAACGCTACAAATCGCGGGTAAAGTTACCAATGGATCTAACCCAACCGTTTTTAAGGCGTTCGCCACCACACAACAAGACCTGACCCCAGACCAAGTACGGACCATTATTAACGACCCCGCAAACGCCGACACAGTGTACGATTTTTCAAAGGGTGTTGTCGAGGTCCCCAAAGTTATGGACGTTACTGGTAATGTATTTTATGATAGTTCCGCGGTGAATTACGCGAACGTATACTTGTACGGTACCGACAATATTGACTTTAAAAAGGACGTGTTAACTACCGTGATAGTTGACGAAACCGTGGATGGGTTAGTATACGAATCTATGAATCAAATTCCACTAGCGGAAGCGCCTTTAAGCAGTGGAGTTTACGGTAATCATTATATGATACCAAGACAACTCAACGACCCCCTTACGGTGATGGAAGTGGGTTCATTCATGGCAAACGATTCTACAAGCTGGTTATACACAACACCGAACGCGCAACCCCTCATGTTTGACTTGTCAAATAAATACACACAGATTTCGTTTTATGTGGGTGTTGGTAAACACGAGACACTGAACGGTATAGAACCCCCAATAAGCAGTAACGGGTTTCATATTACCATCCAATTATCGAATGATGATAAAGCAACATGGACGTACATGCAGGGCACGCTCAATGACAATGGGTCCTTGATTGACATTAACAACCGTTTGATCTCCCCTGCAAGCACCATGTTTTTACGCGTGAACCAATTTGATCTTACCGGAATGACACATATGAAAATTTCTACTGGTTCAAACGGGAATACTAGGGACGATCATATATTCTTTGTGAACACGAAGGTTATTGTTACGAAAGTCCCAGACTTATCCCCCCATGTGACAATCTTGAACAGTAGTTTGTCTCGTTTTAACAAACAAATAAACGTCAATGGTACGGCCTTTTCCAGTGTGGCGAATATTGAAGCGGTGTATGCCCCAATGGCGTTCACCGCGGACGTTGACCTTGCGAACATCAAGGATTTTTTCACGACAAACGGTACCGTGTTATCAAACAGTTCTGCCGAGCGTTATGCTATCAAGCAATTCGATCAAGATACCGTTTTGACCCACGCGTACGCGAATATTGAAGACCCTACAGATACCGTAGCGATTACCGAAAATATGGACTGCCAAATCGTGATGGCTGCGAAAGATGTAACTGGAAACATTGGAATCGGATCATTTTTCAAAGTGGTCACAGTCCCATCTGATGTACGAGAATACCCACCGATTGATATAACCATGACTACTGGTGCGTCCGTCCCTGGGTATATCGCTTATTCGGTAATGTTGTCAGCTGGTACGTACATGGACGGAGAATACAAGACATGGGCCAGTTCGGAACATGACAACGCAAGTTATAGTATAAAGAATCTATTTGGAACAGGTGTTTGGTATTCTAGGCACCCTCCCTCTATGCCACTTGTATTCGGGATAGAGTTACCAGCACCAATCGTTTTAGTCAAATATAAATTAAAAACGGACCATTCAACTCACGGAATCAAACGTTTTTTTGTGGAGGGGTCAAATGATGGACTGGTTTGGGACGAACTGGATTATTATGACAATTACACGTCCTGGGTTTCAAACGGGTACCATACATTTGATATTACAAATCCAAACGATAACCAAGCTTACAAAGCATTTCGATGGCGCGTGTTATTATCTATTGGTGGTTCTTGGGTGACTATGAAAAACTGTAAGTTAATTGGTTATCAAGAATCACTTACGGAGGTTCGTAGTTTTGTTCCCTTGTCTTCTTTGAATACGACGATAAATTCCGCAAACTTCAACACTAACGATAAAACACTACAAGTCGCGGGTGAAGTTGTGGCGTCAACTACCAGCAATGTATCTTCTTTTAAAGTATTTGCGACCATGCAACAAGAACTTACCAATGACCAAGTACGCACTTTAATTAACGACCCGGTGAACGCCGACGCGGTGTACGACTTTACCGCGGGTGGTGTGACAATCCCCAAAGTTCTAGGGTTTGCAGGTGATGCGTTTTATGACAGTAATTCGATAAATTATGCGAACGTGTACTTGTATGGTACAGACGGTATTGATATTAACAACGACGATTTGAGTAGCATTGTAGTTGATGAAACCGTTGGTGGGTTTAAGTACGAATCTATGAATCAGCTTCCATTAACAGAACAACCAGTAAGTAGTGGATGGTACGGTTCTCATTACATGATACCAAAACAACTTACCGACCCACTTCGTATAGCCGCTGTAGGCTCTTTTGGAACAAACGATTCCACTTCATGGTTATACACGAGTCCTAATACAAAACCGCTCGTGTTTGATTTGTCAAACAAATATTCACAAATCTCATTTTACGTGGGTATTGGTAAACCTACTGCATCGGATGGTATCGAATTATACGTGAGCAGTAATGGGTTTATTATAACCATCCAAGTATCTGATGATAAT
>Ga0222647_1000905_pt1 | contig 10279 bp, 6 predicted proteins | sample AntAcemetagen333_FD_179864 | JGI IMG/M metagenome (GOLD analysis project Ga0222647, IMG submission 179864) | Saline water microbial communities from Ace Lake, Antarctica - #333 | ecosystem: Environmental > Aquatic > Non-marine Saline and Alkaline > Saline | place: Antarctica: Ace Lake | collected...
ACTATTTGAAAATGAACCAATAAAAAGAATGTAAATTTGGGAGTAAGGATAGTTATGAGCCCGACGAGCTACCTACTGCTCTATCCCGCGATATAATTTCAAAAATAATGACTTAGCTTTTAACTTTCGAAGCATAAATTCGATTCTTTATTTCCGAGTGCAAATATACATTTTTAATAAACAACCAACCAAACTTTTTTTTATATTTTTTTAATCATTTTTTAATCATCTAAATTCTAATCAACTATAAAATCTATTTATCTTTGTAGCATGACACATAAAGCTGGTTTTGTAAATATCATAGGAAATCCTAACGTAGGTAAATCAACATTAATGAATGCTTTGGTAGGTGAAAAACTATCTATCATTACGCCCAAAGCACAAACTACAAGACATCGTATTTTAGGAATTGTCAATGAAGAAGAGTATCAAATTGTTTTTTCTGATACTCCGGGAATCATTCAACCTGCCTATGAACTTCAAGCATCAATGATGGATTTTGTAAAATCTGCTCTAGATGATGCTGATATTTTAATTTATATGGTAGAAGTTGGCGAAAAAGAATTAAAAAACGAAGCTTTCTTTAAAAAGATTATTCATAGTGAAATACCTGTTATTTTATTATTAAATAAGATTGATAAATCTTCTCAGGGTGAAGTTGAAGAAAAAGTTGAATATTGGAAAATTAAAGTTCCTAATGCAGACGTTTTTGTGATTTCTGCTTTGGAAAAATTCAATATTACTGCTGTTTTTGAGAAAATTAAAGAGCTTTTGCCCGAAGGCCCTGCTTTTTATCCTAAAGATCAATTAACTGACAAACCTGAACGTTTTTTTGTTAATGAAAAGATTAGAGAAAAAATCTTAATGCATTACAAAAAAGAGATTCCGTATTCTGTAGAAGTAGAAACCGAAAGTTTTATTGAAGAAGAAACTATCGTTAGAATAAGATCAATTATAATGGTTGAAAGAGAAACTCAAAAAGGTATTATTATAGGTCATAAAGGTTCTGCCTTAAAAAGAGTTGGTGCAGAAGCTAGAAAAGATTTAGAACAGTTTTTTGAAAAAAAAGTGTTTATTGAGTTGTATGTAAAAGTTAATAAAAACTGGAGAAGTGATAAAAGTCAGTTAAAACGTTTTGGATATAATTAGGATGAAGTATTTATTACTGTAAAAACTAAAAAAGAGGAAAGTTTAAAAACTTTCCTCTTTTTATTTTAATACCTTTTTATTTTATTTGAACACTATTTTTGAAGTTCCAAAGTTTACTTCTTTACTTACAACTCTTAAAAACAATACGCCTGGTTTCACATTCACGTTAAAGTCTACTTCGTTCTTACCTGTGGCAAGCTCTTTTACTGCGCTGTAAATAACCTTTCCTGTAACATCAAACAATAAAATAGTAGCGCTTGTCTTTACAGTACTATACACCATTGTTTTTACATAACCATTCGATGGATTTGGATACACTAAAAATTTGTTTTCAATAGTAACATCATCTCCCTGGTCTATAGTTTCAGTTTTAGGAATAACAACCGATACCGTTACTGTTGCCCATGAAGCATCTCCACTTGCATCTGTAATTATATAAATAAAAGAATCTACACCATCAAAAGCTGTTGGTGGGGTATATAAAATGTTCCCATTATCTACACTTATTTTTCCTCCTTTTGTGCTTTCTGTAGAAGATTTACCGTTTCTAAGTCGTAAAGCATGGGTTGCATTCTCTCCTTCTGCTCCGTAATCATCATTCAACGTTACATTAAGAATATTATCAACACTATTTATAGCTACTGTTTCATCATCATTATTGGCCGTAGGCTCCGTATTTTCCGGGGTTACAACTGTAAGGATTACTTCTGCCGTTGCTATATCGCCATTTGCATCTGTAATAATATAACTAAAACTATCCGTGCCTATAAATCCGCCTGTTGGTGTATAGCTTACCCTATCATCTGATACATTTGGCGTTGCGCCTGCATTTATTGAAATTGCAAATCCTGCCGCACTTGTAGTTACACCATTTAAACCTAAAGATCCTGCGCCGTCTGTTCCAAAATTATCATTGGCCAATACGTTTAACAACGTTTCGGTATCTAAAATAACAGCAATTGCATCATTTTCTGCAATCGGAACATCTGTTACTTGTTCTAAAACAGTAATCGTTGCTGTTGCTGTTGAAGCTTCTCCACTTAAATCTGTAATCGTATACTTAAAAGTATCTACGCCGCTAAAGTCTTTTGGGGCTGAGTATAAAATCACATCATCCATTGTGTCTAAAGTGTTCTTTCTTTCTACTCGAATTTCTCCTCCATTTGCACTTGCGTTTGAACTTGTACCATTTACCATTGTTAATCCTTTATCAATGGCGCCATCGCTTCCAAAATCGTCATTGGCTAAAACATCAATCTCATTGTCCTTGCTGTTGTAAACCAACGGTGCTGTAACATCGTCATCTACGGCTGTTGGTGTGCCATTTACTGGCGCTACTAAATTTATAGTTATGGTTACACTACCGTTTGTATACTCAACACCATCTACTTCTAAATAATAAGCAAAAGTATCTGTTCCTATAAAGCCTGTTGGTGGGGTGTATAATATCTTATCATCTGTAGCATCTGCTGGGGTACCGTTATCAAATAAATTAATAACGCCTCCTTCTGTAGTTGGGGCTGTTAAATGAAATGGACTCATAATTAACATACGTCCAAATCCATTTTCGCCTAGGTTATCGTTGGCTACTACATCTATTAAATTATCAACACTATTTTGATCAACTGATACAAAATCTGCTACCGGTCCTGGAATTATAACCTCCCCGGCAACCGTTAGTGTTACACTTCCTGTAGAGGCGTCTCCACTTGCATCTGTAATTACATATTGAAAAGTATCGGCTCCTATAAAATCTTTTGGTGCTGAATAAAGAATAACATCATCTGCTAATGTGATAACTCCTTTGTTTGCACTGATACTTGATCTACGTCCTTTTAATAGTCTTAAAGAATGCGTAGCATTTGGCCCGTCTGTTCCAAAATTATCATTTGATAAAACAGCAATACTGTTTTCGATGCTATTGTACACAAGAGCTTCGATAAGTACATCATCAACCGCTATTGGCTTACCATTTACTGGTTTGGCAGAACGAACTGTAAGTTTTACAGTTGCTGTTGCTATATCGCCATTTGCATCTATAAGCGTATACGTAAAACTATCTGTTCCTGTAAAGCCCCCTGTTGGTGCATATTTTACAGTGTCATCTGATACCGCTATGGTTGCTCCTGGATCTATAGAAAGTACAAATCCTGCGGTACTTATTGTGATTCCGCTTAAGCTTAATGAGCCTGCACCGTCTGTTCCAAAATTATCATTTGCTAATACATCTAGCAAAGTCTCTGTATCTGAAATAACTGGAAAAGCATCTTTTACCGCCGTTGGAATGTCTGTTCTTTGGTCTGAAACAGTAACCGTGGCAATAGCTGTTGATGCATGTCCTGTGGCATCTGTAATTGTATATTTAAAAGTATCTACCCCGCTAAAGTCTTCTGGGGATGAGTATAAAATAACATCATCCATCGTGTCTAAAGTGTTGTTTCTTTCTACTCGAATTGCGCCACCATTTGAACTTGCATTTGAACTTGTTCCATTAACCATTGTTAATCCTTTGTCAATTGCACCATCAAAACCAAAACTATCATTTGCTAAAACATTAACCAAATTGTCTTTACTGTTATATGCAATTGGAGAGGAAATAGCATCGTCTACAGCTGTTGGTCTATTTGATAATACCAATACTGTTCGTTGTAACTCTTGCGCTACGTTTGTGTTTGCATCTGTTACATTGTAAGTAACTATATAACTAGACGGTATAGCTGTGTCTACATTTGTTGCATCTATTACTATAGCAGCTGTTACATCGCCATCTAAATTGTCTTCTGCCTGTGCTCCTGACTCTAAATATAATTTGCCTATTTCTACAATTTGTGGTGTCTCTCCTAATAAAGTAAGTACAGGTAAAGTAGTATCTATAACCTCAACCGTTCTTGTAACCTCGTCTGCAACATTTAAATTTGAATCCGTTACATTATATCTTACTGAATAGATTCCTAAAACTGATGTATCAACATCTGAAATCACTGCTATATTGCTTGTTAAAACTCCATTGTTATCATAAGTATCAGTCGCTGTTGCTCCTAAATCTAAATACAAACTTCCTGCTTGGATAACCTGGGGAGTCTCTCCTGTTATTGTAATTATAGGTAAAGTAGTGTCAACAACTTCAACCGTTCTTGTTACCTCGTCTGCAACATTTAAATTTGCATCCGTTACATTATATCTTACTGAATAGATTCCTAAAACTGATGTATCAACATCTGAAATCACTGCTATATTGCTTGTTAAAACTCCATTGTCATCATAAGTATCAGTCGCTGTTGCTCCTAAATCTAAATACAAACTTCCTGCTTGGATAACCTGGGGAGTCTCTCCTGTTATTGTAATTATAGGTAAAGTAGTATCAACAACTTTAACCGTTCTTGTTACCTCGTCTGCCGGGTTTCCTGCGGCATCCATAACATTATATTTTACCGTATAATTGCCAACAACTGATGTATCAACATCTGAAACCGTTATGATATTGCTTGTTAAAACTCCATTGTCATCATAAGTATCAGTTGCCGTTGCTCCTAAATCTAGATATGCATCTCCTACTTCAATAGTTACTGTTGTAACTCCTGATAATGTAATTACTGGTTTTGTAGTATCTCCTCCTCCTGGTGAACCAGTGGACATTGCTTGAATTTCTTGTTGAGTTCTAACTACATTTGAAAGTCTTAATTCATCAATTAAACCATTCATATTGTTACATTTACATCCATTAGGATCTTGGCGACCTATATTTAATGGTCCATCATTAAAATTAAGTCTTGGCATTCCTGTAAAAGTAGAAACGTTTTCACCATTTATAAAAAACTTAAGTGTTCCTTGGTTGCTAGAATTCCAAGACCATGTCATTGCAACATGAGTCCATGTATTAAATGGTATTGCTCCTGTCGTTGGAGTAAACCTCCACCCAGTTGCGCTGTTATAAAAGCCTAAATCTTTATTATATGCTCTTGATTGAAAAAGGAAATTGTAATTTGCTCTATCTACAATGGTTTCATTACTATTTGGCGATTGATAAATCCAAGCTTCAATAGTCATGGCATCGCGCATAGAATTAATTGCAGCATTATCTGGAACATTTACATATCCACCTGTAAAATTTAAAGCATTTCCTGCACCAGAAAAGGCCGATGAAGAAGCAAATGACACATTACCAACAAAAGAACCATTAAGTCCCTTTCCAGAAATATCACTAACTGTTGTTCCTCCTACTTCATTCATCTTCCATAAAGCAACAGTATTTGCATCCACTTGTGCAAAAGAACTAAAAGAAGATAATGTAATGAAAAGCAAACTAAAAACCAATGTTTTAGATACTCTTTGAATTAAATTTAAGGTAATTTTTTTATACATAGTTTGGTTTTTTTATACGTTAAGTATAATCTAAAAAATAGATATCTAGGAGGACGATAAACTTAATGATAAGAAAATCAAAAATAGTACTCATTAATGAGGTGATAACCTCTCACTAATGAGTATTTAAAGAAATATTCTTGCTATTTATTGTGTAAAATTAAATTAAGCCGCTTTTAATAGCGAAACTTATAAGCTGTGCAGTGTTTTGGCAGTTTGATTTATCTAGAATAGATCTTCTATGAGTATCAACGGTATGTTTGCTAATAAATAACTTATCTCCAATATCTTGGCTACTTAACCCAAAAGACATTTCTCTTATAATTTCGATTTCTCTAACATTTAAGTTTATCTTAAAACTAGATTTAAAGCGCTGTAGTGAGTTTTTTAACTCATCTATAGAAATAGGTTTTAATAAATAATCAAATACCGAAACTTTTAAAGCTTTTATTGCATAATGAGAATGTGATGAAACTAATATTATTTTTACTTCTTTACTGTGTTTATTAATTTCGTTTGCCAACTCTAGACCAGAAAGTCCTGGTGTTTCTATTTGAACAAACGCTATATCAATTTCGTTTTTTAATAGATAATCAAGCCCGATAGTAGCATCATCAAAAATCTCTATAATTTCTATGTCAATAAATTTTCCTAAAAGAATTTTAAGCCCTGATAAAGAGTTTTCTTCTGAGTCGATTAAAACTGCTTTAATTTTATCCATATGATAAATTTAGTAATTCGTGTTATTTTTTTAAAAAGATCTAATTGCTCTTACATTATTTGCGAAACTTTTAAAAATAATTGATTCTTGTCCATTAGATAAATCAAGAACCCATGCGTCACTATCTGAATTTTCTGTTGAACTCCAGTAAACATCATTTACAAAACTTTCTCCTTCATTAGCTGTAGCTGTGGCATTTATTATTTCTTTATTTTCATACATTAAGTATAATTCTAACTTACTAGGCAAATACCAATCTCCATAAGTAGTATTGTTTTCTGTAATTTCTAATTCATTACAAAGTCTTGCTGCATAAAGATCTCCATCATCACCCAAAATAACATGTGTAGAAATTATGATTGAATTATTTTCTTGACCAGCATAGAGACCATTCCCTTTTGCTTGTGTCCTACCAAAGGTGCCAGCATACCATTTTATAGAACTACTTTGATTTGTTTTTGAACAAACTAAACCATGTTGGCCCGTTTCATCAACCCAAAAAACAACGCCGCCATATAAAAAATCACCTACTTTGTAATTTGGCACGTTATCCGCAGCTTTTGCATGCAATGCATAAGGCACGCTTAATAATTGGCTAGTTCCTGAAATTGTATAATTTGTACCTCCTAACGGATCTGTTTCCGTTTTTATAAAATATTGATCAGCCCCCCATTCTATTGTCGTAAAATCTCCAGTAGCTTTATCTCCATCTCCAATCTCTATAGTTACTAATCCATTAACGTTTGTAGTTTTTGAATGAGATTCTACATAAATTGCAGTTCCTGATGCCGTATTTTTTAAAATACTTATTTGAATTCCTACTACTTCATTACTTACTAAATTACCATCCGCATTTCTTACAATTGCTTGATAACTCATTTTTTCTGGGGCTTGCGCCAAAATTAGTGAAGGTATTACGAGTGCTAAAAATAAAATTATCTTTTTCATAGTTAGTTTTTTATAATTTTAAATACTTTTAGTTGTTTGCTATTCTGATTAACTTTTAAAAAATACACGCCAGTTGCAAAATATTGCATTGCAATCGTTGTATTCTCTTTGTTTACCTCACCTTTTTTAACTAAGCGCCCATTAACATCAAAAATTGTGTAAAATAAATCTGTTAAATTGTGGTCTGATAAAGCCAAAACAATTTTATCTTTAGTAGGGTTTGGGTAGGTAATCGCTTTTAATGTTAAACTTTTAAAATCTGGATTAACGAGCGTAAATAGTTCAATACTTTGTTGAACGCCTTGCGAAACCGAACCATTATTACCCGTGTTTATTAGCGTAACCAGCTGACCAAATGTATAACTAACCGTCCCTGAACCAGATGCATTACCTCCAGAAGTCGTAATAGATTTTTGGGAATAAAATAGAAGGGTCGTTAATAAAAAAAAAATGGTAAGTACTAATGTTCTCATAATTAATATCTATCTACTAAAAAACACAACTGATATACGCTTTTAAAAAAAGACAATATCTAGGCTGACGCGTTTGTAGTTTATTTTAGCTAAATTAGGTGGGGGATAATGCAATAATAATCAAAAAAAAAAAGCTAGGTGCTTAAAAAGTGGGTTATTTTTCTAATCCGTTACAGATATATTTACTGAAAATAGTAAAAGTTTCATATTTAATGGATGAATTCTATTCTTGACAATTTACTAAAAAGACAAAATTATTTAAAAAAATAAAATATGAAAAGGCTAGTTTAAATTTACAAAAAAAACGCGATTATAAATAATTCTTATCACAAAAATTATGCAACTTTTCATTTAATATTTACTAGTTTATTATCTTATATACACTATCTAAAGATGATAATTAAAATTAACGATAAAATATAGTCATTATAAAAACACCCCTTTTCCCGTTGTCATTTTTGTACATAATGAAGCTACAAGGAAAAGGCCAAATAAAAAATGAATAAATATAACAGCCAACAAAATTTTAATTTTAAGTTAAATACTCTTTTGATAGATGCATTTGATTTTGCTTAAAAAATGCAATTTTGAAGATAAAAAAAGTTCTTCTTTTTTAAAAAAAGAGATTTCTCGAAAATATGTTCACACAATTTTCATCCAAATGTATTGTAAATAGGGACACTTAGTAAACCTCACTAATTCTTGTTTTAAGTTAAAAAGTGTTCTTATCGCCCATAAAAAGCTATTTTATAACTGTTTAAATTAACGATAATTTTTAATTTTGTAAATTGTATCTTTGCAAAAAATTTCAATTCAAATGAATAGTATTGTTGCCATTGTAGGAAGACCAAATGTAGGAAAGTCAACACTTTTTAATAGATTGGTTCAAAGAAGAGAAGCAATTGTAGATTCTGTTAGCGGAGTTACAAGAGACAGACATTATGGAAAATCTGATTGGAATGGAAAAGATTTTTCTGTTATTGATACAGGAGGATATTCTATTGGCTCTGATGATATTTTTGAAGAAGAAATTAGAAAACAAGTAAAACTGGCTATTGAAGAAGCAGATTTAATTGTTTTTGTAGTAAATGTAGAAGACGGTATTACACCAATGGATGCAGAAGTTGCTAAACTTTTACGCAAAGTAAAAAAACCAATTTTTACAGTAGTTAACAAAGTTGATAATGCAATGCGTGAACCAGATGCTGTAGAGTTTTACAATCTTGGTTTAGGAGAATATTTTACAATTGCCTCTATTAGCGGAAGTGGAACAGGAGATTTATTAGATGCTTTAGCTGCAGAAATGCCCGAACCTGAACCTATTGATTTAGAAGCACAAGAACTACCAAGATTTGCTGTTGTTGGGAGACCAAATGCAGGAAAATCTTCTTTTATCAATGCTTTAATTGGTGAAGAAAGAAATATTGTAACAGATATTGCTGGTACAACAAGAGATTCTATCGATACAAAATATAATCGTTTTGGTTTCGATTTTAATTTAGTCGATACGGCAGGAATCAGAAAAAAATCGAGAGTAAAAGAAGATTTAGAATTCTATTCTGTAATGCGTGCTGTTCGAACTATTGAATATTCTGATGTTATTATTTTAGTTGTAGACGCTACTCGTGGCTTTGAAGGACAGGATCAAAATATTTTTTGGTTGGCAGAAAAAAACAGAAAAGGAGTTGTTATCTTAATTAATAAATGGGATTTGGTTGAGAAAGAAACCAACACAATGCGTGATTTCGAAGCAATGGTTCGAAAACAAATACAACCTTTTACAGATGTGCCAATTATATTTACATCTGTACTAACAAAACAAAGAATATTTAAAGCTATTGAAACGGCTGTAGAAGTTTTTGAAAATAGAAAAACAAAAATTTCTACGAGCAAATTTAATGATACGATGTTAGAAATCGTAAAAACATATCCGCCACCAGCAACAAAAGGTAAATATGTAAAAATTAAATACTGTATGCAATTGCCTACACTAACACCACAATTTGCATTTTTCTGTAATTTACCACAATATGTAAGAGACCCTTACAGACGTTTTGTAGAAAATAAATTACGTGAAATTTACAACTTTTCTGGAGTACCAATTACTATTTATTTTAGACAGAAATAGATTTCGTTTGAAAGGATTTTGATTCAATTACGTCTACTAAATTAGTTAACGTAAATTTGCATCAACAATTAAATAGCATGAAAATCATAGTACCTAATTCAGTTTCAGAAAAAGAATTACCCCTACAATTAAATATTTCTTTTCAGAAAGTTTTTGTGTTGTTTAAAAAATACACGAACAAAGAGTTTGCGCACCATCCATACCATGGTGCAGCAAAGCAAATGGTGCGCATTTTTGAAAATTATCCTGAACTAATAAATGGGTTTTCTGATGTGTCTTTATTAAAAAAATACGAAAATCAAATAAATTTAGTATTAGACCCTTTGTTTCCAGAACCGCTACTTTTAAACGAAATAAAAGCAGCAAGTGTTCCTTTTTCTTTTACTTCTTTTAAGTTTACAGAACGTTTTGAAAATATTTTAAAAAATGCAGGTGAAGACTACGAGTTAAATGTTCGTAATTTTGAAGATGACGATTTGTACATTATGGCATGTACTT
>Ga0222647_1000906_pt1 | contig 10259 bp, 8 predicted proteins | sample AntAcemetagen333_FD_179864 | JGI IMG/M metagenome (GOLD analysis project Ga0222647, IMG submission 179864) | Saline water microbial communities from Ace Lake, Antarctica - #333 | ecosystem: Environmental > Aquatic > Non-marine Saline and Alkaline > Saline | place: Antarctica: Ace Lake | collected...
ATTACGATTTTAGATAACGACTTAAAGCGTTTGAGCACGAAAATTGACGAGGTAAAAGCGAGTATGATTGTGAAAACAAAATAGTTGATTGGTCGTACCGCTTGATTAGTTAATTTCAAAAATATTTTCTAAAAATCAGTTCCCTAAATTCATGTCCTCACATTGAGTGAAGACATGAATTTTTAATTTAAAATACTATGCTAAAAGAAATTATTTCAGTGACGTTAATTCTATTTTCAATCATTGACGTATTGGGAAATATTCCGATTTTCATTAGTTTGAAATCGAAAAATATTGAGATTAATCCACTAAAAGCGTCCTTAGCTTCAGGTGCGATTATGATTGCTTTTTTGTTTATTGGTGAACTGATTTTATCGCTATTTGGCGTTGATGTCGGTTCGTTTGCTCTTGCTGGTGCAATTGTTATTTTCATCATCGGCTTAGAAATGGTTTTGGGAATGGAAATTTTTAAGCATGAAAGTTTAGACACTAATTCTGGGTCTATTTTTCCAGTTGCCTTTCCGTTAGTTGCTGGTGCCGGGACATTGACCACGATTTTATCGCTTAAAGCAGAATATCAAGAAATAAGTATTATTGGCGGCATTGTCGTTAATTTGGTTATTCTTTTTATCGTGATTTATTTTTCAGATTGGCTTCAAAAAAACTTGGGCAGACAAGGTGCTTCCGTCTTGCGTAAAGTGTTCGGAATCATTCTTTTAGCGATTGCAATTAAGTTATTTAAGAATAATTTGTAATTAAAAAAATATAAAAAGCCTCATTCGAGATAATTTTGAATAAGGCTTTTTTTGGATTTGTGTGCGTGTTGTTCTATAAAATCAATCCTTTTAGAAACATTATCTCATTTTTGAGAAAATCTACCGGAATCACATTTTATAAACCAATATAACATTCCTCTAAATCAGCGTAATTTACGAAAGTAAAGTTATTCAAAATAAAAAAACTTACCCTTTCCCAACCATCATAAAATATAAATTTAGAAATACTTTTCGGTAAATAATCCTTAATTTTTATAAAATCAACCCCCTTTTTCGATTTACAAAATAACTATAAATTCCTTTTATTATCTTTGCTAATTGTTCGGTAATACCAGCAAAACTAAAAAAAATGTCAGCATTAGAACAAGTAATGGAAATCTTAGAACCGTTTAAGAAAACGGCTTATATTCCTCAAACGGAGGCGGTGAAATCGGAGTTTTCGGCAAAATCGAAATTTGGTGGTTTTCCGTATTTGCGAAATGCCGCAGATTGGCCTATTTGTCCGAATTGTAAGCAGCACAAGCAGTTGTTTTTGCAATTAAATATGGCAGAATTACCTGAAAATCAAGGTGATGGATTGGTGCAGTTATTTTATTGTACGACTCGAAAACCAGATTGTGAATCACATTTTGGAGCATATTTTCCGTTTACGGATGCGACAACTTGCCGAAAAATTGCTATCGAAGGGGAATCTGCTACGATTGAGCCGACTTTGGGTAAAATTTATGAAGAAAGACAAATTATGGGTTGGGAAGCGAAGGCTGATTATCCGCATTTTGAAGAATACGATTTATTAGGTATTAATTTCAATGACGAACAAATGAAAGCTATTGAAAATGCTAAAATTTCGTCATGTCAAAAAGATAAATTATTCGGTTATCCGTTTTGGGTGCAAGGTGTCGAATATCCAAATGATAGAAATACTGGCGAACAAATGACCTTACTTTTTCAATTGGATTCAGGTGATAATTTGCCGCATAATTTTGGTGATATGGGCATCGGACATTTGACGCAAAGTCGGAGTAATGAGGAAGAATTGGGTTTTGGTTGGGCTTGTTATTAATTGGTTATTAGTCAGTGGTTAAACGGTTTTCCTATAAAAAAATGACAAATATATTTATTAATATTTTGCTTCGCAAAATGTCTTTTTTGACAGGATAAACAGGATAAACAGGATTTTTGCAGAGCAAAAATCTAAATTTTATAGCTTTGCTATAAAATTATCCTGTTTATCCTGTCAAAAAACGTTTACGAAGTAAACATAAAATAGAATTCTGTCAATTCAACTTTTTATAGGAAGACCCTTTCAGTGGTTATTAGTTATTTTGTGGGCTGACTTTTATTTTGTTCTTTTTAAGATAAGTTTTCGATTTGTAAAAGTAGTTTGCTAAAAAAAATATTAATTGTTTTAATTGGTAAACTTAATTCACAAAATGACGATTGATAAATTAAAAAATAATTTTTGAAAATATTTCAAAAAAAAAAGATGATAAGAAAAGTAGATATAGCGATTTTACCGCATGAGTTGAATGATGAGGCGAAGGTTAGAATGGAGGCGATTCGTAAAACTGGATGGAAGGAAAGTGATGTGAAAGAAGTTCGGGTAATTCGGCGTTCCGTTGATGCTCGAAAACGACCTATTTTTCGATTGCAAGCGGAGGTTTATCAAAATGAGGTTTATACACCAGAAGCGGCAATTTTGGAAGGTTACAAATCGGTCGAAAAAGGTAAACGGGTGATTATTGTGGGTGCTGGGCCCGCCGGGTATTTTGCGGCTTTGCAGTTGATAGAACTCGGTTTGAAGCCGATTGTCTTGGATAGAGGAAAAGATGTACAGTTGCGCCGTCGAGATTTACGGTCGATTCAGCAGCTTGGCGAAGTGAATCCACATTCCAATTATTGCTTCGGTGAGGGCGGCGCTGGAACGTACTCTGACGGGAAATTATACACTCGTTCGCACAAACGTGGAAATATTCAAAAATCGTTGCAATTGTTGGTCGAACATGGTGCAAATACCGATATTATGATGGATGCACATCCGCATATCGGGTCTAATAAACTGCCAAAAATCGTGGCAAATATTCGGGCAACGATAGAAAAACATGGTGGCGAAGTGCATTTTGGTACGTTTGTGACGGATTTTATTGTTGATAATAATAAAATGACAGGGGTTGTTACCAATGAAAAAGAAGAATATTTGGGAGAAGCTGTTATTTTAGCAACTGGTCATTCGGCAAGGGATATTTTTTACTTATTAGATAAAAAAAATATAACAATTGAAGCGAAACCGTTTGCACTCGGCATTCGCATCGAACATCCGCAGCCGTTGATTGATAAAATTCAGTACGGACAAGAACATCGGGAGGTAAACTTACCAGCTTCGAGTTATGGTATCGTTTGTCAGGTTAAGGATAGAGGTGTTTTTTCATTTTGTATGTGTCCAGGCGGTTTGGTTGTTCCTGCTTCGACTGCTCCAGGGGAGTTGGTCGTGAATGGTATGTCGCTCTCTCGTAGGGATTCGCCGTTCGCAAACTCAGGTCTGGTAACGGCTGTGGAATTGGAAGACATTCCGGAATTTCATAAGTACGGTGTTTTTGCATCGATGGAATTTCAAAAATCGGTTGAGCAAACGATGTTTCAATCAGGCGATGGTTCGCAAAAATCACCTGCTCAACGCATGACGGATTTCGTCGATGGTCGCCTATCGAAGAGTTTGAATAGTACGTCTTATATTCCGGGTTTACATTCGCAAAAAATGAATGAATTGTTACCATCTTTCATTGCCGAGCGGTTGCAAGAAGGGATGAAAAATTTTGGTCAAAAACTCAAGGGTTATTATACCGAAAATGCCAATATTATTGGTATAGAAAGTAGAACGAGTTCACCAATTCGGATTCCGAGAAATAAGGAAACCTTTATGCACGAAGATGTTTCGGGACTTTTTCCTTGTGGCGAAGGTGCTGGTTACGCTGGTGGTATTTTGTCGGCTGCAATGGACGGGCAGAATGTGGCGAAAGCGATTGGACGGTTTTTGGAATGATAATTTTACGTAGTCTGCCTTATGGTTAGGATTATTAGGACGCTATTTTGCATTTTGCGGAATAGCGTTTTTTTTTTCAAAAAAAGCATAATTTAATGTTCTAATATTTCCAACATTTCCTCTAAAGACGCTTCCCAGTCTATTGTCATTTATCTTCAATTTTAAGATTATAAAAGACGATAAAAATACTCATTTATGATTATAATTTCAAAAAAGCTATTAAAATATAAACACAAAAAAGCCTTCGCCGTCATGGTCAATTTTCAAATTTAAAACCAAATCCCCTTCTTAACAAAATCCTAAAAACCTTAGACATACAAAAAATGGCAAAAAAACTGTTTAATTAGTGTGGAAAACAAAAGTAATTGAACTTTGGACAAAAAACTGCGTCCAAAGCACAAAATAAATAACTATGAAAAATACGCTTAAAGTAATTTTAATTTTATTAATCAGTAGTTCAAGTGTATTCGGACAGGATTATGTGACGAAAAAAACGGCTGACCCAGAAGCGTTACAACTGTACGCCAAAGCTCAAGAATCGGGTATGAAAGGCGAGAATAGAATGGCGATTGAAACTTACGAAAAAGCCTTAGAAATTGAACCGAATTTTATTGATGCTTATTTATACATTGCTGACGCTTATTACGCTTTAGAGGAATTTGAAACGTCTGAAATATGGTTTGAAAAAGTGATAAAAATCGACCCAACTTATGATACTCGAGTACTTTATGTGTTGGGTGCGTTGGAGTATCGAATGGATAAATATACGGAAGCTGCCGACCATTTTGAGTTCTTTTTGAAGCTGTCGCACAAGTCGCCGAGTTTGCTCAACAAAGCCCGTTCAATGATGGAAACCTCTCGTTTTGCAGCGGAAGCCGTCAAAAACCCGTTGCCTTTTGAGCCAAAAAATTTAGAGAATATTAATACGGAACTGCCCGAATATTTGCCTTGTTTTACGGCTGATGGTAATTATATGATTTACACTTCTCGCTACGGCGGGCAAGAGGATTTTTTCCAAAGTCAAAAGATTAATGGCGAATGGATAAAAGGGATTAATATAGGTGAACCAATTAATACGTTGGACAATGAAGGTGCGGAAACGATTTCGGCAGATGGACGATTTTTGGTTTATACGGTTTGTAATCGTCGGGAAGATTTTGGGGGTTGTGATTTGTATTTTTCAGAAATGAAAAATGGTGAATGGTCGATTCCTCAAAACATTGGACTGCCTGTAAATAGTACGGCTTGGGAATCTCAACCGTCGCTTTCGGCAGACGGTCGGACATTATATTTTGTATCGTCAAGAAATGGCGGAAGAGGGAAAAAAGACCTTTGGGTGACGTATAAAATGAAAAATGGAAGGTGGATGCAGCCTCGAAACTTAGGTGATGTAATCAATACTTCTGGCAATGAAAGCTCTCCGCACATTCACGCTGACGGGCAGACGCTTTATTTTAGTTCGGACGGACACGTTGGTATGGGAGAAGCTGACATGTTTATGACGACTCGACAAGCAGATGGAAGTTGGTCAAAACCTAAAAATTTGGGTTATCCAATTAATACTAAAGCGGCCGAAAATAGTTTGGTTGTGAGTTTGGACGGTTCGATTGGCTATTTTGCGTCTGACCGTGAAGATTCAAAAGGGGCGACGGATATTTATAGTTTTGAAATGCCTCAAAGTATTCGCCCAAAACCAGTGACATATTTGAAAGCACAAGTGACCGATGCGGCAACGGGTTTTGATTTGCAGGCGGAAGTGGAGCTGGTGCAATTGTCCACGGGTTTGGTTTATACGGAAGCGATAACGACGGAAAGTGGTGAATTTTTAATCTGTTTGCCTTCGGGCGATGATTACGCTTTGAACGTTTCCCGCAAGGGTTATTTGTTTTATTCTGAAAATTTTGCGTTGAAAGAAGCGACTTCTTTTGCTGCTCCTTTTGAGGCAAATGTGAAATTGCAACCGATTGACGTTGCGATTGCAAATACAAATGAAAATGAAACGAAAACGGTGATTTTGAAAAATGTATTTTTTGAATCAGGAGTTGCGGATTTGAAATCAATTTCAAAATCGGAATTGGATAGATTAGTGGTTTTATTAAATGAAAATCCAACGATGAAGATTCAAATTAATGGTCACACGGATAACGTTGGTAATCCTGAAACGAACCAAAATTTGTCCTTAAATCGGGCAACTTCGGTGATGAATTATGTAATTAAAAATGGTATCGAAGCGACTCGTTTGACGGCAAAAGGTTTTGGCGAAAGCCAGCCAATTGATACAAATGAAACTACGGAAGGACGGAAAAATAATCGTAGAACGGAGTTTTTGGTAAAGTAGCACCACTCTCCAGAGTGGTGTAAAATAAAAAAACCGAAACGTCTAAAAAAAATCGTTTCGGTTTTTTATTTTTTTTCAACACCACTCTGGAAAGTGGCGTTCCGTTATTTAAACCGAATCGCCTTCACTGGCGTAATTCTCGTCACCAAATACGACGGAATAATTAAGACAATAATATTAATAATCAATGTTCCGACATTCAACAAAACGACCGTCCACGCATCTAAAGAAACTGGTGCGACTTTCACATAATACGCTTCTTCCGAAAGGGTAATTATACCAAAATATTGTTGAATTAAGCATAAACCGATGCCGATAAGGTTTCCCCAAAACAAGCCTTTTCCTAAAATATAAGCCGAATAATACAAGAAAACCGACCGAACACTACCGTTATCGCCGCCCAAGGCTTTCAAAATTCCAATCATATTGGTTCGTTCCAAAATGATAATTAATAAAACGGTCGTCATATTAATAAAACAAACAATAATCATCAGGGCGATAATCACGGTTTCGTTGGTGTCTTGCAAATCTAACCAACCAAAAATCGTTGGGTAAACCTCTTTAATCGTGCTGGCGTAAACGTTTGTGGGGAGTTTGGTGTAATAAACGTCTGACCAAATCGGGTCTAAATCTTTAATATCGTCTAAAAAAACCTCGAAACCGCTGACCTCATTTTCTGACCAACCGTTGAGTTTTTGAATTTGACGAATATCGACAATTGCAAACTTTCTGTCGTACTCTTCCAAACCAGTTCGGTACAAACCGACGACCTCAAACTGTCGAATAATCTGTACCCGCTCCACAAAATTGACCAATAATTTATCGCCCAATTTCAATTTTAACCGTTGAGCCGTTTGCTCCGAAATGATAACTTTGTTGGACATCGTGGAATCTTCCCATGTCAGCGTATCACCTGCGATAAGGTATTTTTTCAAAAATTCCCAATCATAATCTTTACCAATTCCTTTCAGCACAATGCCTTCGAGTTGATCCCGAGTTTTGATCACCCCAGCTTTGTTCGCATAAATTTGAATGTGGCGAACACCGCCAATCGTTTCCTTCGTAACTCTATCGTCCAAACCCAAAAACCCATCGGGAACAGGGCGATTCAAAAACGTCCTTTGGTCGAAATAGGTCACTTTTGAAATCGTATCCAAAGATGGATAAAATGTCTGATCAATTTCTAACGGCAGGGCTTCAAAAGAATTATTCGAGCTTAAATGTTCGATGTGAATATGTCCCCAAAAGCCAAAAATCTTTTCGCTTATCACTTGCTTAAACCCGGAAACCAAGCCCGTCGTGACAATCATCACGGCAACCGACATCGCTACCGCAGCAATTGCAATACGAATGATGTTGGTAGAAAAGGTCTTTCTACCACTAAACGCAACTTTTTTAGCAATGTAAAATGGAAAGTTCAAATTTTTTAAATTAGGAATTTTTTTAATTAAGAATCAAAAATCAGGAATTAGGCGTCTTGTAAAAACATTCCTAATTACACATTTCTGATTCCTAATCATCCTTATAAGGACAATGTCGGCAACCGTTATCACAACAATAACCTCTTTTTTTTAGAAATTTTGCTGTAAAAACATAAAAGCCATTTTCGATGTAAAAATCTTTTTCTTCTTCTTCTTTCATAATAAAATGGACGCTTTGCTTGACGAAAGACGGACGTTCGTTTCTCGCTTGACGAAAGACGAAAAGACCGATAAACGAGAAATTCATCCTTCGTCTTTCCGATTTTTCGTCCTTCATCAAGCGAAGCGTCCGTCCTTCGTCTCTCGTTTAAATAGTTTCTGTTGGCATTTTTCTATCTACTTTTTTAATCATGCCTTGCAATACTTTGCCAGTTCCGCCGACTTCCACGAAGCTATCGACACCGTCCGAAATCATGTTCAACATCGTTTGCGTCCAACGCACGGGAGCAGTCAATTGAGCGATTAAATTCGCCTTGATGACTTCTGCATCGGTTGTTGGTTTGGCATCGACGTTTTGATAAATTGGACAATTTGGCGTTTTAAATTCGGTTGCTTCGATAGCTGCTTGCAACTCTTCCCGAGCAGGTTCCATCAAAGGCGAATGAAATGCACCGCCAACTGGCAAGACCACCGCACGTTTTGCACCAGCTGTTTTCAAGGCTTCACAGGCTTGATTAATCCCTTCAATCGAACCCGAAATCACCAACTGACCAGGGCAATTATAATTCGCAGGAACGACAATTTCGTCAATTTCTGCACAGATTTTTTCTACGACTTCATCGGCTAAACCCAAAATTGCAGCCATTGTACTTTCTTGAGCTTCACAGGCTTTTTGCATCGCCAAAGCACGTTGTGAAACCAGTTTTAAACCATCTTCAAAAGACATCGCACCAGCCGAAACCAACGCAGAAAATTCGCCCAGAGAATGACCAGCAACCACATCAGGTTGAAAGGATTCGCCCGCCATTTTTGCTTTTACAATCGAATGTAAAAAGATAGCCGGTTGCGTCACTTTCGTTTGTTTTAATTCTTCCGAACTTCCTTCAAACATCACATCAGTAATGCGGAAACCCAAAATATCATTGGCTTTATCCAACAATTCCTTTGCAATTTCAGAAGATTCATAAAGGTCTTTTCCCATACCCTCAAATTGAGCACCTTGACCTGGAAATACATAAGCTTTCATATAAAATTGGTTTACGGATGCTTCGCTTGACGAAGGACGAGCGACCGTTATTTAATTAAATTTAAAAATTCATTTCTTGTTTCGACTTTATGAAATTCGCCAGTGAAGGCGGAAGTAGTCGTTAAAGAACTTTGTTTTTGTACGCCTCGCATCATCATGCAGGTATGTTGCGCTTCTATGACGACTGCCACACCTTGCGGAAGCAATGTGTCTTGAATACAATTCAAAATCTGATGCGTCAACCGTTCTTGAACCTGCAAACGCCTTGCAAAAGCATCGACAATTCTGGCAAATTTACTCAATCCAACGATTTGACCGTTTGGAATATAAGCAATATGAACTTTGCCAAAAAACGGCAAAATATGATGTTCGCAAAGCGAGTAAACCTCAATATCTTTGACAATCACCATTTCGCTATAATTTTCCGCAAACATAGCAGATTTCAATATTTCAGCAGGATTCAAGTCATAGCCATGCGTCAAAAATTGCATCGCTTTTGCAGCACGTTCAGGGGTTTTTAATAAACCTTCTCGTTGAGGATTTTCGCCTAAACCTGTGATAATTTCCGTATATTTTGCTGATAAATTTTCTGTCAATTCATCATCAAACAATTCTACTTTTTTGTAAGACATATTCGATATTTGTGATTCGGTATTCGGAACTTGATAGTGTTACGGATTAGATTATAATTCAAATCTGCTGATGCTTGTTCCAATCCTGACAGGTTTTAAAAACATGATAGGACTTTATCCATTACTAAAATATTCGAGATTCCACGTTAGCCGAATAACGAATACCAAGTACCGAATACCAATTTAAAACGCTTCTCCGTAATATTCGCAATAAATATTTTCGGTTTCCACCAATTTGATACAATGCAATTGACAACCGCTTTCGAGAATCGGAGTTTCCATTTGTTCCCAAATCAAAATCACCAAATTTTCAGTCGTAGGCTGCATACCTTTTGGCATGAAATCCACATCTAAATTCAAATTAGAATGGTCTAACTTATCTACAACAACAGTATCCGCTAACTTCTTTAAATCTTTGGCATCCATCACATAGCCCTTTACTGGATCAGGTTTTCCCTTCACCGTGATGAATAATTGATAATTGTGTCCGTGCCAATTTGGATTCGCACACTTACCAAAGATGTCAAGGTTTTTTTCACGAGACCAATCATCTACCCAAAGTTTGTGGGCAGCATTGAACGTCAATCGTCTTGTCAAATAAACCATTTATTAAATTCTTTTTGTTAAAAAAATACGAAAGGAATCAATGTGTAATTGACAATCAAAATTTGATCATCTTAACCCATTTTTTTATTCGCGCAGCTTCAAAAAATTTATACCTTTTGAAAATGAGTGCAAAAATACGAACTAAAAGTCATCTTTTTAAAATTGTCGATTAGTTAATTGACCGAATAGTTAATTAGTTA
>Ga0222647_1000907_pt1 | contig 10238 bp, 6 predicted proteins | sample AntAcemetagen333_FD_179864 | JGI IMG/M metagenome (GOLD analysis project Ga0222647, IMG submission 179864) | Saline water microbial communities from Ace Lake, Antarctica - #333 | ecosystem: Environmental > Aquatic > Non-marine Saline and Alkaline > Saline | place: Antarctica: Ace Lake | collected...
AAGTCTAAATAATGATGTCCCATATCCCCATTAAAGGTAATACCAACATCAAGCATTTGTCCTCTAAACTCAAATAGTAGCCCTTCACCAACTGGTACACCATCTATAATTGTAGTCAAGGCATCATCACCATAGACAGAAGTTGTCATTAGATAACCATTTTCAAGAATGACTAATTTTCCGCACAATTCGCCCGATTGTGTATAAATGTTGACCTCTTCATTTACATATTCTTCAAGGTTTGAACTACCATTGAAGAAGTTATATATGTTGGTTGGTAAGAAGCCGTCACCACGATAAGAATTGCCACCAACACTTGTATTCACTTTCACCCAGTAGCCAAAGCTATTTCGTAAAAACTGTAACGTATTAAAGAACGATAACCCATTTGGATCATAGAACTGTGTTCCATTATCAAAGCCCGTTACATAAATCAAATTGTTACTATTAACCAAATTGGAATAATAGGTACTTGGAGATTCTTGTGTTTGAGGAATAAAAGATACTAAGTTCCAACCAGCGTTTAAGTTTGATTTGTATGAACTCAGAATCGGATCACCAGTGATGACTAATGTAGCGGCATTCGTTACTTTTACCCAAACACCAAGTCCTCTTTTCATGTGATTTAACGTATTAAAGAATGACAAGCCATTTGGATCATAAAACTTGGTTCCATTATCAAAACCTGTTACATAAATCAAATTATTACTACTAATAAGACTTGCAAATACACTACTTATTGTACTATCTGTCGGTATTACATCTGTAGATACTAAATTCCAACCTGGATTTAAATTAATGGTATCAGATACGGTTTCTAAAAAATTATAGACCGTCGAAGGATTATCATAACCAGCTATTGGTGTTCCGTTGGTATTTGACCATTGAGTAAACTGGAATTTCGTAGCTGATGTCGGATAATCTCTGTATGTACCGGTCGATGCATCGTATAATTGTAAGGTGAAGTATTCACCAGCACTCATTCCTTCATCTACAGAAGGTGTTGTCGGGTCATCACCATAGATTGGTAAGTTAATATAACCAATGCCTGCATTAACGATAATTTGTGTCGCTCCTGCCGTATTACCATTTTGGTCAATTGCTGCAATCCAGTCGCTACTTGTAGCACCTATACCAGTTACCTGTGCTTGTCCTTGAAATACTCCTGATTGATTTGTTGGTATCCATGTATAAGGAGGTGTTGTGCTTGAACCAGCTTGTGTCACGGTTACAGTTTGGTTACTAACCCCAGAACCCGATACCGTTACCGTTGCTGTTCTTGAACCTGCATTATTATTTGCAGTATGGTTAATGGTAAATAAACCATTATTACTACCTGAACCGCCAGAGATAGTTAACCAACTAATGGACTCCGATGCCGTCCAACTTACATTGGAAGAAACTGCTATTGACGTATTTCCTGCCGAACTCGTAGGACTAATACTACTTGGCGAAACCGTCAAGAAGTTGGTGACTGTCGCCCCTGCCTGTGTCACCGTAATCGTTTGATTACTTACGCCTGCACCTGAAACCGTAACCGTAGCCGTTCTTGGGCTTGTACTTGTGTTCGCAGTATGATTAATGGTAAATGAACCATTATTACTACCTGAACCGCCAGAGATAGTTAACCAACTAATGGACTCCGATGCCGTCCAACTTACATTGGAAGAAACTGCTATTGACGTATTTCCTGCCGAACTCGTAGGACTAATACTACTTGGCGAAACCGTCAAGATGTTGGTGACTGTCGCCCCTGCCTGTGTCACCGTAATCGTTTGATTACTTACGCCTGCACCTGAAACCGTAACCGTAGCCGTTCTTGGACTTGTACTTGTGTTCGCAGTAGTAATAATGGTAAATGAACCATTGTTACTACCTGAACCACCAGAGATAGTTAACCAACTGACAGACTCCGATGCCGTCCAGCTTACATTGGAAGAAACGGCTATTGACGTATTTCCTGCCGAACTTGTCGGACTAATACTACTTGGCGAAACCGTCAAGATGTTGGTAGCTGTCGCCCCTGCCTGTGTTACCGTAATCGTTTGATTACTTACGCCTGAACCAGAAACCGTAACCGTAGCAGTTCGAGGACTTGTACTTGTGTTCACAGTATGATTAATCGTAAATGAACCATTGTTACTACCTGAACCACCAGAGATAGTTAACCAACTGACAGACTCTGATGCCGTCCAACTTACATTGGAAGAAACGGCTATTGACGTATTTCCTGCTGCGTTTGTAGGGCTAATACTACTTGGCGAAACCGTCAAGAAGTTGGTAGCTGTCGCCCCTGCCTGTGTCACCGTAATCGTTTGATTACTTACACCACCTAAACCAGAAACCGTAACCGTACCCGTTCGAGGACTTGAACCTGTGTTCGCACTATGATTAATCGTAAATGAACCATTGCCATTGTTTTGAAAGCCACCAGAAATGAGAGTTAGCGATAGCCAACCAACCGATTCCGTCGCTGTCCAACTTACATTGGAAGAAACTGCTATTGAAGTATTTCCTGCTGTGTTTGTCGGACTAATACTACTTGGCGAAACCGTCACGAAGTTGATACCTGCTGCTGCACAGGCAGTTGCCACCTCTGCTGCTGAATTACAACCCGGAAGATTATTATTTATGGTTGTGTAGTATTGTGCAAGGCCTAAAGTCCCTAAATAACCACAAATACTTGCGATTTCACATTGTGAAAGTGAAGTATTTCCTGTTAAACCGAGGGAAGATAAAGCTAATGGATCTATGTTATGCAGTCCATTGAGAGATGATAAATTATCACAGTCATATATATAAAGGTTTTTTAAATGAGTAAGTGTACTCAAAGCAGACAAATCTGTTAAATTGTCACAATTTCCAATATGGAGTCTCCCCTGAGTTAACCATCCTGGAACAAATCCAACCCATGCTAAATTATCAAGTCCAGTCAGGCTAATTAACTGCTGCTGATCGTAAATCCCTATATTCTCAGTTGAATCTAAACCTTCTAAACCCGACAAAGTAGTAAAGCCATTAGTTTCTGTGATATTGATTTCAAGAGCATATTGCAAATTATGCAATCCCGTCAAACTGCTTAATTGAGCGCAATTTTCTATGGTCAAAGTTCCTTGTAATCTTTGAATTTGAGATAGAGGTGCTAAAGAGGTAACAGGGTCTCCAGGATAGCTAATTATCCTCAAACTTCCTGTAAAATTGGCACATCCAGGGGCACTTGAGGGAAAGGCATTGACAGCACCTTGACCAAGTAATATCGCGTTACCTATAGCACATTGGCTAAAACAAAAGGTGACTTTGAAGAAAAAAGCCAGTAAAAAAAGTACAAGGTTTAGGTAAATTTTCATCTGTTTCATATTTCAATTATTTTTTTGTTAAATTAAAAATATAGTTTTGAATATTTTTTTATCAATCTTTTTTGGTTGTTGTTGTTTGTCCGAAACGTCGTGACATTGTTTGAATATTTTATATCCAAAACTACGCACAATCCAAATCCCAAACCATCCCCTCCAGAGGGTATTTTTCATCTCCTCCAAAGTGATTACATTTGGATAAATTAATAAGAATGAATTGGATAAATCAGTATTGGCATCGTTGTCTAAAATGATAGAATAAGTAAAAGGTACTTAAATGCTAAAATCTTTTTCATAAGTTTAAAGGTTTGCTATAATTACTTCCCTTTGAAGCGTTTCGTATATATTTTTAAAATCGTCCAAATCTGTCTTTCGCTAAGGTTAAATTGTTTGGCTAAAGCCTTGACCGTATTGGTTTTGTGAAAGTCATTTTTCTCATATTCCTCATCAAAGGCATATAAAATCGTATATCGCTGAATAGTAATATTTTCAATGATATTATGATTGATGAGGTATTGTAAAAAGTGTTCTATACCATTGTCTTCGCCTTTCACTGCTCGGTCATATTCGTATCGTGCGACTAAGGCTTTTCGGAAAAGCATTTCAGGATTATTTTTTTTATTAAAATCTTGCTTGTTTTCCATTTTTTTACTGAAGTATTTCTGAAAATTTGAGCGATACGAACAAACTATGTTTTTACCCTTTTCTCTTTTTCTTAATGCGAAGGTGATGTATTTCAAATAAGTATGCAATGACACTTTTTGGGCAAAACCGATTGACTCTCCGCTAATTTTCATCTTAGCATTATGTGATTTCAATACGCCTAATTATCATAATCAACTTATTATCAATGAATTATAATATTATTAATTACTAACTAAATGCTGCCAACTACTCGGTAAAACCATTTTGAAAAGGGTAAATGATTCTTCTAATTTTATAAATTTTGTTGGTAAACGGGACTACTTTCATCTGATAACCGTGTCTGTTTAAAGTGCTAATACCGTTGAAGCCACACCAACCCCTTTAGCGTGTATTTTTTACTTCCTCCAAAGTGATTATATTTGATATAAATTATAAAAAGATGAATTGGAAAAAATATATCCTATTTTTATCAGTACTAATCATTAGCAATTCCTCTTTTGATAATTAAATCGTATTAAAAGATATTCAACATTTTAAAAGAGTACTTTTTTGTACTTTTGGTTATTTAGTAATCATTTTGCGAACTGCTTTGTCAGTTAGTCACCTGTTTACCATTTTCTGAAAAAATCGTTATCAGGTTTATAAGTAGGTATTGTTAAATAATCGACACTCGAAAATATTGTAAAGCATTGATTTTTTAATTATTACGAGGCTGCCAACTGGCGACTATTTTCTCCTAACTAACTAAATTTTAAATCGCTGAAAATCAATTAATTATAAATTAAGTTAGTTTCTATTATATCCGATTTTTTTTCGGTGACAGACTGCCAACTACTTAATAATAACCCGCTACAAAGAAGTTTTCTCGATTAATACGCATACAGACATACCTCTTCCATTAGCCCGAAAACCTATTTTTCAATAGCTTTCGACTTTCTATAAAATTTATTTTTTATAAAAAAGAAAATATTCGGTGAGAATTATCGTACTCGTATTTATTAATCTATTAACAAAAGTATATAATAACGTAGCGCTATGAAATACCTACAAGTGAGTATTTTGATAAAAAAAACATACCTACAATCACACGTCACCTATAAAACATAGTTTTATCAATATATACAGACTACAGACTAAAAGTCATTATTTGGTTTTTCCGTTTCCCTGTTTTCAAAAAATGGTACAGTAACGCTTATTTCAGTCCCTTTTTCAACCTGAGATTTTATGTTATACGCACCATTAATGAGTCGTAATCGTGCGTTTACCGTTTTTAGGAAGGTAGCGGAGACTTGCTCCAAATCAATTCCTTTACCATTGTCCTTTACCGATAAAAACAAGGTTGAATTTTTTTGTGATAAGGTTAAATCGATTCTCGTGGCTTCTGCATGACGAGCGGCATTGTTTAATAATTCTTGAATAATTCGATATAATGATATTTCAATATTAGTAGGTAGTTGCGAAGAGATTTTAATATGTGTCGTAATCGGTAACGACCAGTGCGTTTCAAATTGCTCTATCCATTCTTCGATTGCCGTTTCTAAATCTAATTTTAATAAAGTAGAAGGCATTAAGTTCTGCATAATTCGCCGATTTTCAACAATTGCTGCTTTTACCGTTTGAATTGATTTTTGGATTCCTAACTTTGAAAGTTGTAATTGCAGGGCGTAGAGTAATCCGCCCAAGCTATCATGAAGTGATAAGGCAATACGTTTTCGTTCTTCTTCTTGTCCTTCGAAAAACGATTGTAATAAATTCAATTCTTGTTTTTGTTGTAAATTTTGAATTTTTTGGTGCGTTTCTATTGCTTCTATTTTTCGTTTTTGTAGTATAAATCCAAAGGCTAACCCAATGATTAAAACCGCTGCAAAAAGTATAACCGTAATAAATTGAACTTGAATAAGTTGCTTTGATTTGAGTAAATTTTCATTTTCTGCGAGAACAAGTTTTGCTTCTTTTTCAGCCGTTTGATATTTGACTTCTAATACAGCAACATCACTTAATCGTTTTTCATGTAACAAATATTGGTCTAAAATCCGTCCTCGATTCAAGTAATGATAAGCCTTTGAAGGTTTATTTGATAAAAAATAGGTTTCTGCTAATTTATTATATAATCCCTCAATTATTGGATCTAAGTCCAAGCCAGAACCTAAAACGAGTGCGGTGTGAAAAGTATCTATCGCTGCTTTATAATTTCCTTCTTCCTTTAACGCTACTCCAAGATTATTGAGTGTATTAATAATTATTGAAATATTACCACTAATTTTTACATCATTCAATTGTTGTTCTAACTCCTCTTTGGAGGGCTTGTGACTTTTTTTTTGGCTAATTCACTATATTTCTGCTGTTGAATACGAGCAGCTTCCTCTTCATTTTCATTATTCATCATACCGTAACAGTTTCCTATATTTTTCCAACATCCCTCTAACCTATTCCAGTTTTCGAGTTTTTTCCAAATTGAAGCTGCTTGTTGAAAATATTTTATCGCTGTCATGTAGTCCTCCAAACTTCCATGTACATTACCGATTTGAAAAAGGGTCAAAGCCTGTAAATCCATGTTTGTTAGTTCTTTTTTATACTCAAAAAGACTTTTTTGATAATATTCTAAGGCAATTTCATACTGTCCTTTTCTCATATATGCCTGTGCTATCATCCCATAATAGATCCCGTTCGTCTCTGTATTGTTAGATTTTTTCAAATAAGGCAACCCTTTTTTCAAATAATCCAAAGACGCTGCATTTTGCCCCGACATTTGTAAACCGCTACCTAAAGACATATAACTATTTACAATCAAATCCGTTTTTTTTGATTTTACCGCAAAATCAACTGCTTTTTTAGCGTATTCAATACTTTCATCACGATTTGTTCTGAGTAATAAAGACGCTAATTCAAGGCATAATTTTGTTTTAGCCTCATTCGATGATGCTTTATCAAGTGCTTTTTTTGATGCTTCTACTTTCTTTTTGATTTCCTCTGGGGAGGGTGATGGTCCAGGTTGAGCAATCATATTGAAACTCGACACTAAAAAGAAACCTATTAAAAAATATATTTTTTTCATACCGGTGCTATTTAAAATCTAACAAATAATTTTTATCCACTTTTAATAATTCCATTTTTTAATGCGAAACGCACTAAATCAGCAGTATCTTGCGCAAATAATTTCTTTTTAAGGTTTCGTCGATGCGTCTGAACCGTCAATATACTAATATTTAATTTTTCTGCAATATTTTTGCTTGAATTTGAAAGAGCAATCATTTCTAAGATTTCTAATTCTCTTTCTGTTAAATTATATTTATCCACAAATGAGTCTTTAAACAAAGTTCGATTTTTAGATTTTAGATTCAGACCTGAGCTAAAATATTTATTACCGTCTAAAACTAATTTGATTGCCTCAAGAATCTCTTGTCCATTATCCTCTTTAAGCAAATAGCCATCAATATTTTTCTCCTTTGCTTTTGTAACGATTGCCATATTTTTATACATACTCAACACAAGAACCTTCATTTTAGGATAGGTAACTTTGACCTTGTCCAATAATTCCAAACCATCAATATCTGGCATATTAAGATCTGTGATTAACACATCAGGTAAATATAATTTAACGTATGAATAAGCCTCTCTCCCATTGTTTGCAATAGCTACAACTTTATAACTAACCTCTTGCTCAATTAAATCTTTCAATCCTTCCGCTACGAATTGATGATCTTCACAAATTAAAATATTAATAGTTTTCATAGGCTTAATTATATAACTTCAACACGAATCACTATTTCAACAAAACACTTAATTTTTAGTACCGCTACTGTTATGCTGAACACTTCTAATCCATAATTCTTTATTTCTTTATTTCTTTATTCTTTATGAGGCTCTGTTGAAAAATGAACCTTTCCAAACATATTAATTGTAAGTTATGTTATTGAATTGAATTTTTATCTTTTTTTCGACACTGCCACAAAACTACGCACAATCCAAATCCCAAACTATCCCCTCCAAAGGGTATTTTTCTTCCAAAGTGATTACATTTGATATAAATTATCAAAAATGAATTGGAAAAAATGGATAATATTAGTTGTAGGCTTAATAATTAGTAATTCAGCATTTGGATTGGACACACTTTCTATTACTTCCGATTTTCGGAAAGTCGATATGAAATTGGTAAGTGATGTTTTTTGGTGTAATAATGATGAGGCGAGTATTGAGCGAGTTGAAGCACTTAAAAAAGAAATATTTGCTCCATTGACAGAAACGGGTGTTTCTTTTCCAGCATCAGATGAAGTGTATTGGGTTAAGACGATTATTAAAAATGAAACTACAAAAACACGACGATTTATCCTGAAAGTCGATAATCCACGAATTAATAAACTTCAATTTTTCACCATAAAAGATAGCATTACCAAATCTTCAATTTTGATGGGCGATAATCTTCCTTTTCATCATCGCAAGATTAAAAATCGAAATTTTTTATATCCAATTACGCTTAAATCCAATCAAACTATTGAAATCTATATTTATGCGAATAAGGCAGGTGAAAGCATGAACCTATTTATGAGTTTTTGGGATAAATCTTTTTTTGAAAAGCGAGATAAGGAGGAAGTTACGTTTTGGGGATTTTATACGGGTTTTTCATTTTGCATTTGTCTGACAGTTTTGTTGGTAGCGATTTTTACACGATTAAAATTACTGGTTTACTTCACGATTTATTGTGTTGCGATTACTCTAAATATTGTTTCTTGGATAGGATTGGGTTATCAATATATTTGGTCAAATTTTCCTTATTTTAGTGGTGTTTCAGGTTATGCTTTTCTTGCCATTTATTCGATTTCTTTGTTGGCAATTACTCGTATTTACCTTGAAACGGCAACTATCTTTCCAAGAATAGACAAAGTACTTTTAGCGCATCAAGTCGGAATAATTCTTTTATTTCCTGCTCTAATTTTGCATGATTTATTACCCGAATTTATAATTGCCATTATGATTTCTGTTGGAAATCTTGTGATTTTATCCTATTTAATTGTCATTATTATTGCAACAATAATGACTTATTGGAAAACAAAAGAAACGTCCAAACTCTTTTTTTTACTTGGTTTTTTCTTCTTTATGATCGGATTTTGGATTCACATGAGTACTTCTTTGAACGTAATGGAAAGTAATTTTTGGACGAGATACGGTGCAGGAGTCGGTTGGATATTAGATTTGATTATATTGATGATTGTTTTTAGTAATCAGATTCGGCAATCGTTTTTGAAAAACATTCAACTAAAACAAGAGTTAAACGAATCAAAACTTACTGCTGCCAATGCTTTGATTGCAGGACAAATCGAAGAACGACAACGACTTTCCAGTGAATTACATGATGGAATTAGTATTCAAATGGCATTAATGAAAATGCGTTTGGACAATCTTTTTAGTAATAAAACAATCGAAGAAATGGAAATTATTAAGGAGATGAATAAAATTTCAAGCGATATTCGGAATTTCACACACGCTATTTCACCGTTTAATTTGAATACGCAAACGCTCGAAGATGCAATAGAAGATTTGATTTATAAAATTGAAAATCAGACTGATTTAGAAATTGATTTAGAAACGAATCACTTCGATGAGGTATTATTAAATGATAATCAAAAACACAGTTTGTTTCAAACATTACAAGAGTTACTCAACAATACAATCAAATATGGTTTGGCTACAAAAGTATTGGTGAACCTACATTCCGAAAGCAAAAATATCCGATTACGTTTTCAGGATAATGGTCAAGGTTTTGATATTAATACCGTAAAAAAAGGAATTGGTTTGAATAATATTCAAGCTCGTGCCGATTTATTAAATGGTAATTTTGAGATTAATTCTAATCAACACGGCAGTCAATTTGAATTTTCATTTGAGGTTTAAATATTATGAATCAGTTTTATCAATTCTGTTAGCGAATGAACCTCCATTTTTTTAAAAATACTTTTGCGATGTGACTGAACGGTATGTATGCTAATAAATAATTTTTCGGCAATTGCCTGATTTTCAAGACCTTTTGTAATTAATTGCATAATTTCGACTTCTCGTTTAGAAAGTGTAGCCTTTTTTACAAAAACATCATCAAATTCGCCTTGTGTAGGAATTCCTTTTTTAGGAATTGCAACCCTTGAACCAATGAATATTTTTCCATCTAAAACAGTGTAAAAGGCATTTAACAATTCTTCCTTTTCCGTATCTTTTAACAAATATCCATTTACATTTTGCTCAAAAGCT
>Ga0222647_1000909_pt1 | contig 10205 bp, 11 predicted proteins | sample AntAcemetagen333_FD_179864 | JGI IMG/M metagenome (GOLD analysis project Ga0222647, IMG submission 179864) | Saline water microbial communities from Ace Lake, Antarctica - #333 | ecosystem: Environmental > Aquatic > Non-marine Saline and Alkaline > Saline | place: Antarctica: Ace Lake...
AGTTCTGGGCTCTGGACCTAATCGTATAGGGCAAGGAATAGAATTTGACTACTGTTGTGTTCACGGCGTGTATGCGGCGCAAGAATGTGGTTACGAAGCTATCATGATAAATTGCAATCCAGAAACCGTTTCAACAGATTTTGACACGGCAGACAAGTTGTATTTTGAGCCTGTATTCTGGGAACACATCTACGATATTATACGACATGAAAAACCCGAAGGCGTTATCGTACAACTAGGTGGACAAACAGCCTTAAAATTAGCCGAAAAGCTAGACCGTTACGGCATTAAAATTATGGGTACCAGCTATAAAGCACTAGACCTTGCTGAGGATCGTGGCGAGTTCTCTAGATTGCTACAGGAAAACGACATACCCTATCCGGAATTTGCAACAGCCACCACACCAGACGAGGCACTAAAGGCTGCGGAACATTTAGATTTTCCTATCCTCGTGCGGCCTTCTTATGTACTGGGTGGGCAAGGCATGAAAATCGTGATAAACAAACACGAACTCGAAGCGCACGTGGTTGATATTTTGCGAAAAATACCCAATAACGTTTTGCTGCTGGATCACTATTTGGACGGCGCTATAGAAGCAGAGGCCGACGCAATTTGTGACGGTGAGAATATCTATATCATAGGCATTATGGAACATATAGAACCTTGCGGTATACACTCCGGTGACTCAAACGCACTATTGCCGCCGTTTAATCTGGGCGACCTGGTGATGCAGCAAATAAAAGATCACACAAAGAAAATAGCACTTGCGCTACAAACCGTGGGACTTATTAACATACAGTTTGCCATTAAAGACGACCTGGTATATATTATTGAGGCAAACCCTAGAGCAAGTAGAACCGTTCCCTTTATTGCCAAAGCCTATAAAGAGCCTTATGTAAACTATGCAACTAAAGTAATGCTGGGTCACAACAAGGTTACCGATTTTACCTTTAACCCGCAACTAGATGGTTATGCGATTAAACAACCCGTTTTTTCCTTTAACAAGTTTCCTAACGTAAACAAGGCACTAGGTCCCGAAATGAAATCTACAGGAGAGAGCATACTCTTTATAAAAGATTTGAAAGAAGATGCTTTTTATGACCTCTACCGTCGTCGCAGGATGTACTTGAGCAAATAAAAAGAGCTTTTTCACTTAGTTTATAATTTGCGATGTCGCTTGAAAAAGGCGTGATAAGCTTGTTTTCTAGGCAGATAATTAATATTTTTAGTCCAAATGACACAATCATGTATAAAAATAGCCCACAAGAAATCCTAAAGCATGCCTTACGATTACGTAGGCTAATTGTTTCTTATAGTGTCTTCTATTTAGGTTATTGGGCTTTAAAGTATTGGTTTCCTGTAGCTTTGGAGCAGCTTACCCCAAATGTTGTGGAATTCTATTATATCGTCCTATTAGGTTTGCCCATAACTGCATATGCTATATGGTATGTGATCTATGTCTCCCCTAGAAAAGAGCATTCTAAAACGGGAGCCGTTTTAGGCTTGCTGTTTTTTGGAATTATCGGTTTGTGGATGACATTTCCAGTGAACAATCGCATTATTAATAGGTTAAAGTCATCTGAATCGCGCTTCACTGCCAGCGATTAAAAAGCATTTGCTTTAGATGACCTTGTTTGTTATGTTGTTGCTTCCGCAGCGCTCGTGATAAACTTTCAACGTTTTTAGAAAACAAAACGTACCTTCTTGCTTTAAATAATATCTGTGAAAAAGTATTTATCCCTTGTTTTTGTATTGTTGTCTGTAAAGATAATCGCATAACAGGTAAACTATAAAGAACTAGATTGCTACATCGCCCAAACACAACAAGACTGGAATATTCCACGTTAAGAGTAGGCATTGTTAAAGATGGTAAAATTGTTTATGAAAAGGATTTGGTACAATGGATATCGTTAAAGGCGGCATGCCAGACCAGCGCGTGTGCTATGCGATAGCTAGTAATACGTAGGCTTTCACTGCTGTTATTATCGCCCAACTTGTAGAAGAAGGTTCAATAAACAGGGACGATAAAGTATGCCATTACTCACCGTATTTTTCAGTATACGAATCGATTGTAAGCGGCATGGTGAGTATAAAAGACCTGCTGTGTCGCGATGTAGGTTTAGGCACTTTTTCAGGCGACGGCATATGGTGCAAATCGACCCTGAGTGCACAACAAGTGGTGTGTCGCATACAATATGTGCTGCAAGCTTATGAGTTTAGAGATGGTTGCGATTATTCTAACCATCTGTTTATTACCGCAGGTGATTTAGTAGAAAAAGTAACCGACAAAAGCTTTAAATAAAATGTAACACAGATCATTTTGAGACCATTAAATATGAACCGCACGGTGGTAAGCGTTAAAGATTTTGGAAACAATAAAAATGTTGCAACACTGCATGGGATAAAAAATGGTGAAAACTAGGTTATTCCACGGGTTGCGTGAGATAATGTACAGGCTACGGGTGGTCTTATTCTGAGTGCTCATGACATGGGCGATTGGATGATTCTAAATATGAATCGTGTTATTAAAGGTGCCGACATCTCGTTGACAAAAGTCAGCCGAAAAAAATATGGAACGTAGAGAACCCATTTTCTGTAGACCAATCTGCCTGTAGCAGCACAGGTACACAATACGCCGGTTATGGCTTGGTTTTTAGGTAATTATCACGGTCATTATAGGGTACGTCACGGTGGTGGTTATGACGGCATGACATCTACCGTGCAAATGTTGCCTGACAAGAAATTAGGGGTGGTAGTGCTCACAAACGGTATAAAGGCACCCACAAATGCGATCGCGTATTACCTTTTTGACAGGTTCTTAAATCGCGATAAAAAGGACTCGAGTAAAGAAATGCTTGCGTCTTATGATAACGGCGTTAACGAAGACACCCGCATCGCAGACCGCAAAGCAAAACAAGTACAAGGCACGATACCTAGATTTTCCGCAGTACAAATCACAGGGATTTATCACCCACCTATTTACGGTAATTTAGAAATTAAAGAAGAAAAGGGAACGCTTAAACTGCTATGGGAACACACACCATTGCTTAACAGCACGTGAAAGCATTTTAGTTATGACGCTAACGAACTGTTGTGGTACGAGCCGCAAGCGTGGTTTAGTTTTGGGTCCATACAAATAGAAAGTGATGCTTACGGAAAAGTGACTGGCTTTAAATTTGACGTTCCTAATGACGATTTTTTCTTTGAAGAACTACTACCAATTAAATTGAAAAAAGTAAGGGACTTGAATAGCACACTTATTAAAAAAAAACCAGCTTTAAAGCTGGTTTTTTCAAATGATAACAGGTGTTATTACTTTAGGTCACCGTGTACCGTCACTTGAATTTCACTCGCTATTTTCTTGCGCACCACACTCGGGATTTTGATATTAAAGTCGGCTGGGTTCACTTTAAATGCTGCATCTATCGCGATACTGCCTTTAGTGTTGTTGATTATCACTGGAAAAGATACGTTATTAGTCTTGCCATGCAATTCCAGTGTGCCACTAAAGGTAAATGTAGCTTTAGTGCCGCTTGTAACCGCTGTGTAATTTGCCAAATTGCCTTTAAGTACTGCTTTTGGGTACATATCGCTTTCTATATAGTTTTCATTAAAATGTTCCTGCATTAATGCAATAGGAAACTTAAAACCTTTAATAAGTACCAGTGAAGCTAGGTTTCCCTTAGAATCTAGTACGATGGTGCTGCTTTTATTCAGCGCTATTATGGGTTCAAATGATGGTACTAAACTTTTAAATTCTGTAATTGCAGTTTTTGTAAGTATCCGGTCTTGCGCTTTTGCGAAAGCGAATAAGCAACAAACCAGTACACTTAAAATGAGTTTATTCATGGTCTTAATTTTCTAGAAATCCGTCAGTTTGCCACTGAAGGATGACGTTGATAGTCGCTTGCGGCATACGGCCATTAAGAGGCATCGCCAGCGGGTCCCCTGTATCTCTTGTTATGCTATCAATGAGTGAGCCGTTTTGAGCAGATTCTCGCACTTGTGTAAAATTTTCCAGTCTTAAATTGCCGCTTGCATTAGGGCCATTGTGGCAACTCAGACACTGACTTTGAATAATAGCCGCAACCTGAACGTTGTATTTCACGACAGTTCCAGCGGCTAGACCTTCTGTTAAATCATCAGGGCTGCTGCTGGAGCAACTGGCAGTCATAACTAAAGCTACAAAAGCCATAAGAAACTTAAACAGATTTTTCATTTGGATTTTTTTGATAAATATAAACTGATTGGTATTATTTTATGATAATTTAAGTTAATCTTTACGAAGATATGAAGAGATCTATTCTAATACTCGTAGTTGTGATTGCCGCTGCAGTCATAGGATCCTATACTTATTTGTACAAAGACCATCGCGATGTTGCAGCTACTGCCGCTTCAGTCAGGTTTACGCCTGCGGCCTTACTCCTTATTTTTACTGATAATGACGTTATAAATGATAAACAGGCTTTAGACCAAGTTATTGCAGTTACTGGTCGTATTACTGCACAACAGGATTCTTTGCTTACCCTCGATGATATAGTCTTTGTTCAAATGCAACAGTTTGTGCGACTAAGCATTAATGCAGAAATAACTATTAAGGGGAGATGCATGGGTTACGACGAACTTTTAGGAGAAATAAAAATGGATCAGGCAACAATAGAAAAATAAATAAAATCAACGTTATGAAAAAAAAATACTCATTTTACAGTCTTTTAACGGCGATACCTGTAGGTTTGCTAATATTGGTAGGATTTTCTTCGGGACAAACAGGTAACTATTCAGGTTCACCTAGTGATGGCGGCACGAATTGCACGGCCTGCCACTCCGCGGGAGCTAACTTTGGCGGCACGCCTGTTTTGTCAGGTTTCCCCGCTACCTATGTGCCAGGCCAACAATATAATTTAACGCTAGCTATCACGGGTTCCTCTGTAAATAAATTTGGTTTTAATATTACCTCTGAAGAAACTGCAAGTAATACTAAAATAGGACGTTTTGCAAACGGCACAGGTTCACAATTGAGACCGGCCGGAGTAGGTTTAACGCATACAGCTGCAGGTAACGCTCAAAACTCATGGAATTTCACATGGGTAGCACCGGCAACAAATGTAGGCGACATACGATTCTATTATGCAACAATGCAAGCAAACAATAACGGTGCTAGCTCTGGCGACCATACGGTTGTTGGAACCTCGTTAACTACCTTAGGGATAAACAATGCGGTACTTGCAAAATTCACTATGTTCCCGACCCTAGTAGACAACGATTTAACCATAGAGCTACAAAATGCAGATTCTGGGAAACTGCGCATTTATAATTTAACAGGTGCTCTCGTGCAAGAACAAACCATCGATAGACTAGAGCGCTTAGCACTGGGAACTCTAAAAACAGGGTTGTATTTTGTCAACATTACGGTAGGTGGTAGCTCACAGACCGAACGTATTTTTAAGAACTAAACGTAACTAACCTTAAATTTAGAGCCGTTTGCTCACAGAAATGGCGCTATTATTATGAAAAAACGAATCTGCGTATTTGCTTTCCTTCCCTTGTTTACTCTCGCCCAAGACGATTTGCTAGAAGGCCTAGAACCCGAAATAGAGAAAACGGTAGAGTCTACTTGGAAATCGCTTAAAGTAGTGAACTTTGAAACTACCAAATTGGTCGCAAAAAATGAATTCCAGCTCATTATCGCACATCGTTTTGGTAGTGTAGAAAACGGTATCGATGATCTTTTTGGGATGGACAACGCCGTTTCACGATTTCAGTTTGTCTATGGCCTGACAGATTGGTTGCACGTTGAAGCTAGTAGAAGCAGTTTTAGTAAAACATACCAGCTAGCGAGCAAATTTAAATTAAAAGACCAAGCTACAACTGGTTTCCCGTTTAGCATAGCAGCTTTTACTGCCTTGGACATTAATACAGGACTAGAAAAAGAAATCCTGCCTAGATTACAGTTTGAAAACCGCCTAGGGTACACTGCACAGTTAATAATAGCTAGAAAGATATCCCGCAGGTTAAGTGCACAAATGAGCCCTACGTTCTTTCATCAAAACTACGTAGATTTTGACGCTCAGGATAATTCACAATATGCCTTAGGAATGGGCGCGAGATATAAGTTAACAAACCGCTGGTCAATAAATGCAGACTACGGCTACCATCTTAACCGCGCAGATGGTAGTCCGTTTGTGAACCCATTGAGTGTGGGTTTTGATCTAGAAACTGGTGGTCATGTGTTTCAATTGCATTTTACAAACGCACAACCTATGCTTACAAACGGTTTCTTAAGTCAGGGCACAGGTGATTGGGGTGAAGGGCGTTTTTTCTTTGGGTTTAACCTTGTACGCGTATTTTAAAAACTCACAATAAGATTTCTACATTATGTGTGGCTAAGCTTTTCAAATAAGAATCGTCACTGTAGCGAGCTTGATCCATTTGTTTTGACGCATTGATCTTAAGCTCCTTTCGCTGTATAGCACGACAGAACCGTCTAACATCTGTTTCATTGCGCAGCTTCAGTCCAGGAACAACTACGGTTTTGCCAGTATTGTTTTTTGCAACCATGGTTACATATGATGAGTTGCAGTGTTTTTGATCGCCAGTTTGAATATTTTCGGAGTCTACGCGTATGCCCACTAACATGGATGTGCGCCCAACAAAGTTTATAGACGCTTTCAATGTTACTAACTCGCCTACCTCTATAGGTGCGAGAAAATTTACAACGTCCACACTTGCGGTTACACAGTAGTTATTACTATGCTTAGATGCGCAAGCAAATGCTATCTGATCAATGAGCGATAGTATATGACCACCGTGTATTTTTCCAGAAAAGTTTGCGTGGGAGGGCAACATGAGCATGGATAACGTGACCATAGACTCTTCGGGTGATTTAAAGGATACTTTCATGATGCTTGTGGTTTTTAATTCCGGTTTAAATACGGTGATCTTTCTAAGAAAACCTCTGTTATAAAAAAGGTTGTTTCACCCCAAAAGAAGAATGTTCCGTATTTTTCTTTATAGCGTACTTTCACATACCTACCCTGGTACTCTGTAAGTTTTCTGACAATTTCAGTGTCGCTGTCCATAACGGAGAATCTAAAAATTTGTGCACCATTTGCACCCTGGGAAAGATCACCTTCCCAAGTTTTAACTACATACCCTTTGCTTGAGAAATTAATGAGCTCGCCGCTGCGGTATCCTTCAGAATAGGTAGCCACGTATAAAAAGGCGTACCACAATAAAGCAATTACGATAATAGTACCAATGATAATAGCAAGCGTTCTTTTCATGAGATAAAGTAATTATAGAACAACCCTGTTAGAATTGCGATGCCAAAGCTAAGCAAAGTGCCTATTAAAACATACGCTATTAGTTTCATATTTTTTGCCTTACACAAATGTCCAAACCTAAATACCGATTTTGCAGTAAGTGAAAAACCCACTGCTTCCCAGTAATTTGTAATGATAAAAACAAATACAAACAAGCGTTCCAGCATACCTATCCATTTACCCGCATTCTTTAATGAGTTGACGCCCGTATCTTCAATATTGCCTTCCCACTGGATAAAAAACACCTTCAGTATAATACTTACAGGCGTAGTAATAATAACCAGACATTGCGAGACTGTTTATCAAAGAGGTAGTTATGGTTGCTATCACGGGATAAACCAGTAACGTAATACCCAAGAGCAAGTTGATGTGCGTAAGCTGATCTGTAAAGAATAAGCTCGCCTTATTACGATTAGAGGTAAAATAGAGTTTTAAAGCATCAATAACCACATGTGAGATTGCGATAATAATAGCCAGACACCAGTAATCGCTATGCTCGTGCAATAAAAAGCTAAGGGTCAGCAAGCCGTGAATCGCTGCATGAATATATAGACGGAGTGAAGCTAGTTTATGCTTTTCTTTTTTCTTTACCAGTTTGTCTGTTTGGAAAACAAAATCACCCAGCAGGTTTGCTAGCAGCAGTTTAATAGATAGTTCCGTGGCTCACATCTTTATAATACCGTTCAAAAAGAGTTAATAGCGCTCTGGTTTCTGTCCAGTGCGCGCGGTCCAAACGGCGACTTGCTGCGGCTTGTTGTATGCCTAAGATATTCCCCAGCTCTTCCTGCGTATGGTTAGGGTTTTTAAGTAGCTCGTGCAAAATGTTTGCACTGTTTGCGCTCCAATTATCCATAAATAACAACGCCATTTTTAAACCTAAATTAAAGTAAGAGTCTAATGGGTGATCGCCAGAAACCATAATGGTTTGATTGAGGGTTTTAAGATTGTCAAGCACACTATCAGACCTAGAAAAGGCAGTTCCGGTGGATTTAGAAATATTGTCGTCCACTAAATGTATGCTGCCAAGCCCTATTCCAACTCGTATATCCAGTCCTTTAGTTCTTTTGATACCTGTTTTAATTTCTAGGATGCATTCCAATGCCTGCGCAGGTGCAGTCATTACTGCTTGAAAACTGTCACCTTTGTAGATAACAAACCTGTTTTCAAGTGCGTGTCTTTTTAAGCTTTCTTCGATAACGGGGATATAAGCTGATGAATTGTGTTGTTGTGAGTTCACCACATCACCTGCGATAACTAATTTCATAAGCAGTTTTTATTACGTTACTTTTGCCAAATATATTACTATTTTAAGTAATATAATAACTTTATTACATTAAAAAGTAATAATTACATATTATTACTTTTAAGTAGAATAAAATAGGTGTATTACCTAGTTGAGTAATAATTTCTTGTTAGCTCTATAACAACTCCCTTTTTCAGTCGCAATCTCCGATTACAATTACAGGTGCAGTTTTTGTGAGCAGCAATAGTTCTCAGTCGTAACCTCCTTTTTTATTGGAGGTATTGTGCTTGTAACATCGACACCTGAGCAATAGACCATGTTCAGTGTTGTATGCCAGTGACCGATTTTCCGGACTACATATTTGCCCGCTTATCACTTTACTCAAAGCATGCTTGCTCGGGATAAATAAATTTAAAATATGGAATTTTGCTCCTTACAAATCTTACTAAGGTGATGGGACTTTACCTCGTTAAGAGAAAAAGATTGTCATTAATCAACAAGGTAACCCATTAATAGGTGAGAAAGTATTAATAACCTAATCGCGGGGAACCTTCAAAAGCCTAATCTGATTCTCCCAAATAATCTGAATCATTTTCTATTGCCCTTGTCACCAGCTTTTCGCTTATGCTTTTGTTTGCTTTGGCGCCTAGTTTTTTGAGTCGTTCTACGCGTCCTATTAAATTACCAGGACCGGCGCTAAGTTTGTTCATACTGGATTTATAAGTTTTTTGAACAGTGTCCATTTGTTGACCTACTTTAATGAGGTCATCCGTAAGCAGTACAAACTTATCGTACAAACTGCCCGCTGCGGCAGCGATGTCTAGGGCGTTGCGTTGTTGTTTATCGTTTTGCCACATGGTATCTATCGTGCGCAATGTTGCCAGTAAGGTAGTAGGCGTTACAATTACAATGTTTTTATCAAACGCATCACTGTATAAACCACTGTCAGCATTTAATGCCGCGGCAAATGCGGGTTCTATAGGTATAAAAAGCAGAACAAAATCCGGACTTTCTATCGCATACATTTCATGGTAATTTTTTGTAGACAGGTCGCTTACATGTTTTTTAAGTGCAGCTACGTGGTCTCGCAAATAGCTTTCTTGTAGTGCTTCGACTTCTTCATTAACGTAACGCTCGTAAGCAATTAAGGAAACTTTAGAATCTATGATCATTTTTTTGCCACCGGGTAGGTTAATGACCACGTCTGGGAAACGAGTGCTGCCGTCCTCTGTACGGTAACTTTGTTGCACATCATATTCAGAACCTTTTTCCAACCCCGATTTTTCCAAAACGCGTTCTAGAACCAGCTCGCCCCAGTTGCCGCGCATTTTTGCGTCACCTTTTAAAGCTTTTGTAAGATTTGACGTCTCTTTACTCATTTGCTGGTTAAGTTCCTTAAGGCTTAATATTTGTTGTCGCAAGATGCTTTGACGCTCGATAGTGTCTTTGTGCGTGTCTTCTACGCGTTTTTCAAAAACGACAATCTTTTCCTGCAGCGGACTCAGAATTTGTTCAATGTTTTTCTTGTTTTGGTCTGCAAATTTTGTAGAATTTTCATTCAGTATTTTGTTTGCCAGGTTTTCAAATTCTTTGGTAAATCGCTCGTTTAGTTTTTCCAACTCGGCTTGTGACTCTAGGTG
>Ga0222647_1000915_pt1 | contig 10151 bp, 6 predicted proteins | sample AntAcemetagen333_FD_179864 | JGI IMG/M metagenome (GOLD analysis project Ga0222647, IMG submission 179864) | Saline water microbial communities from Ace Lake, Antarctica - #333 | ecosystem: Environmental > Aquatic > Non-marine Saline and Alkaline > Saline | place: Antarctica: Ace Lake | collected...
TCAGTAATGCAATACGTTCTTCGATACTGGCCTTTTGTGGCCGTTTTGCTGGTTTTTTATTTTATGATCATACGACCACAGTCGCAACGACGTAAAGCTGAAAAACTGTTCACAGAGTCCCTCAAAGTAGGGGATCGCGTTATCACTACAAGTGGTATTCACGGTAAAGTTGCCCAAATTAACGAAGGAACAGCGACTGTGGTGGTAGAAACCGGTGCAGGAAAGGTTACTTTCGAACGTACTGCAATCTCTCAAGAGCTTACCAGTAAATTAAATGAGACTGCCGTAAAAACATAGTCAGCACATATTTTAGTAAAAACCCTTTCTAGTGAAAGGGTTTTTTTATGTCTTATATTTAAAATCGCTCATTGTTATAAAGCAGCATCGCTCATGCCGGGCAGTGTTGCCCAGCTGCCACTTTCTGCAGTAGTCTTTAGTGCTGCGTTGCGCTGTTCGAGCAATCGCGTCATGTATTTTTTTAAGAATAGTACGTCTGCAATTTTGCCTAGCAGACCCAACGGCGATATGTAACAAAACACATCCTCCATGAGCGTGTCGCCGTTTTGAAGTGTTTTAAAATGGTGTTCGTGTTTAAATGATTTAAAAGCACCGCGTACCTGCACGTCTGCAAAAAAATCGTGTGGTTGCACTTCTATAATATGGCTGGTAAGTTCTTGTGTAATCCCAAAATGCGTAGCTCGCCATGTTACGGTATCGTCAGTGTCTACGAGTCCTGAGATGCGACCGCCGATTGCACGCTCGTTTGTATGCGATAACGAGAGCATGTGTAGATCTATACTGCGGGCAAGGTTGAAAACCAGCTCTTGTGGTGCTGTGACGGGTGTTTTAAGAATTATCATGGGCATGGCTAGACAATGTTAAGGTTATGCAACGCTTTGTGCGTATCCGTAATTACGAGCATTACTTGTATTATATTTGATACAAACATAACGATTGAACATTTATTTAAATGTTGTTGATATCAGTTTTAAAGAAAATAAAGCAGTAGGGCTGTGGTTTATACACTTTCGCGAAAGCGTAACTAGAACACTCACAATGAATTATTAAAAAAGTACGGACAAGTACACATACTCTTATGAAGGTCATACATATAAGCGCAGAATGTTATCCCATTGCAAAAGTTGGTGGGCTTGCTGATGTGGTAGGAGCGCTTCCTAAATATCTTAATGAACAAGGCGCCCAGGCAAGCGTTATTATGCCTTTTTATAAGCTGCCTTATACAGACAATGCAAGTGTTGAACTTGTTTATGAAGCGGGCCTTTATCTAGATAAAAAGCATTTTACCTACCGTATTATTAAGGACAGCAACGCCCAGTTGGGTTACGACCTCTATCTAGTTGATATTCCTGAGCTACTGTATAAAGATTATGTTTATTCCCAAGACGACACTACTCGGTTTATGGCATTTCAAATTGCTGTACTACAGTTTATTCAAACCCTAAAAGTAAAACCTGCTGTGGTGCATTGCCACGATCACCACACGGGTTTCATACCTTTTATGATGCAGCATTGTTTCATGTTTGAAAATATAAAGCACATTCCCACGGTACTTACCATACACAACGCGCAGTATCAGGGTTGGTTTTCTCACGATCGCATAACGTTGTTACCAGCTTTCAAAAGCGCACACGAGGGCCTGCTAGATTGGGACGGTAACATAAACGCTCTAGCGACAGGAATTAAATGTGCATGGCGTTTAAATACGGTGTCGCCTAGTTATATGGAAGAATTAATGAAACGCGCAAATGGTTTAGAATGCCTGCTATCGCAAGAACGTGGCAAATGTACGGGCATTTTAAATGGTATAGACAGCAGCGTTTGGGACACCGCAACAGACCCATTTTTAGTTAAAAATTATACGGTAAGCACTGCTGTTTCTGGCAAAAAGGCAAATAAAAAGACGCTTTGCGATACCTTTATGCTCGATGCAAGAAAGCCTTTAGTGGTGTTCATAGGCAGGCTGGTTTACGAAAAAGGGTCTGACTTATTTCCTGACGTATTTGAAGACCTACTTAAAGCAGGCGACGTCTCGTTATTATTACTAGGTTCTGGCGATAAAGAGACAGAAACACGTTTGCAAGAATTAAAAGCACGTTATCCAGAAAATTATAACCTACACATAGGCTATGATGAGGCGCTATCGCATAAAATGTATGCAGGTGCCGATTTCCTTATCATGCCGTCGCGGGTGGAGCCTTGTGGATTGAACCAGCTGTACTCCATGCGGTATGGTACTGTTCCCATAGTCAGTAATGCAGGTGGTTTAAAAGATACGGTGGTAGATGTGGCCGCTGGTGGTTATGGTTTTGTGATGCAAGAAATTACCATAGATGCTATTGTACATGCTGTAAACCGTGCTTTAACAGCTTATAAAGACCCAATCTGGTTGCAAAAAAACAGAAAACTCATCATGAAACTGGACTACTCGTGGGAGCACGCGGCAGGGCAGTACATGGCATTATATGAAACTTTAAAGGACTGAATATGAATAATGATAAAGTATTAAGCGTTATTTTGGGTGGTGGACAAGGATCCAGATTACACCCGTTAACGGAGGCACGTTCTAAACCGGCAGTTCCCATAGCCGGTAAATACAGGCTGGTTGATATACCTATCTCTAACTGTATCAATTCTGACATAAAACGCATGTTTGTGGTTACCCAGTTTAACTCGGCATCGTTAAACAGGCACATAAAAAACACCTACCAATTCAGTTTTTTTAGTAGTGCGTTTGTAGATGTACTTGCGGCAGAGCAAACGCCAGAAAATAAAGGCTGGTTTCAAGGTACAGCCGATGCTGTACGACAAAGCATGCACCACTTGCTCAGTCACGATTTTGAATACTGTCTTATTTTATCGGGCGACCAGTTGTATCAAATGGATTTTAATCACATGATACAGGCGCACATTGCCGCAAATGCCGAAATTTCTATAGCGACCATACCAGTAAACGCAAAAGACGCAACCTCGTTTGGATTACTTAAAACAAATGACGAAAATGTTATTACCTCCTTTGTCGAAAAACCAGCGGCTGACTTGCTGCCTGAATGGATATCTACCGTTAGTCCTGAAATGGAAAAACAAGGCAAGAACTACCTTGCGTCTATGGGTATTTACCTTTTTAATAGAGACTTGCTCATAAAACTGATGGATGATAAGAGTACCATAGATTTTGGCAAAGAGATTATCCCACAATCCATTGTAAAACACAAAACTATAAGTTACCAGTTTGAAGGGTATTGGACAGACATAGGGAACATAGAGTCCTTCTTTGAAGCAAATCTAGGGCTTACAGATGATATACCGCAGTTTAACCTTTTTGACGCTACACAACGGGTTTATACAAATGCACGTGTGCTGCCTACCTCTAAAATATCAGGAACCCATTTAGAAAAAGCTGTCATTGCCGACGGCTGTATAATACATGCCGCTAAAATCGAGAAATCGGTTATAGGGATACGTTCTAGAATAGGCAAGGAGTCCACCATTATCAACACCTACATGATGGGTAGCGATTTTTACGAAACCCTAAACGATATAGAAAATGGGAATATAGAAATTATGGCAGGGATAGGACAACGTTGTTTTATTAAAAACACCATTATAGATAAAAACGTGCGCATAGGCGACGAGGTACGCATAAACGGTGGACCGCACTTAGAAGACGTAGAGACAAATACATATGTGGTTAAAGACGGTATTGTGGTTATTAAAAAGAACGCCGTTATTCCTAAGGGATTTACGTTATAACTTATGAGTGACGTAACCGCATATAGCCGCTTTACAGATTTTGACATAGACCTTTTTAAAACGGGCAAGCACTACCGTTTGTATGAGAAATTAGGTTCTCATATAATGAAACTGGATGGCGTTCTGGGAACCTACTTTGCAGTATGGGCACCTAGCGCAACAGCAGTATCTGTCGTAGGCGATTTTAATTACTGGACAGCAGGCTCTCATGTGCTTAACGTACGCTGGGACGAGAGCGGTATTTGGGAAGGTTTTATACCGGGCGTGCAGCATGGCACGGTTTATAAATACCACATCACATCTTCTAACAAAAACATCGTTACTGAAAAAGCTGACCCGTACGCGCGCCGTTGTGAGCACCCGCCTAAAACGGGAAGTATTGTGTATGAGTATAAACCCAAGTGGAGCGATTCAACATGGATGAACAAACGCGCTGTGCACAATGCACTAGACGCGCCATACTCCGTTTATGAGGTTCACTTAGGCAGTTGGAAACGGAAAATAGAAGAGAACCGCAGTTTAAGTTACCATGAGTTGGCTCTCGATTTGGTCGCTTTCGCGAAAGCGGCACACTTCACGCACATAGAGTTCATGCCCATTATGGAGTATCCGTATGACCCGTCGTGGGGCTACCAGTTAACAGGCTATTTTGCCCCTACAAGCAGGTTCGGTTATCCAGAAGAATTTCAGAAACTTGTTAATGCCTGCCACAAAGCTGGGTTAGGCGTGATACTGGATTGGGTACCGTCCCATTTTCCTGAAGATGCGCATGGCCTGGGCAACTTTGACGGAACGTGTCTGTACGAGCATCCTAATTTGAAACGGGGTTACCATCCAGACTGGAAATCGTTAATTTTTAATTACGGCAGGGCAGAGGTGAAGAGTTTTTTAATTTCAAACGCCCTTTTCTGGCTAGACCAGTACCACGTAGACGGCCTGCGAGTAGACGCTGTGGCGAGCATGTTGTTCTTAGATTATTCGAGAGAAGAAGGCGAGTGGGAACCGAATATTCATGGCGGACGCGAAAACCTAGAAGCCATCGCTTTTATGCGGGAAATGAATGAAGCGGTTTATTTAAATTATCCAGACGTGCAAACCATAGCCGAGGAAAGCACCAGTTTTCCCATGGTAAGCAAACCTACTAGCACAGGTGGTTTGGGATTTGGAATGAAATGGATGATGGGCTGGATGCACGACACACTCGATTATTTTAAAAAAGAACCTATCTACAGGCAGCACCATCAGAACGAACTAACCTTTTCTATGACCTATGTCTTTACGGAGAATTTTATGCTACCGCTGTCGCACGATGAGGTGGTATATGGTAAAAGCTCCATACTGGGCCGCATGCCCGGCGACGACTGGCAGCAGTTTGCAAACTTGCGGTTGTTATATGCCTATATGTTCACACACCCAGGCGGCAAGTTGCTCATGATGGGTTCTGAATTTGGCCAGCGTGCCGAGTGGAATTTTAACGGCAGCTTAGACTGGCACTTACTACAATACGAACCACACCAGGGAATTCTCAAGCTGGTAACCAACTTAAATAAACTGTATCGCAGTACAAAAGCACTGTATGAAAAGCAATTTGACGCCAGCGGTTTTGAGTGGATATCGCATGAGGACGCAACAAACTCTGTCATCACCTACATACGCAAAGGGCACGACTCACATGTCATCGTTATATGCAACATGACACCGGTACCACGCGATACTTACCGCATAGGCTTGCCAGATGCTGGTACGTATAATTTACTGTTTAATAGCGACGAGTCTAACTACGGCGGTTCAGGATATGCGGTAAAAAGCGAGCTACAAGCTGAGGCAACTCCTTGGCAACATCGGGAATCAAGTGTTGAGGTGCGGTTAGTTCCGTTAGGGGTTTTGGTTTATGGGTGATTCGAGTTACGGGTTACGAGCTCAACCCTTTTTTGGTTTTCGAGTTCGCGTGTTCTGCGGGGCTTTGTGCGCGTGAAGAAGAATAGGACCTCTGAGATATTTATAAGTAGGTTCCTCTTTAGTTTTTGAGCGGTGCGGAGCATGGAGTTACTCGAAATGCGGGTATCAAGTGCCTCGGCCCCTAGGTTTTTTGCATTATTCAGATGCATGTTACTTTTGATAAAACAATCAGCAATAAAAGCGCAGCGGTAATAAAGCGCACGCGGCTGGCGCAATAATTGTCCATAGTGATTACTGGAGCTGGTGATTTGGAATTTCCTTACGCTAACGTTCTCGTAACAAATCGCGATTTATGAGGACATTCCCATCGTTTTTTAGTACTTTCCGCTTGCAGATTATGAATTCTTAGGCTGCTTTTAAATTATTGAATATTATTATTTTATGATTACAAATACCGATTTAACGAGCCAAGGAAATATGTTTCCTGCGGCTTTAGACCACTACGAGCATGTGGTAGATTCCCTAACCTTTTATGCTACAAACGGCGTTATTATGCGACTGCAAGTATTGCGCGATAGCGTTTTACGCTTTAAGTACGGTACGAGCGGTAAGCTAGAACAAGACTTTTCTTACGCGATAGATGAGCATGCTAACCGCGGTTATAACAAACTAAGTGTTCAGGAAACTGATAAACATATAGCAATTACAACTTCTAAACTCGTTTGTTATATTTCTAAAACAGACTTGCGTTCACGCATATTTGATTTAGGCGGTAAAATAATTTGCGAAGACGAGCTGGGTTTTCATTATGAAGAAAGTTATGAGTATGGAGGTGAGGTTGTTAAAATGTCTAAAAAAGCACAACCTGGTGAGAGCTATTACGGTCTAGGCGATAAAACGGCAGACAATAATATGCGTGCAAAACGCTTTGAGCTTTGGGCTACAGACCAGTACGCATTTGGTAAACAAACAGATCCGTTATATAAAAACGTACCGTTTTATGTAGGCTTGCAAAACAAGGTTGCTTACGGTATTTTCTTTGACAATACCTTTAGGTCGTTTTTTGATTTTGCACATGAGCGGCATCATGTAACGAGTTTCTGGGCGCAAGGCGGTGTTATGGATTACTATTTTATCTATGGTCCCAACGTGCAAGAAGTGGTAAGCGGTTACACAGATCTTACAGGTAAACCAGAGTTGCCACCGTTATGGGCGCTGGGTTACCATCAATGCAAATGGAGCTATTATCCAGAAAGTAACGTCCGTGAGATTGCTGCAAAATTCCGGGAGCTGCAAATCCCTTGTGATGCTATTTATCTGGATATCGATTACATGGACGGTTTCCGTTGTTTTACGTGGGACAATGAAAAATTTCCCGATCCTACAAAAATGATTGCCGACTTGCGCGAAGACGGCTTTAAGACGGTAGCGATTATAGATCCAGGTATTAAAATAGACCCAGAGTATAGCGTTTATCAAGAAGCCATGAAAAATGATTACTTCTGTAAACGTGCAGACGGGCCGTATATGAAAGGTAAAGTATGGCCAGGACAATGTTATTTCCCCGACTACACAAATCCTAAAGTACGAACCTGGTGGGCAGACCTTTTTAAAGGGCTTATCGCAGACAACGGCCTGGCTGGTATATGGAACGATATGAACGAGCCAGCCGTTATGGAGGTTCCTAACAAAACCTTTCCAGACGACGTGCGCCACGATTATGACGGGCATCCATGCTCGCACAGAAAAGCACATAATATTTATGGTATGCAAATGGCCCGTGCGACTTACGAAGGCGTTAAGAAATACATATATCCTAAACGACCGTTTGTCATCACGCGGTCTGCATACTCTGGTACGCAACGATATACCTCTAGCTGGTTTGGTGATAACATCGCAACCTGGGAACATTTAAGTATCGCAAACATACAGGCACAGCGCATGGCGCTTTCGGGCATGTCCTTTGCGGGTTCAGACATCGGTGGTTTTGCAGAGCAGCCTACGGGTGAGCTCTATGCTCGCTGGATCGCGCTGGGTGTGTTTCACCCGTTTTGTCGCGTGCACTCAAGTGGTGATCACGGCGATCAGGAGCCATGGACTTTTGACGAAAACGTAACAAACATCACTAGAAAATTTGTAGAATTGCGCTACAAGCTGCTCCCCTATTTATACACCACATTCTGGCAGTATGTAGAAGAAGGAACGCCCATGCTCAAGTCGCTTGTTGTTTATGATCAGGAGGACGCACAAACCCATTACCGTAATGACGAGTTTATATTTGGCGATAAAATACTGGTTTGCCCGGTAGTAGAGCCTAATTCTAAAGGCCGCCGCATGTATATACCACGTGGCGACTGGTACAACTTCTGGACTCGTGAAATTCTTGCAGGTGGCGTAGAAAGCTGGGTAGATGCGGACATAGACGAGATACCGCTGTTTGTAAAAGCAGGTTCTATGATACCGCGATATCCCGTAATGCAATATGTGGGCGAGAAAAAAATAGAGTTCCTGACCCTAGATGTCTATTACACCATAGGTAAGGAAAAATCGACTATTTACGAAGACGCTACAGACGGTTATGACTATAAAAAAGGTCGCTACAGCCTGCGCAATCTCATGTTTAAAGGTAAGGAAAAGGAAATGGTCATCTCGCAATATAAAGATGGCAAGTACATTACAGAGTATGAAACCCTGCGTTTTAACTTTATAGGCCTGCCATTTGAGATAGATTTTGTTGAGGTAGATAATGTGAAAATGTCCCTAGAATCGCTGCAATATGACAGCGATACCCAAACCATGTATGTAGATAAAAACTTCCATGAACTTCATGTGGTAGGAAAATAAATGGTTCTATAGATTTTAAAAATAGCTGTGGCTAACAATCGCGTGCAGCTATTTTAATACGGCAGGGCGCTTTTTTTGTGATACTTTTATTAAAATAATAAGTTAACGAATTACCGTTGCGTTAGAAAATAAAAAGCAATAACCTGAGATGCTTATTAAACACAGGGTATGGAATAACAACTGACCCAGTTTGTTTTAATTCAAAAAAAATGCGAGCACCCGGCCCGCATTTATATTTTAAAGATCTGTTTGTTAAAATCTCCAACCGAAGTTGAGACCAGCTCTACCTGTGACTTCTGGGAGTTCATATATGTTCTGGTCGTCTGCTATGCCTAGGTTTCTGCCTATGCCTAAATTTAAATCTATTAAAAAACCACTCTCGCTTACCCATTTCCAACCTATACCCACACCTATGGCTACCTCAGTAAAAGAGGCTACAGGCAAACCACTTCCGGAGAAAAAACCATTTCCATTTGAATTATTTGAGTCAAATGTATAGAATTTGGCAAAACCTTCCCCGTAAAATCCTTTTGCACCGTAATCTTCTTTTGAAAAGAAATACTGACGGTAATAAGGTGTTATGCTGAAAGTTTCTTCGAAGTCTGCTTCGGAGTCATCGTCTGCTATTCCTATGTTAAGGTCTACACCTACACCACTGTAGCGTCCTAAAACGTACTCATACCGCGGGTTAATGCCTAACCCGGCTATACCTGCTATCACGTCTAGACTTACCTCATGCTTTTTGACGCTTGAAAATTTTTCCATGCGCTTTTGTGAGTCGGTCATGTCGTCTTCTTGCGCAATCATGCTGTTGCTAGCCATAATTGCAATGGCAATAAAGATTACTTTTTTCATAGTTCCTATTTTTTAATTAGAAGTGTGAAATATACGATGGTTGCGCGTAGCTCCGTGTTAATTTTTGACATTTTATATGCAAGCTCGGCGTAGAGAGGCTCTTCGTTAATCTATTTTTAACGGCCTTTTAAGCACTAACTATTTATTTTAAAACAGTTAGTATTAAAATAAGTTGGTTAATTGCTGTTATTAAGCAACTATTAGTTGTCGTGCATATATGCATATAAGTATTTATAGCATTTGTTTGATGTACTACAATGATTGAGCGTCTTTATTGGCGTGATTTGTTTTTATTGTAACGATTGGATAAAGCTTATAAATATGTACTGAATACAAGTTCTATCAGACTGTTTACAAAGGTTACGTGATTTGTCCATGCTTAAAAAATGCATAACGGGAAAAAATGAAGCTTCGTCGTTTATTTAGACTCTTAAAAGTAGTTCACAATGGGAACGTGCATCACTCATTTGGTCATTAAAAGAACTTTATGCCGTTTCACTTATACGCTGTTTAACCGCAAAAGTAGAGAAACTTGGTAACCCCCTTGCAGTTAGTTCGCTAACTAGTGGCTCCCTTAAATGATTAACTCACAATATTTAAAAAAAAACAAAAACACGGTTTGCTGTCGTTAAAATATAGCACGTTTAGGTCTTGCTTTTTTTATTTTTCAAGGCAACTAACTCTACAATTTTCACAATAACCTGCGTTGCTTTAATCATACTTTCTACAGGGACATATTCATAAGGTCCGTGAAAGTTGTGACCACCAGCAAAAATGTTAGG